>Ga0222712_10003570_pt1 | contig 16833 bp, 14 predicted proteins | sample C33_657DmetaG_FD_165043 | JGI IMG/M metagenome (GOLD analysis project Ga0222712, IMG submission 165043) | Estuarine water microbial communities from San Francisco Bay, California, United States - C33_657D | ecosystem: Environmental > Aquatic > Marine > Unclassified | place: USA: California...
TGGGGCTCAATGCAATGGCAACGGACTCCGCTTCTCCATTGGCGTTGGCAGTGAAATAGTTGATTTTTGACTTGTCGCTGCCTTTGGTCAGGTCATATTCCTTGTCACGCGTAACACCGGTTACATTGAACCGTTTTGCATATGAAATACCAGTTGCAGCATCAGTATAAATCATGTTGTAGGTAGAACGCTCATCATTTTTCTGGAAAATCGCAGCATAAATGATGTCCTTACCGATGTATGCTTTGTCATCAACTTTCACCACTTTCATGACGCCTCGCCTTGTAAAGACAATGATGTCATCAAGGTCGGAACACTCTGAGACAAACTCATCTTTTTTCAGGCTGGTACCGATAAAACCCTCTGCCCGGTTCATGTACAGGCGAACATTGGCGATGGCAACGTTCCTGGCCTGAATGACATCAAAAGGTTTGATTTCAGTTTTGCGTTCCCTGCCCTTGCCGTATTTCTCCAGCAAACCCTGGTAGTACGATACAGCATAATCGGTAAGGTTGGCCAGGTGATGGTTCACCTGCTTAATCTCCTCTTCGATTGCCTTGATCTGCATGTTCAGCTCATCAATGTCGAGCTTGTAGATGCGGCGAACCGGCTTCTCTGTAAGTTTCACGATATCTTCTCTGGTGATATCCCTTCTGAAAAGTTTTTTGAATGGATCAAATCCCTTTTGGATAGCCAACAAAACCTTTTCCCAATCCTCATGCTTTTTCTCCAGTTCTTTGTAAATCTTTTCTTCAAAAAAGATCCTTTCCAGTGAGGTGAAATGCCATTTTTCCTGGAGTTCTGAAAGCCTTATTTCCAACTCCTGCTTCAACAGGTCTTTGGTATTGTCTGCTGAAATCCTCAGCAATTCTGTAGCACTGAGAAACAAAGGTTTTTGATCAACAATCACACAGGCGTTGGGCGCTATGCTGACCTCACAATCGGTAAAGGCATATAAGGCATCGATGGTGATATCTGATGAAATACCTGCTGCCAGTTCCACAAAAATCTCAACCTCAGCAGCGGTATTGTCTGTTACTTTCTTGATTTTGATCTTGCCCTGATCGTTTGCCTTTACAATTGATTCCATCAACTGGGTGGTGGTTACACCGTAGGGAACATCTTTGATGACCAGCGACTTCTTGTCCACTTCAAAAATATGTGCGCGACAACGGATGCGACCTCCGCGCTTGCCATCATTGTAATTGCTGGCATCAATCATGCCCCCTGTCTGGAAATCAGGAAACAATTCAAACTTCTTTCCTTTCAGGTATTTGATGGAGGCATCGATCAGCTCGATAAAATTATGGGGAAGAATTTTTGTAGACAACCCCACAGCAATCCCTTCCGCACCCTGTGCAAGCAACATGGGAAATTTCATCGGAAGGTCAATGGGCTCCTTTTTTCTACCATCGTAGCTCAATTGCCATTGGGTGGTCTTGGCGTTGAAGGCCACATCCAGCGCAAACTTGCTGAGTCTGGCTTCAATATAACGTGCTGCAGCGGCATCATCTCCTGTTCTGACATCTCCCCAGTTTCCCTGGGTATCCACCAACAGGTCTTTCTGCCCAAGGTTGACGAGTGCATCTTGAATACTGGCGTCTCCATGCGGATGATATTGCATGGTCTGTCCGATGATATTGGCAGCCTTGTTCAACCTGCCATCATCCATCTCTTTCATGGAATGAAGAATCCTTCTCTGCACTGGTTTGAGACCATCTACAACACCTGGCACTGCGCGTTCTAGGATTACATAAGAAGCATAATCCAAGAACCAGCTTTTATACTGACCTGAAACGCCTGATTCATTGTCGTGATCAATTACAAATTTCGCCTTCGCCATTGTTCTCTTTTTATTCAGCAGCTTCTACCGCGGTCCTCTTTTTAATGTCAAAATCCTTGAGCCCTTTCAATTCTCCCTGTACCTCAAATTGAGGCTGTTGTGCCAGTTCTTTTAGCCTCCAGAGCATGAATGCATCTCCCGTGGTTTCCTTATTCTTGGAAAGAAACGCATTGATCACTTTGTTGGCTTTTTGGGCATCAGCAGTGATGTATTTGGTCAGGTCTGCATCGTAGTAATCAACATCTTTTTGGATGATTTTTTTACCCCCTTCGAGCAAACGAACCATTTTTCCTTCAGCAGCAATTTTGTTCCATTCATCTGCATCTACTTCAAACTCACTGGTAGTGACTGGCCTGGCAAGCTTCTTGGCTTTCAGGAATTCCCTGGGTTGGATTTGGCTCAACCAATCAGGATAAAATATGTTTCCTTTTTCATTGATAAAAGGAAGATTGTTGAGGTAAAGAATCTCAATCCTTCCCTGGAATTCAGACAATTGACTTACCAGCCAATAGTACCCACAAACATCGTGTTTGTTTTGCGCTGCCCAAATCCATACCTGCTCTGCCTCATCATTTGCCAGCTCCTCTTTGATGTTGAGCAACATCTGCTCGTCATTGACTTTCCCTTCATCTACGATTCCATCATGATCGCCTCCGGCAAAAATCATTCTCCACCAATCTTTTCTTTCTTCAGCTCCCTCGGGCGTATACATATTGAGTAGCGGACCAACTGCATAGTCATCACGGACCAGCATCACTTCACCGTTCAATGAAGCATCCAGTTCAATGGCTTTCTTTATTACCTCTACATCGGGTTCGTTGAAAACTACATGTATCATAATCAATCAGATTGAATCCTCCACTGTATCCAGTTCGATACGAAGATTTGAAACAATAAAATCCTGTCTTTCCTGTGTATTCTTGCCCATATAATATTCCAGCAATTGCTGAATATGGATTTGACTCTCCAAAATTACCGGTGACTTTTTCATGTCTGGCCCAATGAACCGCTTGAACTCTTCCGGTGAAATTTCGCCAAGCCCTTTGAATCGTGTAATCTCAGCTTTGGCACCAATTTTTTTCATTGCGGTCTGCTTCTCCGCTTCGGAATAGCAGTAGATGGTTTCCTGCTTGTTTCGGACCCGGAACAAAGGTGTTTCCAGAATATAAACATGTCCATCCCTGACCAGGTCGGGGAAAAACTGAAGGAAAAATGTCATGAGCAACAAACGGATGTGCATGCCGTCTACGTCTGCATCGGTGGCAATGATGATGTTGTTGTAGCGCAAATCATCCATGCCGTCTTCAATGTTGAGCGCATGCTGCAACAAGTTGAATTCCTCATTCTCATAGACCACTTTTTTGGTGAGTCCAAAAGAATTGAGCGGCTTACCACGCAAGCTAAACACTGCCTGGGTTTCCACATCCCTGGACTTGGTGATGGATCCACTTGCAGAGTCACCTTCTGTGATGAAAATGGTGCTGAGCAACTGTTTGGCAATGTATTCCTCCTTGCCTTTTGCGGGTGGCTCTGCATTGAGGTGCATGCGGCAATCCCTCAATTTTTTGTTGTGCAAATTGGCTTTTTTGGCACGTTCGTTCGCGAGCTTCTTGATCCCCGCCAATTCTTTTCTTTCGCGTTCACTCTGCTCAATTCTTTTTTTCATGGCCTCGGCCACAGCAGAATTTTTGTGCAGGTAATTGTCCAATTCACGAGAAAAGAAATCCAGCATGAAATTCTTCATGGAAGGACCACCCTCGGATATGTACTGCGACCCGAGTTTTGTTTTGGTCTGGGATTCAAATACCGGCTCCTGGACCCTTACCGCTACAGCCGCTACGATGCTTTGCCTGATATCTGAAGTATCGTAATCTTTTTTAAAAAAATCACGGATGGTCTTTACGAAAGCCTCTCTAAAAGCAACCACATGTGTACCACCCTGGGTTGTGTATTGACCGTTGACAAAACTGTAGATGTCTTCTCCATACTCATTGTTATGAGAAAGGGCTACTTCAATGTCCTCCCCTTTGAGGTGAATCACTGGATATCGAAGTTCATCCTCATTGGCATTGCGGTGCAACAGATCAAGCAATCCATTCTTGCTGAGGAATTTCCTGCCATTGTAATTGATAACCAAGCCAGCATTGAGGTAACAATAATTCCATAGCTGCTTGTCGATATAATCAGAAATGAAGTGGAAGTTGCGGAAAATGCTTTCATCGGGAATGAACATGACCTGGGTTCCATTGGATTCAGATGATGCAATTTCCTTGTGTTCCTTGACCAGTTCTCCACGCTTGAATTCAGCTGATTTTTCCTTTCCATCCCTGTAGGCTGTCACCTTGAAATATTCACTCAGGGCATTCACAGCCTTTGTACCCACACCATTCAATCCAACACTTTTCTGAAATACCTTGCTGTCGTATTTGGCACCTGTATTGATCTTGCTGACTACGTCAACCAGTTTGCCCAATGGTATTCCACGGCCATAATCCCTGATGGTCACTTCTCTGCTGTTCAGAACAAGCTCAATGTGCTTGCCATAGCCCATCATGTGCTCATCAATGCAATTGTCCATCACCTCTTTGAGCAGCACATAAATACCATCGTCCTGGCTGCTTCCATCTCCTAACTTCCCTATGTACATGCCCGGACGGAGGCGAATATGCTCTTTCCAGTCCAGGCTTCTGATGGAGTCTTCGTTGTATTCAAATATTTCGGTTTCCTTCTGCTTAGACATGCTGCTTCACTTGTTTAATTGTAAAACCTACCCAATTGCCCATTACCTTGGCTATCAAAGATAATAGAATGGGTATTCCCCTCTTGGCGCAGGTTATCAACGGAATGTGTATAAATTATGCAATAAACGCTTCAGAATGACCCCAAGGCGATCAGTTCATGCGTTTTTTCATGGTACTCACCTGCTCCTGCAAATTGGTAACAAGGTTGGCCAGTTGACCCACATCCCAGCGCTGTTGCTGCGCCACTTTTGTGATCACCATTTGCGCCTGCCACATCTCCAGGATGTCTTCGGCGTTGACACTATACGGCTGGTAGGCAGGGTTGTCGCTGACCAGGGTAACTTTGCTTTTGGCTTTGGGATTACGAGACAAGCGCTTGTAAACAATGCCTTCGTTCCTGCTGACCACGATACATGCAGCATCCTGCTTCACATCTTCCAGGGATTCTACTTTCTGACCAACAATGATGGAACCTGTGGGCGTTGGCAACATGCTGTCCCCAATGATTTCAAATGCCCTGTAATGACCGCTTCCCAACATGGGCAGGGTGAAGGTATTCAGTTCATCAATGAACTCTTCATCCGCATAACCTGCCAGGTATCCTGCGGCGGCTTTCATGGGAACGAAATGAATCTGGTTGTTTTCAGCCCCTAGTTTCTGTTGCCTTCTTCGGGAAATATAACTCACGTTGGACTCACTGAGATCCCTGCGCAGCAGCTCATCCAGGCTGATGCCAAATTGGTCACTGACAATTTCCAAAACATCAATCCGGGGCTCTGCCCTTTCCTCTTCATAGGCACCAAGGAGGGAACGTTTGATTTGAAGTTTGTTGGCAAATTCTTCCTGGGTAAGCCCTTTCAACTTGCGCAGATACTTGAGATTTTGGCCTGCAAATGATTGTGACATGCTAATGAATTTGGGGCAATATACTAAATTATTTAGTTTTCAATATATTTTTTGCTAAATTTTTATTCATAATCTAGTGTGCACCATCCCGACCAGAACTGAAATAAGTGCTATTTTTATCCATTATAAAAGGGATGAAAAAGAAAAGCAGCGCAAAAAAGACAAAAAAAGTACCGGTCATTCTGATTACCAATGATGATAGCCTGACAGCACCCGGCATCAGGTACCTGATTGAGGCAGTCAAGGACCTTGGGAGGGTTGTTGTGGTGGCGCCAGACAAACCACAATCAGGGATGGGACACGCCATCACCATTGGTTTTCCCCTGAGGTTACACAAGGTACATTTGATGGATGGCGTTGAATCATGGTCCTGCAGCGGAACACCAGTTGATTGTGTGAAGCTGGCGGTAGACAAGATCCTTCACCAGAAACCGGACATTTGCCTCAGCGGCATCAACCATGGTGCCAACCACTCCATCAATGTGATTTACTCCGGAACCATGAGTGCCGCTATTGAAGCATCGATTGAAAACATTCCTTCTATTGGGTTCTCTCTGATGGATTATAGCCTTGAAGCGGATTTTAGAGGCGCCCAAAAATACGCAAGGTTGATTGTGGAAAAAGTACTTTCAAAAAAAGCAGACAAGCATCTTTGCCTCAACGTCAATTTTCCAAAAGGTGATGTGGAACTGATCAAGGGGGTTAAAGTGTGCAGACAGGCTTACGCAAAATATGAAGAGGAGTTTGAAGAAAGGAAAGACCCCTCTGGCAAAAAATATTACTGGCTTACGGGCATGTTCCAAAACCTTGAGAAAAGCAAGGATACCGATGTTTGGGCATTGGAGAACAACTATGTGAGTGTGGTTCCCGTTCAGTATGACATGACGAATCATTTGCTCAGAAACAAAATTGAAAAAGACTACACATGGAAATCCTGAAAAAAGACAATTTTGTCTACGGCGTTTTTCTTGGGCTGATCGTTCCGGTATTGAGTTTTTATGGCTATTATCTCTGGAAATTCAGCCTCTACCCTTTTAGTGATTTTCTACAAGCATTGCAAGGCAATAAACAACTGGTCACTGCTCTCACGATTCCCTGCCTGCTCTTGAACATTGTCTTGTTTACTTTGCACATCAATGGCCAAAGGGATAAAACAGCGAAAGGAATTTTTACCGTAACCTTGATCTATGCAGTCTCTTCATTGCTGTTCAAGTTTTTCAGCTGATTACATAACACCTCAACTCCATGAAATATTATATAATCGCGGGTGAGGCCTCAGGAGACCTGCATGCAAGCCGGTTGATCAGGGCCATCAAGCAAAATGACAGCCAGGCTGATTTTCGTGCATGGGGTGGAGACCTCATGCAGAAAGAAGGAGCAACTGTTGTCAAGCATTACCGAGACCTGGCCTTCATGGGTTTTGCAGAAGTGATCAGCAACCTGCCCACCATTTTGGGCAACATGCGTTTTTGCAAAAGCGATCTACTGCAGTATCAACCTGATCTTATCATCTTTGTTGATTATCCTGGCTTCAACATTCCAATGGCCACCTTTGCCAAAGAAAAAGGATTCAAAACAGCTTATTATATTTCGCCCCAGGTTTGGGCATGGAAAGAAAACAGGGTCAAGACATTGAGGAAAGTGATAGACAAGATGATGGTCATCCTGCCATTTGAAAAAAACTTTTACCAACGATGGAATTACCCTGTTGACTATGTTGGACACCCGTTGATTGAGATCATTGAGGACTATAAAAAAAACAATGATCCTGTTGCCACCAAGAACAACCTGCAAATCGAAGGAGGAAAAAAAATCATTGCCCTGCTCCCAGGCTCCAGAAAACAAGAGATCCTGAAGAAACTCCCCATCATGCTCGAGGCGGCTGCCCGGTTTCCACAGCATGTTTTTGTGGTGGGCCAAGCACCGGGCATTTCAGATGAAATGATCTCCCAATTCACCAATGCCTTTGAAAATATCAAAGTGCTGAAAGGCAATACCTATGGCCTTTTATCCATTGCAGATGCTGCACTGGTTACATCGGGAACGGCAACACTGGAAACAGCCTTATTTGGCGTACCCGAGGTGGTATGCTATCTCGGATCACCCATTTCTTATGCGATTGCCAAAAGAATCATCAAAATAAAATACATCTCATTGGTCAACCTGATCATGGACAAGCGGGTTGTTGCAGAACTGATCCAACATGAACTGACTGCAGACAATATTGCCGTCGAACTAGAGCGAGTCCTATCAGATGCCATGACCATCAATCAAATCAGGGAGGATTACCAACAACTCAACCAACTCCTGCAAGCAGGAGGCAAGGCTTCTGAAAAAGCAGCAGCCATCATCCATTCAATGCTACAATAGCAAGACCTATTTTTTAATGAACAACTTGACGATCATGACAATGATCGCAAAAACAAATAACAAGAGAGAAAGCCTGTTGATGCCATGCATGTATTTCACCCATTGGGAGTTGGGGGTATTGGGATCCTTCTTCCTGAGGTAGAGATAAGTGGCAATTTGTTTGAGTACGCCCATATGTTTGTTATTGATTCAAAACTACGTTGTTTAACACGCAACTGAAGATTTTGTTAAAGGGAAAGCAAACTACAACCGCGCAGGTCTGCATTGTCCATCCGTCCCAATATTTCAAACCCTCCATCACCTGTAAACCGGCCAAGGTCATCGGTGGCAATGAAAGCAATGCTGTCTTCATTGGCGAGATCAATGACATTGATGGCCCCTGTCTTTCCTGGATTTTCATGTGATTCCCAAACCTCAAATGGATCATCTGTAGCCCTCAACAAAACCTTCATGGTTGAGGAAGGCCTGAAAATACCTTCTCCTTTTGAATAGGCCTGGGATTGCAATTCGGTCATGCCATATTCGGCATGGATGCTTTCCACACCCAGGTTATTTTTCAGTAACGCATGCAATTCCGCTCTGGTCAGTTCTTTTTTTCGGCCTTTCATCCCCCCTGTTTCCATCACAATCGTATGTTGAAGGTTCATGGGGTATTCTTCTGCAAAATCAATCAGTGCATACGTTACGCCCAACAGCACTACTGCTTGATCCTGACTTTCCAACTCCAACAAAACGGTGTGAAGACGCTCCTTGTCATAAAGAAAAAAACCACCCAATGGATGCTGACTCAACTTGATGAAATGGTCAGCCATTGCCACCAAAGAAGAGTTACCCCTTTCAAGATAAGATGGCAACAAGGCAAGAAAACAATAGCCGGAAGGATCTCCGTAGGCTTCTCGGAAATTGTTTTCAGCATTGGTCAGATAAGTTGAAAGACGCTTGATGTAATGCCTGCTGTTGATGCTGCCTGTGGTGCCGCTGCTCTCAAAAATGAACGATTCCGCAAATTCTCCAGACTTAAGAGCATGTGATTTGAAAAATGAAATGGGGAGAAAGGGGATCTCCCGAATGGCATTAATTTTTGTTTCATCCACCTTCAAATGACCCAGGTAGGCAGCATACACAGGGTTTTGAATGGCCTGTCGCCTGAAAATAGCCATGGCCTGGGTTGAAAAATCCTCGTTTCCCCCAAGGGTTAAATGTTCTGTAAAATGAGCCTGTCCGAATAGGTTTTTCAACTTGAATCGGTTAATTTTGAAACACAACAAAGGTACATGACAAAACAGTTCATAGCGTTACTATTCGTGCTGTTTATGGTGGCTTGCGGGAAAGAGACCTTCCAGTCTAAACCTTCATTGACCATCAAAAGCATTAGTTCCGCTCTCGTTCCTCCAGGTAGTGATCTTTTGATCAACATGAGACTGACCGATAAGGAAGGGGATTTTGTTGACACCATTTGGGTTAAAAAAACAACCACCCGTTGCACACAAAGCAATTTTGTTGATTCATTCCTTTACCGCATACCAGCCGAGACACCCAGAACAAGAAATTTTGATGGAGAGGTAGTCGTAACTTTCACCTATGCCATCGAATTACAGCCGAGGTGCAACAGAAATGATACGGCAACATTCAGCTTTTGGATGAAAGACAAAAAAGGCAACAGAAGCGATACAGCAAAAACACAGTCGATCATCATCCGCAGATGACCGACACCAAAAAATTAATCCATCATGGCAAAAGCTACCAAAGGAAAATCCAAGAAAATACTTTCAGAAGCTTCCTACAAATTTCTTAGAAAATACATCAATACCCCATCCCCTACAGGCTTTGAGTCTGGCGGACAGAAACTCTGGATGGAATACATCAAGCCGCATGTAGATGAGATCTTCACTGATCCTTATGGATCTGTTGCCGGCATCATCAATCCTACTGAGAAGTTCAAGGTAGTGATTGAAGCACACGCTGATGAGATCAGCTGGTTCGTGAACTACATCTCCGATTCAGGCCTGATTTATGTAAAAAGAAATGGTGGTGTTGACCACCAGATTGCTCCCGCCAAAAGGGTGCTGATCCATGGGAAAAAAGGGGCTGTAAAAGCTGTTTTTGGATGGCCTGCCATCCACACCCGCGTTGGTGGTGGCGAACGAAAAGATCCACAGCCATCTGTTGAAAACCTGTTCCTTGACTGCGGAGCGAAAAATAAAAAAGAAGTTGAAGCATTGGGTATTCATATTGGGGCAGTTGCCACGTATGAAGAGGGCTATGACGAACTGGCCTATGATTATATCATTGGAAGGGCCTTGGACAACAGGGTTGGCGGGTTCATGATTGCAGAAGTTGCCCGAATGCTGAAAGAGAACAAAAAGAAACTCCCCTATGCGCTCTACGTGGTGAATGCGGTGCAGGAAGAAATTGGACTCAGGGGCGCTGAAATGATTGCACGAAAGATAAAGCCTGATGTGGCCATCATTACTGATGTCACCCACGATACGACCACTCCCATGATCAACAAGATCATTGAAGGAGATGTGGCCTGTGGAAAGGGGCCCTCACTGGCTTTCGGACCTGCTGTTCACAACAAATTGCTCTCATTGGTTGAAGATGTAGCTGAGAAAAAAGACATCCCTGTTCAAATGAGAACAGTGAGCCGCAGCACTGGAACCGATACAGATTCATTTGCCTACGCCAACGACGGATGCCCATCCGTGTTGATCTCCATCCCATTGAGGTACATGCATACAACTGTTGAAATGATCCACAAGGATGATATTGAACAGACCATCCACCTCATGTATGAAACGCTGCTGGCACTGACACCCAAAACCAAACTGAGTTATTTCTAGTCTTTTGCGGGCTGAAGCGTGAAAGAAAAGCTGATCTGGTGATGGGAAAGCGAAGACTGGTAATGAGTTCTCGCATAATAAAACCTAAGCCTTTGCAAATGCAGGTTGAACCCATAACTGAAGCCGGTAAGGCCACTGGCAATATTTTGAATGCGCAACTCCCTTCTCCTTAAAACATTGTATCCACCCGTAAGCACAATTTTATCTCCAACAAGTATATCTGCTCCAAGAACAAGATGACTGAATAACTTTGTTCCAAAATTTGTCTTGGGCTGGATGCCAAAATTGGCTTCATTGAAAAGGGTATCGTTGTACAAGATGTCAAACTGGTGCATTCTTTGGCCAGTAAGGGAAAAACGGATGGGGGCTTTTTCCAGCTGCTTGGTCATTCCGACAACCAGATCAAACGGCAGGTCTTCCTTGCCATTGCCATATGATTTTAATTGAACCCCCATGTTTTTGGCAGCAAAACCAAACTGGATCATGCGCTCCTCATCATCATAATTCAAGCCCATATCCAAAGCCAGGCCTTGGCTTGCATAGGCGCCATACCTGGAGTTGACGAATTTTAGCGTTGACCCATAATACCATTTCTTGTTGTATTTCCTGGAAACAGTAACCCCAAGCAACTGGTCATAAGCCCGAAAATTTCCCAAAATATTTCCTGAAGCATCTGTCTCAGACTGTTCTCCATACCCTAGATGGGTGATGCCCAGTGCCACTGTGGCAGCCATTTTTTTCAGGTGATAGGCTCCCGCAGCATAAAGCCCTGTAACAGAGGGTGCCAAAGAAGTAAAATTGGCTGAAACGGTTGAATGATGGACTTTCCTTAGCAGGGAGGGATTTTCACTGAGCATGCCAAGATCTGCTCCAAAATGGGATACATTTCGTCCCCCCAAAGCCCCAGCCTGTGGATGCAATTGAAGCCTTAAAAAATTAAATGCAGATGAGCCTCCCAGAGTCTGTGCAGTGCCAATTGAAAAGGCAAGCACCAATAAACCCATAAAAGTCAGGCGACGAAGCATGACCGAAATTAATCATCGGTTTCCACAAATGAAAATCCCCCATGAAAATGGGGGAAGTTCTTTAACCCTTAAAACAACCAACATAAGAGCGCAATGCCCTTAATCGGGTAATTAACACATTTGATTTAAAAAATGTTTAGCCATTTTTAAAAAAACTTATACGAGGGCCAGTTCCAGGACCTGCTGCATGGTTTTGACATAATGAAATTTCATCCCCTTGATGAATTCTGCATTGATCTCATTCACATCCTTCTCATTTTGCCAGCAAAGGATGATCTCTTTCAAGCCCGCCCTTTTTGCAGCCAGCACCTTTTCCTTGATCCCCCCCACGGGCAAAACCTGACCGCGCAAGGTGATCTCTCCGGTCATGGCCAGGTATGGTTTAACCCTTCTGCCGGTAAAGGCAGAAGCCAGGGCAGACATCATGGTAATACCCGCGCTTGGACCATCCTTGGGCACAGCACCCTCTGGAACATGGATATGAATGTTTTTCTTTTTGAAAAGCTCAGGGTCTATACCTTTTTTCTTGGCATTGGCATGCAAATAGGTGAAAGCAGTGTGGGCACTTTCCTTCATCACGTTGCCCAGGTTTCCAGTAAGCTGTAAATCCCCTTTCCCATCACTGATGGTCGATTCAATGAAGAGGATATCCCCTCCCACATAAGTCCAGGCAAGGCCTACCGCAACACCTGGCATGTTCACCGTTTTGTACAGATCATTGCTGTACCTGGGCTTACCCAATATTCTTGTAATATCGTTCAGTGTTAGGATAGACTTCATTTTACCCTTTAGGGCAACGTCTTTGGCAAGGCTTCGCATGATGCTGGCCAACTGCCGGTCAAGCTCCCTCACACCGCTTTCCCGGGTAAAATTCTCGATGATATAGGTCATCACTGCTGTACTGACCTTGAGCTTGTAATCCTTCAAACCATGCAATTCCTTTTGCTTGGGAAGCAAGTGGGTCTGAGCAATCTTTTCCTTCTCTTCAACTGCGTAGCCAGAAAGATCGATGATCTCCAGCCTATCCCTCAGTGCAGGCTGAATGCTCTGTATGTCATTGGCAGTTGCGATAAACAAGACCTTGCTGAGATCGTATTCCAGCTCAAGGTAATTATCATAGAAACTGTTGTTTTGCTCTGGATCAAGCACTTCCAGCAAGGCCGATGAAGGATCTCCACGATGGTCTTTTCCTACCTTGTCAATTTCATCAAGGATCATGACAGGATTGGAAGATTTGACTTTTCTGATGGACTGTAAAATCCTTCCGGGCATTGCGCCGATATAGGTTTTACGGTGTCCTCTGATCTCACTTTCATCATGCAGGCCGCCCAAACTGAACCTGACGTATTTTCTGCCGATGGCACTGGCAATGCTCTTGCCCAGAGAAGTTTTTCCTATACCAGGAGGGCCCACAAAACATAGGATTGGGCTCTTCATGTCTCCTTTCAATTTGAGCACAGCCAGGTACTCAAGGATTCTTTCCTTGATCTTGTGCATGCCATAATGATCCTTGTCCAGGACCTTTTTGGCCTTTTTAAGGTCATAGCTGTCTTCGGTATAGTCCTCCCAGGGAAGGTCCAGCATGAGGTCTACGTGGTTGTATACAGTAGAGTAATCAGGAGTGCTGGAATGCATCCTTTCCAGCTTTTCAATTTCCTTTTGGAAAAGTTCTTTTGCAGCAGGCGTCCATTTTTTCAACTCTGCCTTTTTCTTCATCTCCTGAATCTCGCGGTCATTTGAATCTCCGCCCAGCTCTTCCTTGATGCTTTTCAGTTGTTGCTGAAGGAAATAATCCCGCTGCTGCTTGTCCAGTTCAGTCTTGGTCTTGGTGGTCACTTTGTTTTTCAACTCAACAAACTGCAGCTCTTTCTGCAAAAGATTCAACAGCATTTCTGCCCTTTGCCGCATGTCACTCAATTCAAGCAACTGTTGCTTTTCTGAAAGATCGCAATTAAGGTTGCTTCCCACAAAATGAATCAGGAATGATGGATTTTCAATATTCCTCAGAATGATGGAGGCCTCTGTTGGGATATTGGGAGAAAGCTGAATGATCTGGCCGGCCAAGTCCTTGATTGAGGCAACTGATGCATCGAAAGGTTGATCGTCCTTGATTACTTCCTCTTCAATGACCGCAACTTCTCCCTTAAAATATGGATCTTCAGAAGTCACCTTGAGGAGGGAAAATCGCTTTTTACCCTGCAAAATGGCGGTAGTACCCCCATCTGGCATCTTGATGAGTTTGATGATCTTGGCCACAGTTCCAACAGTTACAAGATCTCCGATTCCAGGATCTTCAATATTGCTGTCTTTTTGGGAGAGCACTCCCACCAATTTGTCAGTCTTGTAAGACTCCGCAATGGCTTTGATAGACTTATCCCTTCCAACGGTGATAGGAATGACAACCCCTGGAAAAAGAACGGTATTTCTCAGCGGCAACAAAGGCAATTCCTTTGGAATAGGCGTATCATCGGTACCATCCCCCTCATTTTCATTGAACGGTATAATTGGCATGAAGTCAACTTCATCCTCCTGTTGTAAAAAATTCATTTTAAGTTCCATGCTTGATCTTTTAAGACAATATGACATATTCCCCCACCCAGAAATTGGTTTCTGAGACTATTCCTTATATATCCCAACTTTGATGCCAACAAAAAATCCCGGTCATTGACCGGGATCTGATCATGCATAAATTTTTTAAAACGCCAGAGAAACTCCAAGTTGATAGGACTTGCTTTTCCATTTCTCCTGGTCGCTAAGATCATTGATGTTGTTCAAACCTGCAAGATAACGTCCATAGAACTTCAACTTGAACAGGTTGAATTGAACCCCTCCAACCATTGAAAGGTCTCCATTTTTGAATGCATTTCCGGCATTGGCTGTTGCGGTCTGGGTTTTGTCCACCAAGATACCAAACTGCGGACCCGCATGAAGGGTAATCAATTTTGTAGGCTTAATGTTCAACAGCACTGGAATGGACAAATAGGTCAATTCGATGCTGGTGAGCGAACCCAAGGAAGGTTGATAGATGGAAGAAACTGTAGTAGCCCTTGTGAGGTTGGTCTGACTCCACAACGCTTCGGGCTGTATGCCAAGGTATTTTGAGAACATGATCTCAGAAAATACGCCAGCATGGTAACCATAGTTGAATCCATCCTTGAATTGAAGCCCCGTTACATCAGTGATATTGGAACCCAGCTTGACACCAATTTTAAATCCCTGCGCATTGATTCCAGTGGTCAAGATACCCATGAACAGGATCAAGATAATTTTTTTCATGCGATCAATTTTGTTGATGAAATGATTTCTGCCCATGAAAGTAATCCGATGCAGTGGTAAATCCAATCTAAAGATTATAAATAAATACTAAAATGTCAACCCTGTGCTTAAATTGAAGATGTGAGCAGTTCTGTTGGACATGCTGCTGTTAAAATAATAGGCGAAAAAATAACCTGCAGAAACAGAGAAAGCTTTCCGGTACCATGAAATATTGGTTGAAAAGGCGGCAGTTTGTAGTGTAAAACTCGAAATATCAGTACTGGATACGTTATAGAGTTTTCTGATTCGATCGAGCTCAACCTCTCTTGTTCTCGTGCCAATCACCATAGAACGTGAAACAGTTGAATAGCTTTGCATGCCGCCAATCAGGCTGAGCTGTGGCGCAATGATCAGCATGTCATCTTTACCAAGTACTTCACTGAATGAGAAAGAATGTGAAATGGATGCAGTGACGGAAAGGTCATTGAGCATGACATTTGATGTGTCTTTTACCCAAAAATAATTTCCATTTAATTTTACTGGAATGGTTGACACGTCTTGGTATTTCCCTTCTGCCCAACCCAATGCCAGGGCGGGTTTTAGCCATGATTTCCTGTGTTGAACATAGGTATACAACTCATGGTCATAGGGTGTAACAGCTGTATTCAACTGCTCATTCTTGTTGTAATAGGTATAAGAGATGCCATACATGGCTTTTTCTCCAATATGATCATATGAGGGACTGAGGGCCAATTGGTAAAGCGATGGTGTTGCGTCAATGCCTCTCACATAACCCGTTGAAGAGAATCCAAATCCAGATTTGTGGATATATGAAAGAGATGGTACAATGGCAATGACACCTGCATTAGACTGTTGAGAATTAAAGGCATTGTTCTTGGTACTGAAGAGTCTGTTGCTGGCTGATACATTGATCGAAAAAAAACTTTGGTTCCGGCCAGCAGAATCAAGCATGTTCCTCAACTCGTTGATCAGGCTATCATTTTTCAATGAAGACAATTCGGCCTTCAAAGCAAGGGTGTCCAAACCCTGATCTTGTGCAGCCAATAAGTTTGATGAAATCACCAATAAAAAAGAGAGAATCAATGGCTTGAAAACATGTTGCATGTACATAAAATTAGGAAACAAAAATTACCCTTGTAGAATAAACGAAAAGTAAAGGGAAATATTGAAATCCTTTGTTAAATTTTATGCCAACTCAATCAAGGTTATTTCAGGCAGGATACCAACTCTTCCAGGATAACCCAGAAAACCGAATCCCCTGTTGACATACAATTTTTGTTTGCTGTTCCGATAAACACCCGCCCAATGTTTGTACATATACTGAACAGGACTCCACCTGAATCCTGGAATTTCCACCCCAAATTGCATTCCATGGGTGTGACCGGAAAACATGAGGTCAATGTCTCTGTAATCCTTGCAAACTTGTGCTTCCCAATGACTGGGATCGTGGCTAAGTAGTATCTTGAATGGATGAGCTGCTGTTCCCTCGTAGGCCTTTTGAAGGTCTCCATAACGGCTGAAATTACCTTTTGCTCCCCAGTTTTCTATGCCTATAAGTGCGATGGTCTCTCCATTTTTCTCAATGGTCACGTTTTCATTGAGCAACAAACGCCAGCCCATCTCTCCATGTATATCCTTGAGGCGATTCAGATTGGCCTCTTTTGCATCTTTGCTGGGCCATTTGACATAGTCTCCATAATCATGATTGCCCAATATGCTAAAGACACCCAAAGGCGCTTTGATGTTGGAAAAAACATCGATGAACCCATCCATTTCTGTGGCCACGTTGTTTACAAGATCACCAGTAAAAAAAACCAGGTCAGGTTCAT
>Ga0222712_10003571_pt1 | contig 16833 bp, 20 predicted proteins | sample C33_657DmetaG_FD_165043 | JGI IMG/M metagenome (GOLD analysis project Ga0222712, IMG submission 165043) | Estuarine water microbial communities from San Francisco Bay, California, United States - C33_657D | ecosystem: Environmental > Aquatic > Marine > Unclassified | place: USA: California...
CCGACAACCGACTCTTTTATTTGAGCTAAAGCACCTTGTGTATGCTTCTTATATTTAAAAGGTTCACCACCTTCATTTAGTTCGTTCTTCAATCTTTCAGCATATTCCATAATCCTATTAGCCTCACCTATCTTCTTTTTGACTTCTCTGATGGCTTGATGGAACTGATCTTGGCTTGATCTTGTTTTAGTTTGATTACGGAAACGGTTATAGTTCTCGTTTATCTCCTTTACCTCCTCCTCATTCTCAACTTCTAAGATCTTTTTATAGTCAATTGCCTTAGATTTTCTATTTGGAATAGATGGAGCTGCTTTATAATCTTTTGGAACCTTAGCTTTAAATGCTTTCTTTCCTGCTGTTTGCTCTCCTGTACCAGGAGTAAAAGTAGCACCAGCGGTAGTTCCGCCACCTACAGATGATTCTTCGTTAATTTGACGCAAAAGATCTGTAAGTTTCATATTATAAGGTTGCTTTTAGCTCTTTAATTAACTCCATATGTTGCAATAATGCTACTAAATGGTCTTCTTTGATAGTTTGCCTGTCTGAAATTGGCTTCATCATCGATACAATTTCATTTAATTTAATCTTAACAACCTGATCTTGAATCTTATTTGAAAGCTCTACAATAGTCTTCTTGGCCTCATCTAATTTTTTATTCAAGTAATTTTTAAGTTCTACTGTCTCTGATACTGAATTAATGTACTCTTTTAGTACTTCTTTTTGATCATCTGACAAATCACTATAAACTTGGTTGTATTTTTCAACTAAAATGTTGTAAGCAAGGATACGAACGTCCTTATCTTCCTTCATAAACTCCTCAACTACCTTTCTTTCTGCCTTTTTAGCATCAAGTTTTACCTGTGTAATGTGCTCATGAAGAGTTAATTTATTAGTTACGATCTGTCTTGGATCAACAACTTCAGTGCTATTAGTAGCTTCGAATAAGATTGAGATGGATGCTAATACTGAATAGTTTGATATTTTTGCCTTAAAGAAGTTATCAAAATCGTAATACTTCTTAATTTCTCTAATTAAATTAAACTTTTCTCTATTTAATTTCTCTAAATTAAGCTTTTTAGCTTCAGTTAACACCGTGTTTAATAAAATCTCTGATTTAGATTCATTTAACTTTGGTGAGTTAATTAGAGAGGTGTATAAGCTATACTCCTTAGCTATTTCGGTACCAGAATAGTATTTTTTAATTATTCTAACTGCCTGAGAGTCCTTATTCGACATCATATCCGATGTGACCTGTCTTACTAACAGTTCAAACAGTATACCAGAATTTTTAAACTTTGAGTGTTTTTTAATTGAGCTCATATTTTTTGTATGTACTTATCTATAAATAGTAGATAAATTAAAGATTCTCTTTTATATTATCCTCATTTAGTAAGTCACTTTTCTCAAAGAGCTGTACCTTTCTATTAGGATTTAACTTATCAAACATTGATTTATTCATAAGGAACTGTGCTTTTGCTACACTATTCTCTAATGCTAATGGAGAACCTCCTTGGAATTTAGCCTTTAAGCTTCCATTCTCACCACCAGTTTCCTTGGCTTTATATGCTTGAGTACCTAATCTATCTGCTCCTAATGGATCATTATCAGTGCCTATCATAGATGTTTGAGTAGAAGGTTTGCCAGGAGCTTGTGGTTGATGCAATGGATCTTTCTCATCATATCCTACAGGAACATTAGTTGCTGCTGTGTGAATGCCTGCTCCTCCATATAGAGATGCAATCTGATGCGGTGTTCCAAATGCTTGACCTGATGAAGCTGGGTCGTTTCCTTCTTCTGTGATCTGAGTTAATCTAAAATCTCTCTTCTTATCTTCAACCATTTGATCTCTAATCTCATCATTCTCAGCTTCTGATAGCTTAAATAAGTTTTTATAGATCCAATCTGTTGGGAATAAGTTGTTTTCTGTCATTTGAGAAGCTAAATCAACCTTCTCCTTCATCAAGGCTATGCGTTCTTGCTCATAAATGATAGATGGAGTAGTTAATTCTAGCTCAAAATTAGTTAAAGATTCATCTGTATACCCTTGAGTATACAAGTGAACTAATGCAATCTTAGTTAATTCCGACACTACAATACGTTGTAAACGCTCAATAGTACGTGCAAAACGGATATCTTCTGCTGCTAATGTTGCTTTACCTGTCAAGTCTTTCTCATAACCCATGAAAGCCTTAGGAATCTTTAATGCAGCAAACAACTTATCACGTAAGTAATCTACGTCATCAATACCATTATACTGTAACCCTGGTACTGTATCGATACGAGTTGTTGTATCATTACCTCTTACTGGAATGAAATAATCTTCCAATAAGTTCTGCATGTTATATTTCAAATTGTACTGACCAGTTTGAGGATCCACATAAGGAATCTTCTTCATCTTACTAATCATACGTTGCATATAGTTCTCTACCTCGTTAGCAGGAACATTACCTACGTTAACATAGTAAGCTCTTTTGTCTGGAGCTCTGACAATTCTGTGAATCATCATCGCATCTTCCATCAATACTAATTGCTTGAAAGTCTTTCTACCTGGCTCTAAGTAAGAACGTCCGTAAGGAAGGTAGTTTGTATCTCCGATTAAGCGGAAGTGAGCCATCTCAAAGTTCTCAAAGTAGAGAGTTTCAGGTGTTGATCCCATTAAATTTGAATAACTACCAGCATATCCTCCTGACCCTGCTGTAACTGCTGCTGGATCATACTTAAATCTTACGTAGGATGGGTTCTGAGGGTTTGTTCCTTCTTCTCTAAGGATAGAGTAAGCTGAGAAAGGAATCACGTTGTATACACCAATCTTTTCAGCAATTTCTAATTTTAAATAGAAGTCACCAAACTTGGCCATTGTTCTAATCCATGACCATAAATTAAACTCAATGTTTAATGTGTCATAGAATAAGTTATAAAGAATCTTTTGAATATTCTCATCTGCAGAACGAATTTGAAGCATATCTCCCTGTTCGTTCTTTAAAGTACACTCATCTGCAATGATATCTAACGCTGAAGCGATGATGGCTTCTGTATCCATTGACTCGTAATCAGCATACAACTGAACTCTCATTGATTGATAGTTCAAGTTTGTATTTAACTGTGTTGCGTACGAGTTGGAAGTTGTATAGACTCTGCTAAAACGATCTACTAAGGCATTAGTTTGTAGAATACCGTTTGTTTGAATACGTTCTGTATCCATTACCTTAATCTGATCTCCTCCCACATTACGGATGATTACATCCGTTGAGAAGAGTCTTTTTAGGTTACTAAAAATGTTTTGGTTTCCTCCTGGTGTTGCTTCTGCCATTTTTTAATTCTATTAGTATAAATAGTTTACTTTCTTATTAGATTAACCATGACAAGTCCTCTGCATTGCCGTGGGGATCCTGCATTTGCCATGGGTTAACTTGTCCATAATCACCTCTATTAGTGTACATTGCTGGTGGACCTGCTTGTCTTCCGCCCATTGCACCCAGTGCTGCCCTGGCAGAATCTAAACCTGCTTCCCGGAATCTCAGCGAAGTATCCCTAAGGAACAACCCAATTGCCCAACTCATTACTAAATCATCATTGTAATGTGCCTGTGCTTGCGCTTTTCCATTATGCCAAATAAAGGTTCTACACTCCTCCATCAATCGTGCTGAGTGCATAATTGCTGTACCATCATTCATATAGGATTGGAACTTGGCAACACATAGAGGTCTTGTCTTCTGATTATTGGAGAATCCTGGTACCATTCCTGATCCATTCTCGTATTTTGTCAAATACATTTCTACATTTGACATTGCCTCTGCTGATTTAGGAGAATAATATAGGTTTCTATAGCTTCTTTCAATCAAAGTTTGTATAACATCCCACCCTATACTTGCGTTTTCAACTACAAGTTGTGCATCATTATACTCAGTTGCCAACGAAATAAGTAAGTTTGCATAATCTCTTGTACCAATTTGACCTTTATATTCAGCAACTTGCTCTACATTTTCAACATCAATTACATGACAAGCTGAAAAGTCAGCTCCATCTCCACGTGCAACGTCAGCTACTACCACATAACTCTTCATAGGATCTGGATATGCCCATACCCATAAATTACGATCTAAATATCTTTTTTCAATAGGTTCGCAGATGTTTTTCTCATGAACATTAAGAACTGATGGTTCTATAACTGTATTACCTGATGTGGTAAAGTCACAATCACACTCCTGTGCTGCATCTCTTATACCTAACTCTTTATCTTGTTGATCTCTCCATGATTGATCTCTTTCAGGGTGAACTGTCCAAGGTAAACTTAGTGGAACAAACTTATTCTCACCAATCTGTGCCCTTGTAAATGTTTTATGAAACCAGTTACCTGTACCATTTGGAGTTGATATTGCAATACACTGACCTCCAGTTGCTAATGTTTGTTGAGCTGCAGTAAAGATTTCATCAATACCTGGAATAAAGGCTGCCTCATCTAATAAAAGTAATGATACTGCCTCGGAACGACCTGCATCTGATGTTGCACCTACTGCTTTGATTTGAGATCCGTTAGCTAATTTTAAACTTAGTTTGTTATTATCTGTAGCTTTTAATTTCAACCAACTTGGTAAGTTCTCATATGCAAATCGTACCTTAGTTACCATGTTCTTTGCTGTCTCTTGCTTGGTTGCAATACAAAGAATGTTCTTATCTTGATGAAATAGCATCATCCACAATGAATATGCTGAGGATAATGTAGATATACCTAGCTGTCTTGACTTATTTACAATTAGATATTCGCCATGTTGTATTTGATATAATACTTTTTCTTGGAAGGGGTACAGATTGAAGTTGATTCGGCCTCTCTGTGGATGCTGAATCCAATAGTACTTCTTCATGAAATAGACAGGGTCCTTAGCACATTTGATAAATTCTTGCTTAATTACCTCTTTAATGTTCTGATTACTCATATATATAAATAGTTATAAACATAAAAAGACCCTACATTTCTGCAAGGTCTTTCTACTTTCGTCCATTTCCTTTATTAATTTGCAACCATCATGTAGACTAAACCGCCTACTACGACTCCTGCTGCAACCCTTGTAAATTTATTTTTGAACTGTAATTTTTTGTAATTGATTTCTAACTTATTGTACTCACCTTTCCATCCGTTAATCTGGATGTCTTGATTTGAAATAATTGTTTTGTACTTATCTTCTTTGCTTACATACTTGCTGATAATGTCATCTTTGACTGCCAATCTACTATCTTGGATAGTTAATGCTGAGTCTTTTACTGCAATTATCTTCTTAGCTCCGTCTAACTCTACTAGATCTTTAGCTGCCGCAATTAGTACTGGTTGCGCTACTGGAAGTGGATTTGTTAAAGTATCTTTAGGATAGCGACCATTATAGAATTCTACTATTTGATGTTCAGCTAAGTTATCAATTTTATTCTTTTCAACTTCAACTTCTTTCTCGACCACAACAACTTTTGCTTTTTGATGATCAAGTTCGTAGTGCAACTGCTCTTCTTTAAATTCTAAATTCTCAATAATAAGGTCCTCTGCCTCAATTTGAGTCTTCAACGAATCATTCTGAGCATCAAGTTTAGCCATTTCTGTTAAGAATTGCTTGTGATCTTGAGTGCTTTCAAAATTAAAAAATAAGCTAGCTACTAATGCGACAGCTAAAACTGCGATAACAATGTTCTTTTTCATATTAAATTTCTTCTTCTGTGTCGTTTTCTGGTTGATCCCATGATGAAACAGGCTCATCATCGATTGGTGCTTGATCGTCTCCTGTATAAGCTGCATCGTCCTCTTCTGGCTCTTGATCCATTCCCTTAACTGGTTTAGTATCCTCTTCAGGTTCGTTGGCTGGATCTGTTGCAGCACGTAATTGTTTGATTTGTTGTGGAATGTTTCCTATCTTAGTTCTATATTGATCTAAAGAAATAGCACCTGACTTATATTGTGCTAGGATTTCATCCTTCTGCTTAACTAACTTAGCTAGTTTGCTTGAATCTCTACCTGTTTTAAGGGTACTCTTTCTAATTGAATCTGAAGCTCCTGCAGACTTCACATCTGGTAAGTCTTCAGTCTCATCTCCCCAAGATTGAACGTCTTGTGCTGCTGCATCACGCTCAGATAAACGAGATGTCAATGTTAATTTGTTTTCTGTTAAAAACTTTACGTAATCAAATGCCATAATAATGTTTGTTTATGATTCTGTTGTCTCCTCCTCTTCTGTTTCTGCTGGAGTCTCTTCTGACCACTCTTCTGGTTCTCCTGCCTTAGAAGTCTCTTCTGAGTCTGGTCCTTTTACTGTTATTGGGTTACCTGTTTCAAGTAATCTTGCAATTGCAACAGTAGCTCTTTCTTTTTCTCCTAAAGTTAATAAAAAGTATCTCTTACCTGCAACTGTTGCTTGGTAAGCCTTACCCATAAAGCGTAGTAAGAACTCATTACCGTTATGTAAAACTATCTTGAATGTAGTAGGTTTTGGAGCAATAATGTAGATACCTGTAATATAATCCTTAAAGTCTTTTGTCATTAACATCGTTAATGTTGATGTCAAAGAAGGATACTTTTTGAGAATATAATTTACTGGATCTTCCTCAAAAGATTGTTGTTCTTTATCTTTTGCTGTTGTGATCTCCATATCATCACCTTTTGCAATAGAAGATGCTTCTTTCTCCTCCTCATTACCTTCTTCCTTGAACATAGGTGCTTTAGGCTTTAAGTAGTCTACAACTACTTCGCGCACCATTTTTTTCAAGAAATCATTTTTATCAATAGCCATGTGTTTGTTCGTCTGCTTCACTAGATAAATAGTCAGCAACACTACTCATATAGTCTGCTGCTAATGTAATATAAGAGGAAACCCATCCTGGTAACTCCGCATTATCTCCTATAAGATTAATCAATCTGCTTGAGTTTGACTGTAAACTTTTTAGTTCAGACATTGCCATAGAGCCTTCGTGATCTTCTCCATGTGTAAAGTCTCTTGTCTCCGGTTCAGGCTGTCCACCATATCCGGATCTTTGACAGTCTCCGCACTCATTAATAGGATTCAATCCTGCTAATGTTTGAAGTCTAAATGCTTCTTTGATTAATCCTGTGTGCCTCATATTAGGAACTTTATCTTCAAATTGTTTATTAAATCTATATGATATTAGTGGTTCTATTACTTTATTCAACTCTTGGATCATTAACGCTTCTTGTTTTGAGGTTACTTGGGTTTGTATACACTCTACAAATAGAGGATGTAGTTTATCCAAAATCCAACCGTGGCTTTTTAAATCTTCAGATACTAAACTCTTTAGTGTATCTAATCTTTTTCCTAGTTGTTGTAAGCTACTAATATCTGCCACTATTGCTGGTTTAGTTTATTGGCTATATCTCTGCACGCTTTTATGAAAGCCTCTACGTGAGGATTTGTTCCTTCTACTGCAAGTTTCTTCTTACCTGCTTGTTGGATTGCTAATACTTCGTAATTCCCAGGAACTTTATTTTTACTTTCCATTACTTTAATTTACAATTATCTCCATGCCACCTTTTATGGTTTCTTGAATCGTTTTCTTTATTGCACCACTCACACTTTATTTTGGGCAGGCTTTGTATTGCTACTCGCAACTTTTGCTTATGGTCTAAACTTTTTTCGACTCCAGATAGTGCTAAACTAATTTTTAGTCTTGCTTCTGGTTTTTTTGCGTTATTTAAATCTCCTACAAACCTTCCAAGCATTGCAGCTCGTTGTGATGCTTTTTGTTCTTCTGAAATAACTTTTGTGTGACCTTTTCCATAAGTGTTTCCCTTCTGTGTCTCTACAAAAGCAGTTCTAGCTATTTCAAAACCTTTTGAGCTTGTGATTCTATTTTGATCTTTTGTTTTTCTAATCATTGAAAAGAAAGCCATTGCTGATTTTCTATCTCTATATTCACTGTATAATAGCCAATGTGCTAAAAAATGCTCTCTGGCTGTTAGTAGTACTAAATTAGGATGTGACTTTTGTTGGTAATTCTTACCTTCTCCTCCTAACCATTTTGGTACTATGTGATGAACTTCAAAATAATCACCATTCTTTTTTTGGTTTAGTCTTTGCTCTTTTTGATCAAATCTTGAAACCATTAAACTATCATAAACCTTTTTATAATTCATATACTATAAATAGATTTCTACTTTAGTAGATTGTAGTATTCTTTGAAGTGTTTCTTGCGGTCTTCAATTCCAATAGTACCACCATTAACTCGCTTAGTTATTTTGGTTACAACTTCGTCAGAAGCTCCTTGATCTGCTATAATATGTAATTTATTTACAGTAAAGAACCAAGCAGCTGATAACATTGCATACTTTCCAGCTACTACTGTAGGATCTTTTGTAAGATCTTCGTTGATAGCTTTACCAAATGCTTGATAGTTTGTCTTACCAGTTAATTGAATGTAGCCACGACCGCAATACTTAGCTCCATCACCTGAAGCTTCTGGACCATTTCCCATCCGGTTACCGTATACCAAGTTCGCAATCTTTTCAGGTTTTCTTGCATATTCATTAGCTTTAGCGTCTGTTGGAAAATACTTTTTGAAAATACCTCTTAAACCCTTTGCTGAGTAGTTTAAGTTTTCTTTTGTTACACGGAAACCACCACTTTCATGACCTGCTTGTGCCAAGAAGTGTGCTAAACGCAACGGTGTATTCAATTGAAACTTAGCAATTGTATCTGGTAACTGATCGATCACATTTTGAGGAATGTGCCCTTTTAGTTTATTAATATCCATTTGTTAATCTTTTATATAAATAGTTGCCTACTTCTTATTTAACAATTCTATAACTGCCTCACGGATTAGAGCTTCTACCGGATTAGCTTTTGGTTTCTTTCTTTCTGCTAAACGTTTTTGTAAATGAGCTTTTACTTCATTCTTCATTGATGGGTTTGCAACTAAGAATTCTCTAATGTATACTTGCTTTAAGTCTTCAGAAAGGTTCTCATTATCTAAAGCAGCTACTAAATCGTTTGCAGATCCCATTCTAAGAAATCCATCTGCTGTTATAAGACCTTGAATATTTCCCGGTTGCATTGCTATTGATATAACTTTGGTACCAGAGTTAAGTCTTATTATATAAGCAGCGCTGCTTCTTCCTGCTAGACGTAAAGCTGTACTAACATCTCCTCTATTTCCTAAAAGCTGATTCCTCAATCTTGCTCCACGTTCTGAAGTATCAACTGTCTGAGCTCCTTGCTGTAAGCGAGCTTTTACGTTAGCTGGTAGATTGTTGAAGCTAGTTCCTATACTGTTATCTATATAGTCTATCAAAACCTCTGCTACAACATTTGGTACAAACTCAGGTAATGCTTGAGCTGGCTGTTGTGCTGCTGGCTCTTCATCTTGGTTTCTTGTTGGTCTTGCTCGTTCAGGTTGTCCTGTTGCAGCTCTTACTAACTGATTGTAGGTTGTTTGAGGTATTGCACGTGCACTTCCAGCGCCTCTTGTCCATATTTTGCTATCAGTACGATCGTTTAAATTTAAGAAAGTAATGGTATCATTATCTGCAGTTACTCTAAACCCACGATTAAACTCTTCGTCGGTAGGGATTCCTGCATCAATAGCAGCTTTTATAGTATTGAAAGTTGTATCTGAGCTGTCTATGCTGTCAGCAATTAATTTATAAACTTCTCTTGGGCCGTATGTATCCTCCAAAGCTTCGAAGTAAATTGGCCAGGCCGATGGTGGCATTAATCTACCGCCATAAATTCTATACCAGGCTCCTTCATTCTTACCACCAAATTGAAGAGACGTATAGATAGAAGCCTTACGACTCTTTATGAATATTAAATCCTCATCTTTATCATATAGTAATGGGCCTGGGTAGCTGCCTCCACCTGCTTTAGGTCTGTCTTGGATAGGTGTTGCTTCAACTGCTGCATATAATGCACGCTTTGTAGTTTCTTCTGGATCTATACTTCTTAGCTCATCTAATGCTTTTGTAAGCTCTTGCATAGCTTCTTCATTAGCACCTTCTCCTGCCTCTGTATGACGTAGCTCGTCATACTCATCAGCAGTCATCTTACTAATCTTACCATCTTTAACTGCAAGTATACTATTACCTCCTAGATAAATTTGGTGGCCTCCTACTGTTTTAGGTTTGAATACACCACTCTCAGTTCCAGCTTCCAAAGCCGTTAGAAGCTTTTTATCTACCTCTGAGCTCAAGCCTGCAAGTACTGATATAACACTTATATTGTTCAGGCTGGTTAAGATAGGAGCTTGTTCGATGAATTTTAGAGTTCTTTTGTTAAAAGGTAACCCTTTATACTCCTCATGCTCAGTAACAACCCCTAAAGAGATAGAAGAGTCACTAACTTTCAAATCAACGATCTTTGTATCGTTATCTGCTAAGAAAATGGATCTATCACTGGGTGCCCCCCACTTATTTTTATAAGTGATAAGCTGCTTTAGTTTCCAAGATAGATTATCTAAATAGAGTTGGTCGTAATCAATGGTTCGCATATTTGCAAGAATTGATTTTTGACCTGACTTATTGAAGTCATCAAATACTCTAAGTTTTTGATATACTGTAAATATTTCAGGATTAGTCGTAACGTAGTCAGATAACGCAGGCACCGGTGCTATAAACTTTTTTAGGAACTCGGTATTATCCATACTGTTAATCATACCATACTGCCCTCTCATTGCTAAGAAATCCTTTTTCTGATTTAAGGGTAGGCTTTTCCAAACATCTATATTAATAGCGTTGTTAGCATTTAAACCTTTCTTATCAGCGGGTGATAAAGGTTGGTACTTTAATATTTCTTTTGCATTTGGAATTAATTGATCTACCCATTTTACTTTACGTGTAAACTCTTCCCATGACATTGGGTCTGATTCGTATGGACTGTTGTTACGGTTTGTGTAAACGTACTGACGATTGGGTCTCATCATTTCTGGATCTCTTACTTGAAGAGCAATGAAGCTATTCTTATAATCAGATTGATCCAAGCTTCTATTACGTAAAAGATAGAATGTAGGATATCCTCTATCCTTACTTAAATGATAAGTTCTAAACGATCCACGACCAATACACCAAGGAGATTCTCCCTGAGCATACCGAATACATCTATCCTCTGTATTACCATTCCAAACAGTAACATTACCATCGTTACTATCGTATATTACATCTAAACCTGGATCCCATTCTTCATCTTCGTCCTCTCCTGTCATGTTAGATGCATAGCGCATTAATCTTTTTAAAGACCACTTAGTGATATCTCTATCATCTGCTGGTAGATTTTGCTTGGCATTGTCAAATTGCTTAATATACTTTGTTAATAGCGTATCACTGATTTCTATATTAAAATCATCAGCTTCTTCTTTAAACTGGTCGATAAGCTTCTTCATCATACCTTCCGAATATTCATTCAGGGGTACTAAATTATGTACTATGTGCTCAATTAACTTGTAGATGTTCAACATACCAATTACTTTTTATTTCTGTTTAGCAAGGACTCTCTTATTTTTTGCTTAGTTTCCTCACTACGAGGATTTCTCTTTCTTCCTGTTAAAGTCTTACTTATTCTCTCTCTAACTTCTTCTGATATAATTTTTCCTTTATTAAAGGAAATTCCTTTATTCCAAGTAGACTTTCCTTTATTTGCGTTACTTATAGCTTTCTTATGTTCTTCTGATATGGAAGGTCTCTTTTTTCCAATATGAGCATTTCTTATCTTTTCTATATGCTCTTGAGATTTAGGTCCACAGTGCCCATCTCCTCCGTCTGTCCTATTAATTAACGTGCCTAACCCTAAATCTCTTCGCCCATACAGGTTAATCAGCTCCTTCTCTTTTTCACAAGCTTCTTGCCATGAAATATCGTCAAATAAAATTTCAATCTTATATTCAGATTTACTAATTACATTCTTCCAGTGTTGACTTCTGTTTGTCACAGTGTAAGCTCTAGAATCTTGTCTACCTATTCCAATGTAAAACACTTCATTAGTATCTAACCTAACATGTCTATATACGATTGACATTTATTTTCTATATCTGATTTTGTAGTATATCTGCACCCCTAACCATACAATGGAACCAATGTAGAATAGTCCTGTCAGGATTGGGTTCATTACTTGAAACAAACTATTAACAAAGGAAACTCCAAGAGTTGCTGCTCCAAGAGTATTTGCTACATGATCATTTACAATGTCTATTAAGAAAGGTTTCATATTAATCATATTTTTGTCCGGTTTCTAATATTCTATAATCTGAAAACTTATTACTTGTGCTTTTGCATCGATTAATTATAGTTTGCTGATTTACTTTATGGGCTTCAGCTGCTCTTACTGAGGATATAAAAATGCCCAACGGCGTTTCAACCTTGTATGATATTTTAGCTACTTGACTCTCAATTAATTTTTTACCTAACATGGTTCCTGGTGTGGTGGAAAACCTCTTCTTAGCAATACTCGATTGTAGTCTTTTGGTTTCCAAGCTTCGCTTTACTCCTTTTTGAGATGGTGGTTGCTTTCCTCCTTCCATTAAGTTTACTATATTTGGAGTATTTTTTATTAAACTAGACTCATATGCTAAAGCATCTAATTCTTGCTCAAAATATTCCAAAATTTTAATTCGTGTTGAGTCTTTTGGTTTTAAATCGATACGCACATTTGGTTTTATTTCTCGTAAGTGTGGTACATAGGCACGGTTATTTTTCCCCTTCCCAATATAGTAAGGAGTATTATCTTCCCGTAAATATACATACACGTAAAACATACTAGGTTGTTTAAATTTACCACTTACGGCAGCTCCAATATCTTGGAGAAGTTCTATCTTTTGCTGTATCACACTTATGCCTTGCTCTGAAGGATCTACGTCTTTCTGGGTTGTCTTTCTTGATCGACATTCCTTTTTGCCCGAAATTAACTTTAATTACATTTCCCTTTGCATTCTTAACATAAACTTTAAACTTTTTAACGTCTCCCCTCATAGGTTTTCCTAAAGGTACTTTACGTCCTTGATACTCAGCCTCTTCTAATTTATGTTCATACTCAAGCAAAGTCTCTGCTAAGCATTTTGGGCAATACTCATCCGTTTCATCTTCGTTAATAGGTACACAGTTTGGGACAGGTCTTCCGTCTTTCATTTTCATTCCAACTTGTTTGTATCCCCTCCAGCAAGCCATTATCGTAGATTTTTTAACTTGTATAAAGTTGTCTCAATTAACTTAACAACCTCATCTATTTGATTTTGAATATAGGTGTCCTGTGTGAAGTTATATCTATTGACTTCTACATACTTTCTTAATGCCTCAAAATATGGAACTGGGTTGTTGTCTTCTTTAAATGCTGAAAAAGGTTTAAAGCTTCTTACTATGCCGTATCTTCCTTGGAATGACTCTACCAAGCTGTCAGCAAAATCACCTATAGCATCATAATAATCCCCTAATGCTATGTGAGCAGCATAAGATCCTTCCTCTAAAACTTGCCAGTGATAGATCTTTGATTGAATTTGACTCTGTAATAAAGTCCCAATAAAGTTTGTGAATATTTTTTCTTCCATTATTTCTTAGCTTTTTTAGCCTTAGGCATTTCAAACTCCTCTAATGGTTGCAATTCTTTCTTAGAACCTGAAACTACTTTATGTTTTGATTCTAATTGCTCGATTTGATCTAGCAATGCTTTAGCTGCTGCACGATGTTTTTCTTTATTGTCAACATCTTGCTTAGCCATTTTTAAATGCTTCTGAGCTTCTTTATCTAATTGATCGATTTTCTTCTGTAATTTACCAGAAACTGTTTCTTTTTTCTCCTCTAATGCTTTAGCAGATTCATATAAACCTTTTACTAAGTTGTATGCATGTTGATGAGCATCGCCTTCTTCCATATAGAATCCTGAACATTCGTGCATGTTACAAGATCCTTCTTGACATGCCTGTGCAAAAGAAATAGGATTGTGTTGTTGAACTAAGTCAGATACTTTAGCAGTGTGATCCATCGGCATGGTAACCACAAAGAAATCTAAATCACTGTGTAATTCTTGCGGTTGTTGAGGTTGTCCCATTGGAGGGTTCTCTGTGTACTGCTCTGCACGTTGAGGTAAATCTTTCATATTAGGAGTTTCTTTTGCCCATTTCATAGCAATTTTAGGTTCGTTTGCGAACATATATCCTTTTTGGGCCTGGCTTTTGAATGGCATGATTGAATTATTTTTAATTATAAATAGTTAGATTTCTGTATCTTTTAGTGTTTTTAGAAGCTCTCTAAACTGCTCAGTATCCTGATCATTACCTACTTTCTTACCCCAACTCTCTACATCTCCTTGCTCAGTAACGAAGGTATTATTGCTATTTAACCACCCTTCCAGAGCCGCCTCTAGGTCAGTGACCATAGCATTTTTGTTGGCATTCATCATTCGCTTCTCGTACTCCTCGTACTTGCCTTCAATCTTTAACTTCGCCTCCATATCAATAACGCAATCAAGACACATTCTATGTATTGACCACATCTTACGATTTGTAGGAGTGTCCTTAAACGATTTTTTACAACACGGGCATGCATACGGTAAGCTATATAGTTTTTTGATCTCATCTAGCTTAGTTACGGTTTGCTTTAGACCATTCTTAATTGTCCATTGCTTGCCGCCTTCCTCCCACACATCTCCTTCTACATACTCCCTCTTTTCTGTTTCATAACCAACACCTACTTGAGTTGCTGCTCCGGTGTTACCTGTTAAGATGTTTCTCATACGATTAACATCCCTATGCTTGAATTCTTTCTTCAAGTTATCCATAACTAATTTTTATTTTTATTAATTAATATCCGAAATAGTTGCTAAAAGCACTTCTGGGTATTTGTTATAAGCTCTGTAAAACATTAATCTTGTGTTACCTCCCACTAGAGTTAAGCGATTGTTGTGCTTTAGTACCATGGGTAGTGGCAACTCTTGCCCAGTCTTAACAGCTTGATCGATAGGCTCCCAATCCTTACCATACTCTTTAGCCAAAGCTATTGCCTCTTCTCTACTTTGTATGTCGTAGGAGTCTGTGTTCTCTATTTGGGACCAAATTGAATCTGTTAATTCAATAACTTTTCCTCTTCTAAATGCATCTGTTAGATCCATTTCATCGATACCTTCTTCCTCTGCTGCTCTTACAATCTCACCTCTTTCATCATTTATAACTGATAAATTTTCTAAGAGGGATTCTCTAACGGTTGGCTGATCTGCTGCTATAAAATCTAAGTAAATACTTGGCTCAAGTTTGCCGTAGTTTCGCATAATTACCCCTGCTACTGCATTTGCTTGATTCTCTATATCTGACCCTGTTTCACCCTGCTCTGCTGATAAGCCACCATCTTGATTTTGACGTGCATGAACTAATTCATGTGCCAAAGATCTCATGATATCTGCTAAGTTTCTATTAGCTACTACTACTAAAATTGAATTATTGCCTGGAATGTAACCTCCAAAGCTACGCTGCTCTTGGGTAAAATCTAAGGTAGAGATATACTCCACTTCAGGTACTTGGGTGATTCCTAAAGACTCTACTACAAATTTTACAAACTTATCCAACTTATCTCTATAAGACATTGGTTGAGGAAAGGCTGCCTCTGTTAATTGATCTTCAGTTTCTTTTGCATGAGGTGCTACTAGCTTAAAAATATCATCTCCATATCCTTTTTGTATTACTACTGGTGGTATGGCTTTACTATATCCATCGTAATCTCCTGCCGATAGCATATCTCGTACCTTAGGAGATGTGATATCTCCTGCTTTATCTTGCACTGCTATTCGCTTTACTTTATTTCCAAATGCTTTTTGTAAAGACTCTGCGTAGCCCGGATCATCATCCTCTCCTTCGTTATAAGCTAGGTAAACTGCTTTATCTAAGGGATGCTTGGCAATATATGCATATACGTCCTTAACAGGAGAGTCTTCTGTGGATTTTTGGATTTGTATTTTTGTATTAGGTGAGGCTTTTAAAAAGATTTCCCAAATTTTATAACTATCTTCCTGTGTAATACCATCAACTTCCTTGGGAGAAATAAGAATTATTACTTTTTTAATGTAGTTTCTATGGGTTAAATCAATAACTGCATTCCAATGCCCTAAATGAGGGATCTTGAATCGAGCAGGATAGAAACATATACCCGGTTCGTTCAAGACCTCTTCTGCTAAAATACTTCCTAAATTAGTAAACTTTGTCATACTAATAAATATATGACTTATACCAGATTCTTAAATGTTTCTTTTAATTCATTCATATACTGGTTTGCTAACTCTAATCGAGTTAATAGCAGTTCTATCTCCTTCTCATCTCTTTCTAATCGGTAGATAAACATGATATAGTCAGGATTTACACGTGGATCAAAGCTAACAAAGTCACACCATTTAGCTCCTGTTGCTAACATATTAGAAACACATTGCCAGTAGTATTCTGGCTTAGCTTTCTTAAAGTCTTCTGCTGATTTGATTAATCCATGTTTAAAATGGTTTACAAATGTAAACGGACATTTTACTTCAATAATTCCATCATCACCTACTAAACCGTCAGGAGATCCTCCATAATATTCGTTATAAACGAAGAAAGATGCCTCTTTTACTTTAGTTTTAGTTTTCTTTTCGTAAAATTCAATAGCAATGGGCTCTAATTCGGTACCCCATTCTAATGCGGCAGGCTTACTCATTCCTTGCGGTTGTGATGCTCCCCCTAAAAGCTCTGCTACTTTTTCTAGTAAGTAGGTCTTTGCTCCGTCACTTAACTTACCTTCTTGCCCCATAATCTTACTGATTTCAGAGGAGGTGATTTTTCCTAACCGCATGTTAAACCATTCGGCAGATCTTTGTTCTACTATTACTTCCTTTTGCTCCATATATTAAA
>Ga0222712_10003572_pt1 | contig 16832 bp, 31 predicted proteins | sample C33_657DmetaG_FD_165043 | JGI IMG/M metagenome (GOLD analysis project Ga0222712, IMG submission 165043) | Estuarine water microbial communities from San Francisco Bay, California, United States - C33_657D | ecosystem: Environmental > Aquatic > Marine > Unclassified | place: USA: California...
CAAGGGGAAGTAAGTCCATGCGCCTTGTCCTGCTGCTGACCCTGCTGGCCATCGCGGCTTGCACGCCTAGCCAGGACACCGCCGGCACGGGCACGCCGACGACCGACCCTGCCGACCTCGCCAAGCTCGGGACGCAGATCGACAAGTCCGACCAGCGCATCGCCGCCGCCGTGACTGTCGCCCGCGAGAACGCCGACAAGCCCGAGGTCGTCAAGGCTGAGACGGGCGTGGCGCTGGCCTACCTCCCCAAGCCCGACGCCCAGACGCTCGACTACGTCCGCAACCGCGTGGCCCGGGCGAACCCCGAGGAATACAAGCGGGCCGAGGAAGCCGGGCGGAAACTCCTCGCCGTCATCGACGCGAACTTCGCCAAGGCCGAGCAGGACGCCGCCAAGAACAAGGCCGCCCTCGATGCCGCCAACTGCAAGATCGCCAAACTAGAGGCCGACCTAGTCCAGGCCAAGAAGGACATCGTGACCTATGCTTGCGCGGGCATCGGCGGCCTCCTCGCCCTCGCCGCCGTCGGTCTCCTCTGGGCTCGCCAGATCATGGGGGCCGTCGCCGCCGCCGTCGGGTCTGCCGCCCTGCTTTCCTTCCCTGCCTTGGTTGACACCCCTTGGTTCCTGCCCTCCCTTGCGGGCGTGGGCGGGGTTTCAGTCCTCGGTGCGGGTGCTTACCTACTCTTGACCCGCAAACCCTCCCAGAAGCCCGCCGAGGCCCCTTTCCCCGATGCCGCCCCGACGCCCAAAGGTGAAGGTGACGTTTGACGAGTTAGGGGACAACCCCCCGAACGGTCGAAACTCAACCAACTTCGGGGAGGCCAACAAGCCCACCGGGGAGGTGGTCATCGACCCACGCCAGCCCGAGTCCGAGCTCCTGGACACCGCCGTCCACGAGGCCCTGCACGTCGCTTGCCCCTACATGGGGGAGGACAAGGTTGCCAAGACCGCCACCATCATCGCGGAGACCCTCTGGCGCATGGGATACCGCCGCAAAGCATGAGCGCCGCCCCTGCCAGCATGGGCCCCGAGGACGTCCCTGCGGAGGCCAAACAGGCGGGCATCGCCGGTCTGCTCGGGATGATGGGCATGGCGGTGAAGATCATCCTGACCGACGACAAACTCTCCATCGGCAAGGTCATCGGGCACCTGTTCGCGGCGATGGCGGTCGCCGTCCTGTCGGGGTTCGCCCTGGACGGATACATCCAAAACAAGAAGATGCTCTGGGCGCTTAACGGCCTCTCCGGCTACATGGCCCTCCAGATCATCACTTGGGCCGAGAGCATGGTGAAGGCCCGCCTATCGGGCGAGCTCAACAAGGCCCAAAAGGCCGCAGGGCTCAAGCCCGCCACCTCAACCCGCAAACCCAATGGAAAGCCCAAAGCATCCAAGCGGAAACGCTGACTCCAACCTCCTCTGGGCCGTGACCATCCTCACCTTGGCGGCGGGGTTGGCTGCCATAGGTGCCGCGTGGATCTGCGAGACGGTCTTGGCTGCTTTCGGCAATTCCCAGACGATGGCCCTCATAATCGTCGACGGAGGCCGTGACCTCAAGAGCGACGACGCCAACCTAGAGCGCCAACTTTCGACCGCCACGCTGGCCCTCCAGACGGTCCGGGACTTCGGCTGGGCCCTGGGCGTTGGGTGCCTAGGGGTATTGGGGGCGGTGGTCTTTAGGGTCTGGAAGAAGGGGTCGAAAGAAAGTTCAAAATAGTTCTCGCCTTATCTAAATCAGACGCTTGGATGGTAGATGCACCAAGCAAACCAAATGACCCAAAACACCATCACCGCCCTGTCCCGCCTCACCCTCAAGTCCTTCAAGACCGTCAAGTGGATGAGCGAGGAGACGATCTGTTTCACCGCCACCGTCGTCCTCGACGGCAAGGTCATCGGCACCGCCTCCAACGAAGGTCACGGCGGTTGCACCTTCGTCCACTACATCAGCGACATCGCCCAGCAGGACGCCATCGCTTTCGCCAAGTCCATCGACCCCCTCACCGTCAAGGGCTGGGAGTTCCTCGCCGACAAGGGCTTCTCCTTTGACTGCCTTGTTGATATCGCCGTCGAAGGTGAGGAAAAGAAGAAAGCCAACGCGTCCATCCTCCGCAAGGTGAAGAAAGACCTCGCCGACAAAGTGGTGTTCGTTAAGGCTGGCGAATGCCCCAAGCAGGGCTACCGCATCCTCAAGTGCGGTGCGGCTGGCATCGCCAAGGGCATCGAGTCGATGAAGGCCAAGTATGGCGACATCACCATCTACAACGGTCTCGACGACGCGACCCTCATCGCCGCCTTCTGCCTCTAATCTCCTACCCAACCACCGACCCAAACACCAACATGGCCTCCCCCGAAAAAATCGCCGCTGGCAAAGCCTTCCTCATCGCGAGGGCAAAGTTCAAGAAGGCTGAAGCCGCTTGGCAAGCCGCCAAAGCCGACGCCATCAGCGTCCTCTCCATTGATGAGCAGAACGCCCTCCTCGCCGCCGTCCTCCGCAAGGAGGAGGCCAAGGAACAGGCTGAACGCAACGCCCGCAACAAAGCCCGCCTGCGCTCCACCGGCTTCATCGCCTAATTCCACCAACCCAACAGACCCACATGAAACTCCTCACCCTCCTCGCCATCGGCCTTGTGCTGGCGGCGGTCATCTACTTCCTCGCGGTCGGCCCCGATCTCCTGGAAATCATCGACAACCCCAAGTTCTGACCCACACCATGACCACCCACGCCATCCGCAAGTCCCATCGGGACGACCCCATCCGCAACGCCGTCGTCAACTTCTGCGAGAACCTCGACGGAGCCCAAGTGTTCCTCGCCGCTGGTTCCGGCGGCAACGCCCGCGACAACGTCAACCGCGCCGTCTCCGACCTCACCGCCGTCCTAGCGTCCTCGGGCATCCGCGACCTCACCGTCAGCGTCAACGCCCTTGGTCGCATCGAGGCTTTCCTCGACTACTCCGACGACCTCGGCGACATCCGTCTGACCTACACCGCCCGCAACCCCTCCTCCCTCTGACCATCATGGGAAAGAAACCAACCATCGAAGTCCTCCGCTGCCCGGGCCGCCGCGACATCGTCCTGCTGCATCCCATCTGCGACTACAAGGCCGAGCGCATCGAGCAAATCCTCCCGCAGATCCATGCCCTTAACGAGGCGGGCAAGCCCCAAGCCGACGCGGCGGGGGCCCTCGGCATCTCCTGCGAGACGCTCCGCAACTACGTCCGCACCGCTGGCATCAAGTGGCGCAACATCCAGACCCGCGTCACCCGCCCCAAGCACCTCTGAACATGAGCCCCGACCCTATGGCCCACGGCTGCCTCATCGACCAAGGCCGCTTGACCATCCGCGACCTCAACTCCAAGGCCATCGACGCCCGCTATCGCGTCATCCAAGGCGATTGGACCGCTAGATACGCCAACGAGAAGCTCGCCAAGGACGTCGCCGAGGCCGAGGCCCGACTCATCAAACACGGCGCCACCGTCGGCAAGGTCTACGCTCACATCTCCCCCTCGGGCCGCGTGCTGGTGTCCTACTCCTACACCTGGAACGGCGAGGCCCGCGAGGGTCACTCCCACCCCACCGGCTACTGATCCATGCGCTTCCTCTCCGTCTGCTCTGGCATCGAGGCCGCGTCTGTCGCGTGGGAGCCGCTTGGCTGGAAGGCCGTCGGCTTCTCCGAGATCGAACCCTTCCCCTGCGCCGTCCTAGCTCACCGCTTTCCCAACACCCCCAACTATGGCTCACTCACCGAATACGCCTCATGGCCCATCGAACCCGGTTCAATCGACCTTCTGGTCGGAGGAACCCCATGTCAGTCCTTCTCCGTCGCCGGACTCCGCAAGGGAATGGCCGACCCCCGAGGTAACCTCGCCCTGGTCTTTCTTGGCCTCGCTGACCGCGTCAAACCCCGCTGGATCGTCTGGGAAAACGTCCCCGGCGTCCTGTCATCGAATGGAGGACGGGACTTTGGTTCCTTCCTCGGGGCGCTGGAGCAACTCGGGTATGGGTGGGCCTACCGGGTGCTTGACGCTCAACACTTCGGAGTCCCACAGCGGCGCCGCCGCGTGTTCGTCGTCGCTTGCCTCGGTGCTGGAGGCTGGGAGTCTGCCGCAAAGGTTCTATTTGAGCCCGAAAGCCTGTCAGGGGATACTGCGAAGGGCCGAAAGAAGGGGCAAGGCGTTGCCGCCGATGCTCAAGGCAGCGCTGGAACAAGCGGCTGCTGGTGGGACGGAGGACAAGTGAGTCAGACGCTCGATGCGGTGCTGGCAAAGGGCCAAACGATGCCAGAGAAGAATAGGTTTCCCGCCGTCCTCCAGCCTTTCCGCAAGTCCAAGCGGGCGCAGTCCACGACCGACGACGAGAGCTGGGTCGAGGCCGGTGAGGCCAACACCCTCAACAACTTCGACCTCGGCGATACCCGCACGACCCACGCGGTGGTCGGCCCTGTTGCGTTCACTCAAAATCAACGCGACGAGGTTCGGCTACTTGGCGACAAAGCGGGGGCGTTGTCATCCTCTGGCGGGACTCACCAGACCAACTACATCGCCGACAGCGTAGCCCACGCTATGCCAGGCAACGTCGCCCCGCAAGTCTACGAAAACCATCCCAACGACTCCCGCGTCACCGGCCCGCTGGAAGTGTCCCCGACTGTCGTGTCTAGGTTCGGGACAGGCGGTGGAAACGTCCCGCTGGTCAACAACGAGCCGACCGCCATCACCTTCCAACCCGGCAATCTCCGACGCGAGGCCGGCGCCGATCCGTCTACCACTACCACCACCACCCTCAAGGCTTCCGCTGGCGACCAGATGCCGCACGTCGCCACCCCGATGGCAGTCCGTCGCCTCACCCCGACCGAGTGCATGAGGCTCCAAGGCTTCCCCGACGATTGGGCCCGCATCCCCTGGAAGGGCAAGCCCGCCGACCAATGCCCCGACGGCCCGCAATACAAGGCGGCGGGCAACTCAATGGCGGTTCCTGTTATGCGCCACATCGGGACGCGGATCGCCATGCTGGAGGCCGGACAACTATGACCCCATCCACCTTCTCCGTCGTCGCCCTGCTGCTCCTCGGCTGCTCCTGCCAAGCCCAGAGCGACGCCCGCCTCCTCCACGCCATCGGTCAAGTCGAGGGCGGCTCCCGCCTCCAACGCGGGGACGGTGGCAGGGCCCTCGGCCTCTACCAGACCCACCCCGAGGCTTGGGCCGACGGCAACTTCCAGCTCGCCGCCGAAGGCCGCCAGACCTACCCCCTGCGCCAATGGCGGGACGCGACCGCCCAGGACATGATCGCCGCCGCCCTGCTCCGCAAGACCCGCTCCCGCCTCCGGGCCGACGGCATCCCGCACCCGACCCCCGAGCAACTCGCTCTTTGCTGGACGATGGGCTACGCTGGGGCCAAGGCGGTCGGCTTCTCCGTGGACCATGCCCCGCCCGCCAAGTCGTCCTATGCCCAGCGTGTGGGCAACTTGTCCCGCCGATAGGTGATTTAGTCTAGAGGTCTCGGGGCTTTGCGGAGATTAATCTCCGCATGGCCCTAATCCTCGTTGCGATTGACCCCGGAGTTTCCGGCGGCATCTGCACGATGGACGCGGAGGGCAACGTTGAGACGCACAAGATGCCCTCGACCGACTTTGACGTCTGCCGCCTTCTCGCCGACATCTCGACGAAGGCCAAGGAGGTCCACCTCTATCTTGAGGAGCCGCCGCTCTACGCGGGGAAGGCGGTCCCGGGGTCGAGCATCGGCAAACTCATGTGGAACACAGGGGTGGCCTATGGCGCCGCGATTGCGATGGGCTGGTCCGTCCACCGCGTGCGTCCCGCGATCTGGATGAAAGCCCACCCTGTCGGCACCAAGGGCGACCGCTCGACGACCCAATGGAAAAACATTTTGAAGGCCAGGGCCTCCGAGCTCTTTGGGGCCAGCGGCATCAAGGTCACGCTCTGGAACGCCGACGCCCTGCTGCTCCTCGACGCCGCCCGACGCGGGGCGGTCAACTGATTTGCCAAGCCCCATTGAGCGGGCAGACCCCAACGCAAACGACCCTTTCCCTATGAGCAAGAAACCCGCCCCCAACGAAGCCCCCGAAGCCCCGATCATCAGCCTTGCGCCTTTCGACCTAGTCGAGGCCATCGCCGAAATCCAGAACGTCGCCCCGAACAAGGTTCTCAAGACGAACCAATTTACCTCCAAATACATCTCGCTCGACGTCATCCTGGACAACGTCAAGCCCATCCTCGCCAAGCACAACCTCGCCCTTTACCAGCACCCAATCAGCGAGTCCCGCGTGGTCGGTGTCGCCACTAAAATCATCCACACCTCGGGCCACATCTTCGACTTCGGAAGTCTGTCTATCAGCTCCGTGAGACAGGGCCGCGACAAGGAAGGCAACCCCATCGACGTCCAACTCACCGCGCAGGAGGTCGGCTCCGCGATCTCCTACATCCGACGCATCTCCATCTGCATCGCGCTTTCTTTGGCGGTCGATACAGACGACGATGGCGCCGCCGCGTCCCGCACCCCTGCCGCCGCCCCTGCCGCCCGCAAGGCCGTCGCCGCTGGCATCACTCTCGACGATGCCGACGCCCCCAAGGCCCTTGCCTACTGCCGCCGCAAGGGCTGGCTGACCGCCGACCAGACCATCGCCGAGCTCGCCCCCGACAAGGTCGAGGCCATCAACGCCCAATTCCCGGCCTTCCTCGCCGCCATCCGCAAGGAGGTCGTGTCGTGAAGATCACCATCGCCCCCAAGGGCCCCTCGGGCCGCACGATCTACGGCATCGCCAAGGTCGCCGCCTACGATGGCGCCTCCGCTGGCCTGACCGCCCGCGAGGTCTCCCAGGCATCCGGCATCCCGGTCTCGTCCCTCTACTACGCCGCCCGCCGCATCGGCATCCGCTTCAAGACCTCCCCGCTCTACATCCCCAGCCCTGTCAATCGTGCGAAAACCACCCCTTGAGATGGTGGCCTACACCGCCAAGATGCCGCCCTCCTGCCACGCCTTGTTCGTCGTGACAGACGGCAAGGTCAACAACCCCGAGTTCGTCGTCTGGCGCAAGGACGACTTCAACGAGGAGCTCTGGAAGTGGAAGCGCAAGGGCGTCCGCGTCGCGGGCCGGGAAGTCGAGTTCTGGGCCAAGCATGGCCCCGAGTATTCCATCATCAACATAAACGCCGTATGAGCGACCCGACCCCCATCCTAAACTCCCTCCGCAACGCCCTGACCGACGTGGACTTCTACGTCGACACCGAGATGGTCGGCGAGGACGCCCGCCACGTCTGCGACGACGTCAAGGGGGCTCTCCGGCAGATCGCACGCATCGAGGCCCACTACGGCATCCACCCCAAGCCCGACGTCACCCTGCTCGCCGACCGCGTCCACGCCATCCGCTGCCAACTCAACATCCTCACCAACAACCTCAACGCCACCCTTGAGGCGATGGAGCGGGCCGAGGAGGCCCTAGAGCGATACAAGGCGCAGTTCCCCGACGACGAGGAGGAGATGCTCTGATGTTTATCCCGATGTTTTTCCCGGGCCCTCACGCCAGCGGCGGCGGCCTCAATCCTCGGGAGTCCCAAGACCTCGCCACCTGTGCCAAGGCCGCCCAACTAGCCATCCAAGCCGACAAGGACCGCCAAGCCGACCGCAAGGCCGCCGAAGATGCCAAGGTCCAAGCCGAGATGACCGCCTACATCGCCCACCTCAAGACCCTTTCCAGAGACCCATCCCAACCCCCTTCCACCTCCTTCTTTTCCCGATGAAACTCCCGACTGACCTCCCCGCTGGCATCTCCCGCGCCGAATACGACGCGATGCCCGGACTCAACCAATCCAAGGCCCGCGCCCTGCTTTCCTCACCGGCCCGCTTCCGCTGGGAGTGCGACAACCCCTCCGACCCGACCCCCGACATGATCGCCGGCACCGTGGCCCATGTCCTCGTCCTGGAGCCTGACTCCTTCAACGACCGCTTCGTCGTCGTCCCGCCCGACGCCCCCGACAAGCCCACCTCCCGCCAAATCAACGCCAAGAAGCCCTCCGAGGACACCTTGAAGGCAATCGAATGGTGGACCAAGTTCCGCGAGCGTTGCGCCGGCAAGGACGTCCTGACCCCATCCATCTACGAGGACGCCCGGGCCTACGCCGACGGCATCATCCGCACCATGAACGACCACGGCATCAAGCCCGTCGCCGTCGAAGTCGCCATGACCGCCGAATACCACGGCGTCCTGCTCAAGGGGTCGCTGGACATTATCGGCGAGGACGGCTTCATCTATGACGCCAAGACCACCAAGGACAAGGCCACCCGCGAGGGCTTCGGCAAGACCGTCGACAAGTCCAAGGAGCTCAAACTCCAAGCCGCTTGGTATCGCTACCTGTTCAGCAAGGCCACCGGCGTCTACCCTGAGGGCTTCCGCTGGATCGCGCAGGAGAAGGAGCCGCCCTTCCTCGGTGGCGTCCTTGAGGCCCACCCAGACCACCTCGCCGAAGGCGGGGAATTGATGCTCCAGGTCATCACGGCCTTCAAGTCGTGCGAGGAGCTTGGCGAGTGGCCCGGCTATCCGACGGAGGTCATCAAACTCGACTCCTGGCGTGCTTCTCAGTCGACGCGCGGCTCGGCCCCCATCAACTTCGCCTGATAATCGACCCACCTTCCACCACCGCAACATGAGCCAACCCAACGACCCCCGCCCCTCCCGCCAGCTGCTGACGCAGTCCGGCACCTACCGCATCTTCCTCCGCAAGCCGAAGCAGGAATTCATCAACATCCACGAGGACGGCACCGCCTTCGCCCGCCTCCGTTTCGAGACCGAGGACGGCTCCCTCTATTTCGACAAGGTCTACGGCACCCGCTTCGCCGGCTCCTTCGCCATGCTCGTCGGCAAGTTCTCGGGCCGCTTCACCGAGGCCCTGCCCGAACGCGGAGTCAGCGCCGAGGACTTCATGCGCTTCCTCTCCCCGGCCTGTCAGATCCCCATGACCGTCGGCATCGAGGTCGCCCCGGTCATCGACAAGGCCACCGGCGAACACGCGGAATACAAGGGGGTCAAGAAATACTCCTATTCCATCCGCTTCCCGAAGAAAGGCGAGACCATCCCCGACGCGGACAAGCCCAAGGGCGGGGAGGCCATCGAGTTCTAAGCATATGGCCCGCCCTCCCAAGTCCCAGCCCCCCGAGCAGACGCCCGCCGCCCCTACCTCCGAGACCAAGGTGGTCGGCAGCGCCGAGGGGTTCGACCTCATCATCGACCGCCCCACCCCGCCTATCGTCGTCCCCTTCGCCGATGGCACCTCCAAGGTCGTCATCTCCATCGGGCAAGCTTCCCTGACCATCCGCTTCGTCTCCCACAAGGTCGGGCGCGAGAAGATCCTGCACCTCGACCGCCGCGTCGACGCCTCCCTCGCCATCGAGTCCATCCTATGACCCACCCCGACGACCCCAAGCCCGTCATCTTCCTCATCACCGGCTACGCCCGGGCCGGGAAGGACACCCTCGCCGACGGCATCATCCAAGCCAACAGCGGCTGCTCCGACCGCGTCCGCCGCGTGGCCTTCGCCGACTCCCTCAAGGCCGCCCTCGACGGCGCCGTCCAGGGCTTCTTCCCGAACCTGTCTTATTTCGACAACGCCGCCAAAATCGAGGACCGCTCGCTCCTGGTGGAGTTCGGTCGGGCCATGCGCCGCCGCGACCGCAACGTGTTCGTCCACGCCCTCATCGACGGCATCACGGACGCCGCCGCAAACTACATCGTCACGGACTGCCGCTACCTCAACGAATGCCGCATCGTCTCCGCAAGGCTTTCCAACGCCTTCCGCGTCGTCACCGTCCTCGTCGAGACCGCCGGCGTCGGCCCCGCCAACGAGGAAGAGGGCCTGTCCATCGGCGAGATGATCCGCGAGGTCGCCTTCGACCACGTCCTGCGCTTCCAGCCCAACCAAGCCCACGCGGTCGAGGCCGAAGGCCACCGCCTCGCCAACCTCTACGGAATCCGATGAGCCGCCCCCGTTATTCCATCCTGCCGGCCCAGAACGAGCAAGGGGTTTGGGTCTACCTGTTCTGCGACAACGACGCCAGAAGCCCCAAGGGCGGGAAGCTTGATTATGGCGTCGCTTGCCACTACAACGGCGAGAAGCGAAACTTCACCAAGACGCTCGACGCGGTCGAAGCCATCGAAATCTGCGGCGACCTCAACGAGCAGGAGGCCGAGCGGGCCGAGGAGGCCGCCGAGAAGGAACGCCATGACCGAATCGCCACTTCCATTGATAAGGAGATGCGCCGCAACCACATCCCTCCGCTCCGCACCGGCTCCGGCTGGGGCTTCTGGCCTTTTAACCGATGATCCCCACCGAACCCAACCGCAACCCCGACCGCCTCAACCTCGTCATGCGGTCCTACGACGGCAAAATCACCGCTTGCGTCGAACACTCCCCGGCGGGGCAGTATGTCCTTTGGTCGGACTACGTCCAGCTGCGCGAACGCCTCCGGGCCGAAGAGGAGATTTCCCTCAACCTCCGGCTGTCTTTCCTGAAAGACCCCACGATTGTCAGCATCGTCAGGGAGATGGCGGCTGAAATCGTGGCATCCGAAAAAGCCAAGGGGGCCGCGTCGTGAGCGACTCCCTGGAGGCGTCGATGATGAAGCGCATCGGCGAGCTGAAGGCCGAGAACGCCCGCCTCAAGGAGAAGTCCGAATGCCAGGCTCAGGCCATCGACGCCTTCGACAAGAAGCTCCGCGAGGCCGAGGCCGAGGTCGCCCGCCTCAAGACCGAAAACTCCGGTCTGCGTGCCGGCATCGAATCCCTTGAGCGCGTGGACAACAAGGTCATCGCCCGGCTCAAGGAAGAAAACGAGCAGCTATTCTTTGCGTCCCAAGGCTCCGTCAAGTATGTCGACCACCAGATGGCATTGGCTCGTCAGGCGACGGAGCATCATAAGGAAATGGATCGCCTCAAGGCCGAGGTCGAGCGGCTGACCAAGGCAGGGGACGCGATGGCTTCTATTATCAAATACGAACCGGGAGTGAACACATTTGACCCTGTTCCCGATGTGGTCAAACGCTGGCACGCCGCCAAGGAGGGCAAACAACCGTGAAGGAGCGCATGATTCCCCTTCGCATCGCCGATCAGGCGGTCGCCGCGTGCGAGGCCGAGCTCCAGAAACTCCGGGCCGAGAACGTCGCCCTCAAGAAGGCCCTTGAGAAGTCCAACGGACTCATCGCCTCGGGTGGCTACGAAACCGTCGACCAAGTCATCGCCGTAGACAAGGCCCGCCAATCCCTAGCCCGCCGCGTCGCCAAGCGAAAGCCCGCCGCCAAGACCCCGCAGGGCTGGCGCAAGATGTCCAGCGTCCCGCATGACGTCGAGGTCGAGGTCAAGTTCACGACCGACGGCACCATCTCCAGCCCCGCCGTGAAGGCCCGCGTCGACGCCCAAGGCTTCTACCTCGGCAAGGTTTATTGGGCCAGATTCGCCCCCGATGGCACCGACCGCCTCGCCGCCTGGCGTCCCCTCAAATGACCAAACGCAAGCCCCGCAAGGACATCGACCCGGCCCTCTGGGAAGCCCAATGCTCCAGAGACGCCCACGCGACTCTCGGCGAAATCCAAGTCGGTGGCACCGAGACCCTATTCTTCACGACCTACCACCTCATCGAGCCTCCGGGTGGCATCGTCCACGATGACGGCCCCAAGCGCGTCGCCTATTCCGCCAAGACCCCCTACAAGGGCGGCTACCTATTCTTTTACCGATACTATGACGTCAACGCGAGCATCCAAGAAACGCCCCCGCAACCGACCGCTGGACCTGACCGAGATGATGGGCAAGATGGTCCACCTCTACGGACAGCGGATGATCCTCGTGGAGCTCAAGACGCACCCGGTGAACGCCGAGGAAGTCTGGCTGGGCATGAAGTTAATCAAATGCCAGCCGGGGTCGGCGGACCATGTCCTCTTCAAGCCGGTCCTGACGCCAGAGGAACCGCCCAAGCGGAGCAGGAGCCTGTCCCGCCGACGATAGCCATCGTCCGCCCCTGGAAGCGATTCGCCGCCGTCGGTTGCTCCCACGGCCCCTACATCGACCCCATCGCCCGAAAGTCGGTCATCGACTTCGTCAGGTCCTACGCCCCCCACCGCTTCCACCACCTCGGCGACTTCACCGACCTCTCCGCCCTCATGGGCAACGGCGCCGGTCAGGGCGACCCCCTCGCCCCCGACATCGACGAGGGCCTCGCGTTCCTTGAGGAGCTCAAGGCGTTCAAGGACCTTGAGATGGTCATCCATGAGGGCAACCACGAAGCCCGCCTCCGCCGCCTCGCCCAATCCCGCAACGAGGTCATCGCCGAATGCGCCCGCCTCCTCCTCATCCAGATCGAGCAGAAGGCCCTCGCCCTCAAGGCCCCCCTCATCGAATACAAGGGCATCTGGTCAGGCTCCCGACTCGGCAACGCCCTCCTGACCCACGGCTCCATCTTCAACGAGGCCGCGTGCCGCGACATGGCTGAGATGTATTGCAAGGACGGCGTCGGCGTCGTCATCTCCGCCCATACCCACGCCCCGGGCATGGCGATGGGACGCCGCGACGACAACCCCCTCGGCGTCAACGTCGGCACCCTCACCCGCCGCGCTTGCATGGACTACGCGAACAACCGCCGCAAGACCTTCTCCTGGGGTCAGGCCATCTGCTTCGGCGAATACTGCGACGACCTCCTCATCCCGACCCTCTACGTCCAGCCCCTCGCCCTCATCGAGGCCGACCAACCGTGGCGCATCCCGGCCTGAAGAACATCGCCTCCGCCAAGGAGCTGCTGGCCCTCCTCCTCGCCACCGATCAAGGCGTCGAGACCAACTTCGCCGTCCCCGAGGGCTGGTCCACCATCCATGACATCCGCCGCGAGCTCAGGATGAACCACACCCGCAACGCCTCCTCCCGCGCCCACGACCTTTGGCGCATCGGGGTCGTCGAGCGCCGCCTCCACCGCTTCACCGCCCTTTCGGGCCAATGCAACAAGGGCTACATCTACCGCCCGAAGCCACCCTTCAAGTCCATCGCCGAGGCCGCGTTGAATTACAACGCCGGGGGCGAGGACCCTGTTCCCGCCGGCTACGTCCGCATCGTCGACTTCGCCGCCTCCATCCACCTGACCCATGTCGCCGTCCGCGAGAAGGCCAAGCGCTATCGGGTCATGGGCATAGTCCTTCGCACCCGACGATCTCACGGAGGACTCAACAACAACACCTATTACCGCGAGGCCGACCTCAAGGCCCTTTATCCTGGCGTGACCCCGCGCAAGCCTTCCAGATGAAACTTCCACGCCTTGTCAGGATCAGCGACCAAGACGAATACCCGGGCACCTTTCTGGTCTTTGAAGTGGTCGAGCAATGGTGCGCCAGCGGATTCCTCATCGAATCCAACAACTTCATGGATGGAATCAACGCCCCAGCCGGCGAATTGCCAACCTACGAATCGGCCTTGGCCTATGCCAAGAAAGACAGGGCCGACGGAGTCTATGCCTTCGACCAGAAATGGGACGGCTGCCAGAACGTCGACTTCACCCGGTGCTGGGTCCATACCTGTCACGACGACCACGCCGACAACCTTGCCAAGAACCTCAAGGCCATCCGAAAGCATGGACTTCCCCTGATCGTTGAGGCAGGAGGGCACATCCTCCAATGACCACCCCCGAGGAATTCGAGGAAATCCGCGTCGCCGCCTTCATCACCGGGGCCATCGACCTCGGCATCTCCCCGGCCCGCGCCCGCTTCCTCGCCGCCTGTTCCTACAACCACTTCAGCCCGACGACCACGACCGTCCGCCGCTTCACCGTCCCCTATTCCGACCTCCCCCTCGTCGCCGAGGCCGCCCGCCTGGGCATCAACCGCGTCGACACCGCCAAGATGATGGGCATGACCCCCGACGAAATCGCCCAATTCGGCATCCGCTTCTCCACCCGCACCACCCGCATCCTTTCCCCCGGCACCACGACCCACAACCTCCTCGGCGACGACGAAGGCGCTTGACCGCCCCGCCCGCCTCCCGCAAACCAGCCTACCCATGCCCGACCCAAAGCCCGCCTCCCTCGATGCGGAGCGCCGACTCATCGGCTGCCTCCTCCGGGACTCCGCTCCCCTGCCCGAGGGCCTCAACCCATCGGACTTCCACGAGCCCCGGCACCAAGACCTCGCCAGCGTCATCCGCTCCCTCGCCGAGGAGGGCAACCCCGCCGACGAGCTCACCGCCACCATGCGCCTCCGCGAGCGGGGGTCCGTCGTCGAGGCTTGGGAGGTCTCCGCAATCGTCACCGAGGCAGGGTTCGCCCCCATCAACCCCGCTTGGGCCGAGGCCATCACCCGCCACGCCGCCCTCCGTCGCCTTTCCCAAGTCGCCGAACGCCTCACCACCCTCGCCGCCGACCCAGCCGCCGACCCCAACGCCCTTGTCGCCTTCGCCGAGGGCTCCATCAAGGCCGCCACCGTCAAGAAGGCCGACGCCAACGGCCCGACCCCCTTCCTGTTCAAAGACCTCGTCGCCTTCGACAAGGAAAACGACCCGACCTGTGTCCTAGGCAACCGCTTCCTATGCCGAGGGGGCTCCTGCATGATCGTCTCCCAGACCGGGGCGGGCAAGTCGGCCCTGCTCACCCACGCCGCCATCAACTTTGCCCTAGGCCAAGACTTCTTTGGCATCCGCTCCCGCAAGGGGCCGCTGACCTCGGTCATCGTGCAAAGCGAGAACGACGGCGGGGATTGCGCGGAGGGCATCATCGGCTGCCTCGACTCCCTAGGCATTCCCCTCGGCTCCCAAATCGTCGACCGCCTCTCCGAGCGGGTGTTCTTCTATCGCGAGGCCGTCAAGACCGGCGAGGAGTTCGGGCAACTCCTCCGCGACCTCATCAACCGCCACAAGGCCGACTGCATCTGGGTGGACCCCCTCCTAGGGTTCGCAGGGGTGGACCTCTCCGATCAGCAAGCCGCCTCCCACTTCCTGCGCCACATCATCCAGCCTGTCCTCCAGGACACCGGCGTCATCCTGTTTTCCGTCCACCACACCACCAAGCCCTCCAAGGACAAGCAAGGCGGCGGCTCCCTCCTCGACCTTGCCTACTCTGGGGCCGGGTCCGCAGAGCTCGCCAATTGGCATCGGTCCGTCATCACCCTGACCAAAGACCCCACGCCCGAGGGCGAGGACGAGCAGCCCTTCTTCACGATGAAGGTCGTCAAACGCGGCGGGCGGGCGGGCATCAAGGACGAGCGGGGGCAATACACGGTCAGCGTCCCCCTGCGCCACTCCAAGACCCCGGGACGCATCGCTTGGGAGCGTCGTGGCACCCTCCCCCCGACCCAGACCCATCAAACGGCTAACGCTTATAGGGGTAGAGGCGAGTTTGACGAGGTCTAGGCCACCACCCCCGCCACCCACCCCACAAGCCCCCTTCCTAGGGCATTTTAGCCCTGCATACTTCCCTGCATACTTCCTTGCATACTTCCCTGCATACTTCCTTGCATACTTCCCTGCATACTTCCGTCTCTCTCTTTACAGAGAGAAGGGGGAAAGACTCCTCCCCCCTTTCGCTTGCGCTCGGGGTCGTCGCTTTCCCATCTATCCCCGCAACCCTATGACCCAAACCAAACCCAAGAGACTCCCCCCATCCGTCCGGGCCGCTTTCAACCTAGCCAACCGTCGGCGCAAGGCATGGAAAGAGAAACCCGAACACATGGAGGCCATCCGTCAGCGGGCAACCAAGGCAGCCAAGACAGTCAGGGAAAGGAAACACCAACTCCTCGTCCACCGACTCCGCACCCTTCCCGCCGAGATCCAGACCGACCAACTCCGCGTCCTCATCCTGGACATCTACCCCAAGCGCTTCTGCTTCCGCTCCTTCACCAATCGGGTCCGCAAGCATGGCCTGATGTCCTACGACGCCATCCTCGGGGTCTGGGTCAACCATACCCTTGGATTTGACAGCATCGGCCCAGCGGGTAGGGTTTGAGCAAGAGGTGCTGTTGCGATGCTGGGAACGCCCGGCGGTGCGACATGGCACGACCCCAAGGCGGGTCAGTTCAACCACCCACGGTTGACGCCTCCACAGGCGTGGGCAACTGACCCAAGCAAATTTGCCTTCGGTGTGTCAAAATAGGGCATCGACACCGCGAAGGCATACAGGACTTGGTGGGCATCCCTGCGACCAGAGGAGCGCCGCACCCTGATCGCGTCGGGGGCTTTTCGGGCCGATGACCCGCAGGACGCCACGCCCGCCAACGACCGGGCGAGGGTCAACGACGGTCATACACCGTTTGACAACGAGGACGGCTGGCTGGCCTACGGACCGACCCATCGGCATCGGGACAGCGTCGCGGCTCCTTCCGACGTCATCCAACAGGTCGTCGCCAACGAGGAGCAAGCGCAAGGCGACGGCACCCACGCCAGGGCAGACCTTGACCTTGCCACCTTCCGCTTGCGTGCGACCCTGACCTTCCTCCTGTCGGCCTTGGACAAGTCCACCGACCCGGCGATGCACCTCCACGCGGACATCATCCGCATCGTGGTCGGCGATGGGAAGCCGCCGAGGATGACCGAGCTCGCGGAACGTCACGGCATCACCCGGGCCGCCGTCTCGCTACGGTGCCGACGCCTCCTGCGGCAACTCGGCCTTGAGCCTTCGGTGTTCATGCGTCCCGAGTCTCACGTCACCTCCATGCGCTTCTCGCGTATCGTCTCGCACGCGACAGGCCAGCCCTGCTCCCTTGGTGGAAAACGGCGAAAAGCGGCGATTTTCAGCGATTTACAGCCCCCCACCCCCTCCCCCCTTAAGGAGTCTCCTCGAAAAGCGGGGGTTTTCTCCACGCGGGCGCGAC
>Ga0222712_10003573_pt1 | contig 16832 bp, 22 predicted proteins | sample C33_657DmetaG_FD_165043 | JGI IMG/M metagenome (GOLD analysis project Ga0222712, IMG submission 165043) | Estuarine water microbial communities from San Francisco Bay, California, United States - C33_657D | ecosystem: Environmental > Aquatic > Marine > Unclassified | place: USA: California...
ACAGCATCTCTTCCGGTGTCGGCTGCGGTGGTGCAGGCGGGGGAGGAGGTGGCATCATCGCTGGGTCTTTGAAGAACACAGTCGGGTCTTTGAACCCAGCCAGCGCCATCATCTGAGACAGCGTGTTGTAGTATCCTTGCATGTCGGCCAGCGGTGCACCCATCTGCATGAGCATCTCTTGCTTGGCTGCGACTTGACCCAAGAACGCCATCTTCTCTTCGTTGCTGCCAGTACCGATAGCGACGTTGACGACGACATCCATGTTCGTATCCCACACACGTGGGTCAATCGGCACGAACGTATTACGCAGACGCACCATGCGCGGAGCATCTTGGTTCTTGGCGATAAGCTGCATCGACTTGTGGAACAGGCTCTTCATACCCGTCTCGGCAAAGATACGGCAGATCAGTTCGATATGCTGCGCCGCAGCAGTAATCGTGGCAGCGACCGCAGCGCGTGTCGAAGACTGAAGCGCATTCGCATCTAGGCCAGACGCAGCCTTGGAGATACCGGTACGGTTCTCGCGCAGTTCGTCCATGTACTGCAACATCGGGAAGGCTTGCGACCCGACGAACGGCATCGTGAACGGCTGCACCATACCCGGCGCGCGCATACGAATGATGCCACCAACTTCGGTGTTCATCACGTCTTCGATGTTGACTTGGCCTTCGACGACACCCGTGCGTGGGTGGATCGACTGCGCCAAGCTGTCCAGCGTGTTACGCAGGATGTTCGACTTAATAAGCTGAATATCCATCGTCACGTCGGCAATCGACATACCGAAGAATGTGTGTGGCTCTGGATCGGGGCAGAAGTCTACGAACGGAATAAAGTCGCAAGGTTCCCAATGCAGTATCTTGTTGGCCGTGCCAGCTACGCAGACGCGGCAAAGTTCCGCGATCCCGTCGCCGTCCATGTCAACATACACATAGCCCTCGATGTAGAGGACTTTGCGCGATGTTGTATCTGTGCGGCCTGTGATTTGGACGAACGCTTGCGGGTTACGGTCGAAGGTTTCTTGGTTACCTTCAAAGTCGTCTAGCGTTTCGAAGCCAAGGTTTTCAACCTCATCCCACTCGTAGCCCATCTTCACAAGATCGGATACGGTAACGTAGCGACGGTGGGCTACAAACTCAGCCGTCTCAATAGAGCGTGCACGGCGGTCGATCAGGAACTCTTCAGGCGGTACGGACTGAACGCGTAAGCGGCCCTTCTCAACGGTACGAACAACCGAACAATCGTAGGTCGCGGGCTGGATTTGCTCCGTCATACCCATCGGCGTTTCGGTGATAGTTTCGCCGTAGGTAATCTCTACGTCCTTAACTTCGACGGTAGGATCGGACTGAAGGACCGAGAAGGTAGCTTCATCAAGGCCCGTAAAGTAATGAGTTGTAACGTCTTTTTCTGTATCCCACCAAACTTTCATGATACCGTTCTTACGGATCAAAGCGTCCTTGAATGTGGAATAGCATTCGTTAAATAGGTTGTTATCGCGTGTCAGGCAGTAGTTGACGTAATCCGTCGCTTGCTGCGCGCTTTCAACATCTTCTGGGCCGTTTGGCGCAAACTCGACGACGTTGTTTGCCGCGAAAAATACCTTCATGATCGACGGCATCATGGCCTGTACAGTATCTCGTACATCCATCGACATCGCCTGCGACCGACCTTCTTCTTCGTTGCCGAAGGGTTCGCCCTTATAGTACTGGCCCGCAAGCGCACGCTGCGGGCTGATGTCGTCGTCTATATAATTTTGAGCGTCGTCAATCTCGGCGATGACGATGTTCTGAAGTTCTTCTTCAGATACAGGCTCTTCGACCTGCTCGTCTTCCATCTCTGGTTCTTCAATGGAAACTTCCGTACCGTCGGGAAGTTCCATAGAAGTTTCATTGGACATATCTTCGCTGCCGTCGTTTTCCGAGTTGGCGTTGGGAACCCCGGTGTCCTGATACATGCCTTGGTTCTTAGCCATGTCGGCCTTACTCGGCTTACGGTTATTGCGATATGCCATATTTTAGCCTTACTTCTTTTTGGACTTGCCAGCTTCGGACAGGGCAATAGCTATAGCCTGTTTGCGCGATTTAGCCAAGGGAGCCTTTGCCGGGCCTTTAGGATTTACGCCAGCGTGCAATGTGCCGCGCTTAAATTCGCCCATGACCTTAGCCACTTTCTTGTCGGCCTTAGTGGGTTTCTTCATTTTGACTTCCCCTTGTTTCGGGTTGATATGGCTTTGGCTTTGGACTTCGCGTCTGCTTTAGATGACGCACCCCACGCTTGCAGAGATAAGAGAAGGCGGGTTGGTTCGCCTTTCGCATTACGCTCCGGCCCCGGCATGTTTCCCATACGCGCTAAGAATGACGCCCTCCGTGGATTATCGCCTGATTTAACAGGCGCTTTCAAGTTCGCCCCTTCGGTCTTCTTGAAATGGCTGCGGCCCGCTTCGTTGAGGCCACCCTTCGGATTTTGAAAACGCTTTGCGACCATGCAACCAAACCTATTTCTTCGGCGTATACGCGCCGCGTTCACTCAAATACACAATGGCCCGGTAAAGAACTTCTGTACTCTCTCTCGCGTGGCCAAGAACTAAATTACACCCCGAACATAGTATGCCGCGAACATCCCCCGTCTCATGGTTATGGTCTACGACAACTGATCGTTTATCTCTATACGCTAATGTATCAGATATTTCTACCTTACAAATAGGGCAAGCGAAATTCTGATTGGCGATGATTGTTTGGTACTCATCGTTACTAATACCGTATCTGCGCAGGAGATTGCGGTTGCGGTGGTAATTCGGGCGTGCGGCTGCGAAGGCTTGTTGGTACGCACGCATACACTTCTTACATGTACGCCTTTGGGCATGGAAGTTGTCAGTCGGCTTCTCTTCGCCACATTTCGGACAAGTTTTTGTTTCCACGGATACGCTCCCTGTTACGGGCCTATAACCTATAATTTACAGAAAAGCAAAAAAGTAGGATGGCGGCGTTCTAGACGAAGGAGCCACATCGTCTTGTCGCTATTACCGGCCTAGCCGCGCACATCCTTAGTCGCCCGGCAGGGAGAGGGAGAGGAGGAACCTGCCGGGCAAAAGAAATATAGCACATCAATCGCTTATGTCAAACAACACCCTTGATGTTCCGCTTTAAGGCCCCCGACTTGTTGGCCATTGAGTATCCGTGCATGATCGTCGATATGTCGGTGGCGAGGCACAGGCAAAGCGCATCCGCCTTGTCGGGTGACGGAAGCCCGCGCTTCTTCATGCTCTCCTTACTTTCCACCTGCATCTTACCCGACGAGGTAAAAGTGTAGCGCGGCGACGCCAACTCGGCGAACAACTGTTCATCCTTCGGTATCTTTACGTCACGGTTCGCCAGCCATCCTTTGCACTTGAACCACAATTCGGCGCGTAGGTTGGCGTAAGTCCCTTTCATCGCAGGACTTTCTGCCACGTTGATCCCACGCGCAGGTAGGCCCAGTTCGCGCAGACGGTCGAGAACGCCCGCCCCCAACCCGATGCTATCGACCAATATCTCTACTGGCTGCTCGGAAGGTACAAGCGCCTCAAACTCGGCCACGACTGCGCCGGTTAGCTGCATCAGGTCCAGACCTTTCCAAGTCTGTATCTCTTCAACAACCGGGCCGCGCCGCTTGGCGAGAGCGGAAGCGTCGGAACCCATACGCGCAACGTCGAGGCCCCACACACTCTTTGTCTGCTTGGCGATCTTGATCTCGCGGTTCATGGCTCCGTCAATCAACTCGACAGGAATAACCGTATCTTCTTCACGAGGCGGGAAGTTACCAAGGACACGGACGTGGTACGCCGGGCTGTCTTCGCCGTATCGCAACTGCATCTCTCGAACGAACGCATCGGATACACGCGGACTATCGAGGCAGCTAACGTGGAAGGTTTTCCATTCACCCTTCAACCGGTTGTGCGTATCGTAGAACAACCCGCTGTTTCGCGTTGGGTTTCCGAGGAGAAGCGTCGTCGCATTGTGGCCCGACATAGAACCGGACGCAGCTTCGTACACACTTTCCGGGATACCGGACGCTTCGTCGGCGACGAGCAGCACGTTGTCGGCGTGGATACCCTGCAACGCTTCCGGCGTTTCAGCGCGGCTCGTTCTGGCCGAGATAAACGCTTCACTGGCTGCGGCCTTCAACTCAATACGATCGGCCTTCACCTCGATCAAAGTCTTCAGCACTTCGGGCAGTTCATTCACCCATCGCTTCAGTTCCGCGAACATCGCATCGAACAACTGTGCGGATGTCGGCGCTGTAACAACAACCTTCACTGGATACCGCGTTAGGAAGTAATGCAGCATGGCCCAGCTTGCGGCTGTAGACTTACCGACACCGTGGCCTGAGCGGACGGAGATACGACGCTCCCCCGAACTAATCGCCTTCAGAAACTCGATTTGCCACGGGTCCGGTTTAGTCCGTAGAATATCGCGCACGAACCCGACGGGATCATCGCGGTACTTCTTCAGGAACTCCAAAAAGAAGTTTGGTTCAGATTTCGTCATTCTTATCTCCCCTGATTACACGTGCGATTGTTTGGTGACTTACCGTGATACCATGACGCTTTGCAACTATAATGGCAATATCGCGGTAGCTATGGCCTTTAACGCGTGCGGCCTTCATGGTGATGAGCGCGTCCTGCGCGTTTGGCTCTGGGTGCAACTTGGCCTTGCGGCCTGTGCCGGACTTCTTAAAGCCGAACGGCACTTTGCCACCGACGTATCCGCCTTGTGACTTCTTGGCCCTCTTACCGGCGGTGACACGTTCTCTGATACGGCGGCGCTCCTCGCCAGAAAAGACGGCCATTATCTCTAGCATGAATCGTCCGTTCGGGTTGGCCTTGTCCATCACATTGCCATAGCCGTTGATGATGAGATTAATGTTCGCCGTCTCCCAGTCGGCAATCACGTTTAGTGCGTCTCGCGCATCGCGGAACATACGATCCAGCTTCGATACGATGACGGTATCGCCGGGCCGGAGGAACGCCAGCTTGCAGCCTTCTTCTCGGCGCAGCAGTGGGACACCTCCGGAGACGCCCCGCTCTTCGTAGATATGCTCCAGTTCCAAATTGTGTGTGAGCGCGATGCCTTGGATTTGGCGGGCTTGATCATCGAGTGATGTGTTCTCGATCTGGTCTTCAGTCGAGACGCGTGTGTATCCAAAAACTGCCAACGTATTTCTCCCGTTTTTCGTAGTTCGTCACTGTTACACTTTATTGTTACAGTTTAGCAAGCGAAAAAGTTCAGAATTTTTTTGGCTGGGGGATCAAAAATAAAGGAATACGGGGGGTGGGGGGCACACCTCGATGTCTGTTAGGTTATACGCACACGCCCCCCGCGCAAGGCAGGGGCGGGGGGGGTCAAATTGAAAGCACCCCCTCCCCCCTATATGTAAAAAGCCTAGTATTTCTGCGGGTTTCAGACTGTAACAGTGTATTAGTGTTGGACCAAAGGGGTTCAAAGGCGCACAAAAACGGAGGCCCGGCGATGCCTATTCACCGGGTTGAAGCGGCACAACGTGCCTTACACTTTATAATATATAGGCGAGGCAATCACATTCGAATGTGATTAGGTTACCGCCACAATGGTGCGTTGTTACTTTCAATATGGAAGCGATTGTCGTTTGTCATACCGGAACGTTGTTCCTATTGATAACGGGGTAACAAAGAAGAGGGAATGACAATCGTGGTTAGAAAAGAATGCGAATGCGGCGGAATCTGGAACAAGCGTTTCGACAACGCAGGCAATCCCATTTGGCAATGCGGAATGTATGACGCACATACCAAGCCACGCCAAGTCCGCATATCAGCCAAGCGCCGCCGGATTGACGCATTGTTCGCAGAATTAAGCACAATAACAGATTAACTAAAGAGGGAATGACAATGGCTTTTGATTTATCACAATATATACCGTTCAACGTATTTGCGATGATATGGGTTGCTTGCATGTTAGCAGGTTTATCCTATGCTTGCCGCAACGATAAAAAGGGGAAGTAACATGGTATACGTTAAAGAAACATTTACACACACCTTCGGGCATGGCGCTAGTGTTGTCATCCCATCAGGGGCGCGCACAACTAGCGCCAGTGCACACGGTGGTGGTTTCCGTTGGGTAGACCCAACAGTCTTTTACCCCAACACTATAGAGCGCCACGATGCCGAATATTACGGCATCCGCGTTTACCCTGACAACTTAACGGAGATAGCAGCATGACAACCCGTCACCCACTATTTCAAGCCGCCATTGATGCGGACAATGCATTTCAATCGGAATTGGTTTCTGTTTACGGGAAAGGCGCAACAGAGGCGCGTTACGATTATGCAAAATCAACAGCAACACCACGGCTTGACGATTTAGCCGCCGCAAAGATTGAGGCAGACCTTGCGTGGCTGGATGAAATGGCGCGATTGCGCAAAGCCGCCTAACACCACCGGACGGCGGAGCAATCCGCCGCGAGGCTGGCGCTAGTGCCAATTAAGAGAGTGAGAAACTAATGACAATGCAAACATTATATTTGATCGACGAATACCTGACGCAAGGCGGTTACACGCCCGGCATTGACGCCGAAACGCTAGAGCGCGAAGCGGCGCTGGTGGCGGCAGCGCCGAAAATGCGGACGGCGCTAGATAGCATGGTGGCAAACTATGCCCAAAGCGGACGGGTAACCGATGAATTTGTGCGCGATGTTGCGCGGATGCTGTTGGAGATCGACCAATGATGCAAGGGATTTGGACAAAGTATAGCGGCTCGCGCATAAAAGCGATTGCCCGGACGCGCAATTCTTGGGGCGGGGAACAACCCGAAATGGCTTTGCGCTTGGCGTATGACCATGCGTTGAACGCTGACGAAAACCACGCCGCCGCCGCCGCAGCTTTGGCGCGTAAATTGGGCTGGGACGGCCTGTGGCATGGTGGCGGGCGGCCTGACAATAAAGGCTATATGTTCGTCAAGATAGCCAGCGTTTACCAAGGCGCGCCGGACAGCAGCATAGGCCGCGAAGGTGTTGACTGGTTCTATATTGAGCAGAAAGGCGCAGCATGACACAAGCAACACACACGCCCGCCCCTTGGCGGATTGTAACCGATGGCATTAGCCATTGGATCGAAATAGAGCCTAACAAAATTGCTCTGATACACGCTAAGAAAGCCGACCGCGACCTAATCGCCGCCGCGCCGGATATGCTGGCTGCGCTGGAAACGGCGCTTGAAATGCTGATCGATAGCTGGGGCGATGAGCAGATAGCCGCTGGCGACGATCAAGTCGCAAACGTCATCAAAGAAGCAATCACAAAAGCAAGGGGAGCATAACATGATTAAACCACAACAGGCCGCGCCGATAGGCCGCAAGCAACGCGTATCATCCGATAACGCTTGGCCACTTCGCAATTCGGCGGGGTTGACCTTCGCAGAAGCAAAGCGCCTTAGAGAGCAGGAGCAAAGCAAATGAACGACAACGACGATGAACCGTTCGACCGATACACCGAACGTGCAGAAGCCACCTTGGCCTACCGCCTTATGGAGTATCTGGAGTTTCTTGGCGTGATAACTGACGAGCATGTCTGCTATCTGCGCTACCCGCCAATCGAATTGATAGAAGACGCTGAAAAAGCGTTGAAGGATGAGACATGACAAGTGATGAGTTTAAAGCAACACGCGAGAAGCTGAACATGACGCAAGGGCATCTCGCCCGCAAGATCGGGCTGTCCGAACGGTCGATAAGATACTATGAGCAAGGCGGGCGTTCAGTGCCCGCCCCAGTCTCTATCCTCTTAGAGACGTTTCTAAGGGGTCTGGAGCGTGCATAGCTACAATTGGGACCGTAACCTAGCAATCGCCCTATACGCCTCTCTATGGGCCGTATACGGGCTTATATGGCTATTTAAAGGATAAGACATGGCTGGACATATTAAACGACGCACCATTGCGTCAAACTTAGACAAGGTTGGCGAGACTGTTTTGCTGGAGAAGATTGCTTCCGGCATGACGATGGCTGGCCTCGCCCGTGAACTTAACATCAGCAACCTATCCCTCCATCATTGGATACGCAAAGACCCAGACAGGGAGGAGCGGTTCAAGCAGGCCCGGACAATCGCGGCTGACCAATGGGCGGACGAGTGCCTCGACATTGCCGACGCTTCGGACAACGTATCGGCCAACGCTGACAGGCTCAAGATCGAAACGCGCAAATGGCTGGCCGGTGTTGCAGCACCGGAGAAGTTCCAAGCCAAGCCGACCGCAGCGGTCCAAGTCAACGTGAACCAACTTCATCTTGATGCACTGCGCCAGCTAAACTTGGCGTCATCAAATCCGCATGAAGCCATAGACCAAGAAGTCACCATCGACATCACACCACCCAAGCAAGTCGGCTCGCATAACCTCGATGCGGACGACTTGCCGGGTGTGTTTGACGACGACTAACGTAAAACTCCCATCCGTGCATGGTTTGACCCCTTCGGGCCGGGTTTACAAAAATCCGTGCACGGTTTGGCTCTCTTAAAAATGGCTGTTTTCTGCAATCCGTGCATGGTTGGGCCGGAAGTGCATGGTTTTTTCAAGAACGTCCTATACATTTTGGGTATTTACTAATTCGTATATACATATTATGTATATAAACACCCCGTGTATAAGGGCTCATGGGTGGAAAAGGTCGGCACTTCCGGCCCAACCATGCACCGATGGCTGTTTTCTGCGGGTTTCCGCTCACGCCAAACCGTGCACGGATTATTTAAACCCGGCCCAACCCGGCCTGAAAGGATAAATACCTATGGCAACCCTTGAATTGATAGCCAAGACATTCAACTACGACCCCGACACCGGAGCACTGACTTACCGTGAGCCAAGAGGATCACTTCCCGCCGGACGCCCAGCGGGCACGGCCATAGCAACGGGCTACAACGTAAAGTTCAATGGCTCCTACACCTTGGCCCACCGTATCATATGGAACATGATGACAGGCGAATGGCCGCAGCACCCTATCCGCCATGTCAACGGTGACAAACTGGATAACCGCTGGAGCAATTTAGAGGTGCGGGTTCCGCTCCGTAACCGTGAGCCAATCACGCGCAAGCCTGTGCCCCGCAGCACCAACCAAGTCCCTGCGCATGGCGTGGGCCGTGTCGTTTTTGCTAAGATGGACAAGACGCTGTTCGAGGCTAACGCCATCATCAAGGGCGAACGCGTTTTCATAGGCCGCTTTGGGACATTTGCCGAGGCGCACGAGGCGTTCAGAAACGCAACAGGTTACGCCGCACCCGGCAGCCTATAAAAAAGAGGGGGCGCTATGCCCCCTCAACTTTTTGTATCAGCCGGTCGAGATACCATCGCGCTTTGCGAAGGTCCGCAACAGGATCGGCTTTCTTTTCATAACGCCAGAGATATTTGAGGACATTCGCCTTCAACGCGCCGCGAAAGCCTTCGTCGCTTAGCGCGGCCTCGATGGCGTCAATCGCTTCAATCCCTCCCGCCGTATAGTGCGGTGGGCTATTGACCACATCTACCCCGCCCTCATTCAGTGCATCCCTAATCTCTTTGTATCTCATAAAATCATTCCCATACATCACTCGTCTCCATCGCCTGCTTTGAAGTTAATCTGAACGCCGAAGAAATCTTCCGACCCTTCATCAATCATGGCGTTGATGACCATATAGTCTTCATCGCCTATGAGAAGTTCAAGGCCACGGAACACACGCTTCGTACGTGTCGCCCGGTCCCTTGCGGGTTCATAGCCATGCGTCGTCATCTCTCCGTTGAACTTACGCTGCGACCAGTCCTTACCCTTGCCCTCGTTGTTATCCTTGCACCAGTCACGGAAATCATTGAACGCCTCACCTGTAGTCATCTCATTGTCTACCCCGGCCACGCAGCGCTCACTGATCCAGCGGGCCAATGCGTCCTCTCCTGCGAGATACTCATCGGTAGCTTGGATTACTGCCTGCGGTGGGTTCAGACCCTGCTCCAGCCAAGACTTCGCACCTTCGATAACCCACGCTAGAATCGCGGGATATTCTTCCTTCAGCTTATCGGGCAAGTCCATGTCCTTGACGAGCGGCTTGGTCTCAAACGGGATGAGGTGCATACGCCGACGCATAGCATCGTCCACATTAGTAATCTCCGGCTTCGTATTGCCTGCGATAATTAACGTGAACTGCGGATTGAACTGAAACAAATCCTGCCGCATGAAGCGCGCACTGATCTTGTCCCCGCCAGTCAGCGCCTTGACCTTGGCTTCGTCCCACTTGCGCGACGGGTCAATCTCCTGCGCGTGAACGAGCCGAGCGCCCATCAACGACGCCAACTCTGTGGGATGCCGCTGATTGTTCGATGCGAGGAACACGTCCGCACTGGCCACGGTGGCATAATCGCCAAGGATATTGCCTATCGCTCCGAGGAACGTCCCTTTGCCATTACCGCCGGACCCGTGGGCGAAGGCAAGCACATGCTCTTTGGTGCTACCCGTAGCGGAATATCCCGCAAGGCGTTGAAGGTAAGAGATCATCTCAGCATCACCGTTGCACGCCTCATTGAGAAACGCTTGCCATTGCGGGGCTGGCTTGCTGAAGTCCGCCTCAACCGATGTGCATTTTGTGCACATGCGAGAACGGTCGTGCGCGAACAAGACCCCCGTCTTCAGGTCCACCATGCCCGACCGGGTGTTGAGGATATAGATGTCCGCGTCTAGCTGCTCGGTGGTCGCCTGCATCGACGGCTCAACCGCCGCCAGCTTCGCCACGTTTGCAATCACATTGTACGACGCCACACGCTGCGCGATACGCTCACCCTTCTGCGGGCTGTCTATCTTTTCCAAGGCTTCGGCTGATGCGTTTGCGCAGACCTTGCGGACAATGGACAGGTGCTTCTTCGCCACGTCCACCGCCCACTTGTTACCGTCCCATGCGACCCAGCCCATGCCGCCCACAACATATCGGATATCCGAAACGTGTAGCCGAGCAACGCGCTGCGCGAGAGCAATGTCGCTATACTCAACCGGTGTCTCACCCGCCGAGGCCACCATGCCGAAGTCTTCATCGCTGAAGTCCGTCACGTCGAACTCGTCAACCTCGCGCTTATAACCGAAGGTCGCAGCCTTACCGGCCAGCCAGTCCCAACCCAACTCATAGGGCGGGTGCATACGACCGAAGTCTGCTTCGATAGTATCGAGCGAGTTAACCCCGTCTTCCCAACGCTCGGCCCAGCCTGCGAATATCTCGAACGCATCCGCCTCATTGTCCGGGCCACACGCCGCTTTGATGGCGTAGCCCATGCGGATATAGTCATCACGGTCGGGGAAGTGTTCGGTCTTGTTCGGGATAGCAGTCACCGCAGCAGCCACATGGACAACGCTTGGCGCAGTAAGCGAGGCCTGATCGACCGACTGCCGCTCGACTGCCTTCTGCGCGGTCTTATCCGCATGGATAATCTGGCAGCCCATCATCTCCAACGTCTCCGTCAGATCAGCAAAGAACCGCTCAATCTTTTCCCGCGTTACCTTCTTCAACCCAGCCGGGCCACGTGTCTCCAAGTCCACATCAAGACTGTATGGTTCCTTAGTGATAGGGTGGATACCGGCGATGACGTATTGCTGCCCGTCCCCTAGAAATTCTACAAGCTGCTCGACCCCGCGACCATCACGGAACCGCACCTGCATCCGGCCAATCTTTTCATCGGTGCGATACATGAACAGGCGCTTGGGATAACGACCAATGCGCATCGGGGCTTTGCCCAATGCCTTCACCGCCATATCGCCAATGACACGAGCCAGCCCCTCGTTGACAACATCAATGTCAACCGCAGGATATTTGCTTGCCTTCAAGCCGATATTAGCATGGCTGCGGTCCCACCGCTCAACATCATTAGGCGTCGGCACATAGTCCTGCCATGCGTAGCCGCCCCATGTGCCCTGCGCATTCTGCCGACCAGGTGCTTTGCCTGCCTGATCCGCTTGGATTTTAGACATGGCTGACAACTCAGCGTTCGGCGGGATGACGGACACGAGATCGGTGAACCCAATCTCATACAGTGTCTTAAACTTCATCAGTGCAACTCCCTCTTTTCGATTTGGTCCCGTCTCTGCATCAGCATATCTACCGCCGCGTCAATGGCGTAGAGCGCAAACTCAGGTTCGGCGTCGGTTAATATCTTATACGCAGGCGTCGTTAGTATTACGCCGCGTTCAAACTCTTCTTCAAAACCGATGATGAATACTGGAATAAACTCCACTTTTTGTTCATCGTCGGTCCATCTTACTTTGTCCATGACTAGTCCTCTACAAATACATAGTCCGCACCTTCAACCGCAGCGTTTACAGACCGGCCAGTGTAAGACGCTTTGTTGTCCGCATGGATTTGATCCGTGCTTCTGGCTGGCTGAAGCGACTGGGCATATACGAGAAGTTCGTAAGCATCAATCTTGCCTTCAATATAAATTATATTCCCGTCCCGTTTGGCGAGGCCATGTGTGTTGTTGTCGATCCACTCGGCCAGTTGTGCTGCTAATACCTGTTTCATTCTACCATATCCTCTATCATCTGTATTCTTTCACCAATCCAGCGCATAACCGGGACGGCCATGCTATTGCCCAGCGCCTTATAGCGAGGGCCATCGGGACAATCCTCTGCACCCTTCTTACGCCACGGAATTGCCGTGAAGTTGTCGGGGAAGCCTTGCAGCCGTTCGCACTCGACGGGCGTCAGGCGGCGGACGGTGGACTGCAACACGTTCGGTACGTGATGGTAATCCTGACCCGTGTCGATTGTCTTGGTCACATCGCCAGTCACAGCGTTGTTGTACGCATCGAAGCCGATGGCTGGCTCGGAGAATATATGCTGATCCTGATTGGTGCTTATCGTAAAGGCCACCTCATCGGAACCCAGATAGCCCTTGCCGCCGCCCTCGCAGCCACCCCTGACTTTGAACGCATGTGCTGCGTCAACCGGAACGATGTGGTCAGTGTCGCTCTGGGTGCCAGCAGTTCCGGGGTGGTGTGCGCGGAGCGTACCGACCGTGACAACATGGCCGCTCTCAACAGCCTCGGTGCCGCGTGGCCCCTTGTGCATGCCAGCCGTCAGCGGCCCAGCTAAATCAGGTCGTGCCCCTCCGTTGCCGCCACTGCCTCCAGCGCTTGCTGTAGCCTCTCCGGCAGCTTCTTGCCGCGCTTGTCGGCTCGGCGCAGGATGCCCTGACATGCTGTGGCGCTCAAAGAGTACCGCTGCGGCAGGACGCCAGTCTCCAAGGTATCCGACAACGAACACACGACGGCGTCGCTGGGCCACTCCGAAGTACTGAGCGTCAAGCACTCGGTAGGCGAGGCCATACCCGAGGTCTTCCAACGCCCCGAGGATGGAACCAAAGTCCCGTCCTCCGTTCGATGACAGGACACCGGGGACATTTTCCCAGACAATCCAGCGAGGTTGCTCTCTTTGAGCAAGTCGGCAAAATTCGAGCGCAAGGTTACCACGGTCGTCGTCCAATCCGCCTCGCAGTCCTGCGATGCTGAAGGACTGGCACGGTGTTCCGCCGACGAGGAGGTCAATTTTTCCATATTCGTTTTCCTTAATAGTAGTAAAGTCTCCGTGCAAAGGCACGTTTGGGTAACGGTGTTGAAGAACTGCGCATGGGAATTTTTCAATCTCCGAAAAGAATGCAGCCTCCCATCCCATATGATGCCATGCGGCGGTTGCGGCCTCTATGCCGCTACAGACACTCCCATATCTCATTTCAAATGCTCCCCTTCTTCAATCCGATCCGCCAACCAACGGGTGTTGCGTTCGAACATATTTATCTTTGGCGAACGAAGCCACGCAAGAAGGGCGTCCTTCTCGTGTACACCCGGCGTTTTTTCTACCGTGGCTTTCTCTTCAGTAGTTTTTGTAATACGCGTCATTATATTAACTCCTTGATTGTAAACCCTTTTGACTGAGCATAGGCGATGAGGTCGTCGATCCACATGATGCCTTTCCCTGAAACGAAATACTGATTGACGCCCCGGAAGGGTACGTTCTTAACGTCGCCCCATGTGTGGGCCGATTGCTCGTACATCCGTATGTCCGCACGATGGACCGACGGGTGCGTGCGGCGCAAAAAGTTCGCAGCCTCAGCCGCGATCAATTTCGTGTGGCCTCGGAACTCACGCCGGGCGACTGTCTGCTCTACTTCTGTATCGGCTGGGACGAACTTAGTTACCTCGGCGTATCGCTCCGTCTTTGATACAGCGACGGTTCCCGTCTCTTTAAGCCAACCTTTAATCGTTCTGCGGTCGCTTCCGTATAGACGCATAAGTTGAGCGCATGTCATGGTCGGGGCCATCGTGCAGAAGTTATCCGGAACAGACCGCTTCCTTCCACTTGAACTGACAACAATCTCCGTAAGTTTAAGTTCATCCATCCAACGAACGACCACCGACCTAATCCGGCCATAATGTTTAACGAGTTGCGACACATTCATAGTGCGCGCCAATTCCCGTAAGTCCTCCGGCGGTGGCGATTTATGCGAAACGAACTCCCGCTTCAGCCCTATCTTTCTACGCCGCGTATCAACGGCGTCGGCAGAACGGCCAAGCACTTCCCCGATCTGCGCGTATGTCAGATTCTTATGGTAAAGTTCTGTGAGTGTAGCGTCCTCTTCAGCGCGCCACGGCATAAAACTGTTAGACATAAACTCCCTCATTTGTTGATGCCCTTCTTGGGTGGCACAGTTTGAATATCGAATGCAAGAACTTTTTTTTTGTTGACGACACTATGCTGTTTGTGCCAGCTATACGGAAAGCAAACGTGACACCGACGAAAAAGAGGGAAAGACTATGGTAGTGAGCATCGACTTCGAGACGCGTAGCGCCGTCGATCTTCGCAAGACAGGCGTCTATAAGTACGCCGCTGACCAATCGACTGACATCTGGTGCATGGCGTACAAGGCCCCGTGGTCTGACGACGTGCTAGTATGGCAGCCGGGCGATGCGGTAGATACCCACCTTGAAGATTGGATTTTAGCAGGCGGACTGCTGTCCGCATGGAACGCCAACTTCGAACGCACAATCTGGAATAATATCATGGTTGGCCGCTATCAGTGGCCCGCTACCAAAATCAATCAATGGCGCTGCACGATGGCGCAGGCCAGCGCGATGGGTCTACCTCGCGCACTGGGCCAAGCGGCTGCGGTCCTTGGCGTTGAAGAACAGAAGGACAAGACCGGCGCGGCCCTTATGCTCCGGATGGCACGGCCACGTAAGGTGAACGCCGACGGCAGTTACACCTGGTGGAACACGAAGGATAAGGTCGATGCACTCGTCGCTTATTGCCGACAGGACGTGCGAACCGAACTGTCGGTAGCTGAGACACTGAACGCAATGCCCGACGCTGAGCGTCGTCTCTATCAACTCGACCAGCGCATCAACGACCGTGGTGTTAAGGTTGACATCGACCTAATCGACCGAGTTAGCAAACTTGCTAACTCCGCGTCAGAGAACATCGACGCAGAGATGAAGCGCCTTACGAACGGTCAAGTCAAAGCAGCAACGAACGCAATGGACTTAACCGCGTGGCTTCGTGGCTATGAGTTAAACGTCAACTCCGTGGACAAGCAGACCGTGACGCGGTTGCTGGCTATGGACGGGCTGCACCCCATCATCCAGCAAGTGCTTCGACTACGCCAAGACGGCGCGAAGTCCAGCACCGCTAAGTATGACGCGATGGTCAACGCAGCCAACGCCGACGACCGTATGCGCGGCCTCCTTATGTATCACGGCGCGGCAACGGGCCGGTGGTCGGGACGCTTGGTGCAGCCGCAGAACTTCCCACGTCCGCAAAAGAAACAAGACGAGTTGGACGAGATCATCGCCAAACTCAAAGCGGATCAGGATGTATCGGAGCATGGGGCCGGAACGGTTCTGGCGTCCGACTTGTTGCGTTCGATGCTGGTAGCCGAAGACGGCCATCGACTAATGTTTGCCGACTACTCGGCAATCGAGGCCCGCGTTCTTGCGTGGGTAGCAGGGCAGAGCGATCTCGTTGAGACGTTCCGAAAGGGGGGAGACGTGTATAAAGAAATGGCATCGGCTATATACAATACGCCGTCAGAGCAAGTAACTGATAATCAACGACAAATTGGTAAAATGGCCACACTGGGCTGCGGCTATGGCATGGGGGGCAAACGCTTCGCCGAGCAGTGCGCCACGATGGGTATCAAGGTAGACGAGGACGAAGCTAAGCGCATCGTGTCCGTCTATCGTGAGAAGAACAACAGGATCGCGCAGTACTGGCGGGATGTTGAGAATGATTTTGTAGATATGGTGAAGGAAGCAGGCCGTGTTAGGTCGGTCGAACTTCCGTTGCCAAGCGGGCGGTCGCTTACGTACCACAATCCGCGCATCATTCAGCGTGAAACTCCTTGGGGTGCGATGAGAGATACAGCGCAAGTCGATACGTTGAATAGCGTTACGCGTCAGTGGACATCCCAGATAATCTGGGGCGGCCTGTTGACGGAGAACGTGGTGCAAGCAACCGCCCGTGACATGATGGCCACCGCCATGATGGCGCTAGAGATAAAAGGTTACCCAGTAATCCTGTCCGTCCACGATGAAATCATTTGCGAAGTGCCAGATGGTTTTGGTTCGCTCGACGAAATGATTGACATCATGACACGAGTTCCTGCATGGGCGCAAGGCTGCCCGATCAACGCCGAGGGCAAAGAAGGAAAGAGGTATCGGAAATGACAGCACACGCTAAGTTTGGCGCGTCGAATGCGAAGCGCCGCATCAACTGCCCCGGCTCACTCGCAGCCGAGGCTCCGTTCCCTAACGAGAGTTCACCCTACGCCGAACTGGGTAC
>Ga0222712_10003574_pt1 | contig 16825 bp, 11 predicted proteins | sample C33_657DmetaG_FD_165043 | JGI IMG/M metagenome (GOLD analysis project Ga0222712, IMG submission 165043) | Estuarine water microbial communities from San Francisco Bay, California, United States - C33_657D | ecosystem: Environmental > Aquatic > Marine > Unclassified | place: USA: California...
AGTTATTACGACCACCCAATATAACAGATCCTTCATTACCATTACTTATGCAGTTTTGATAACCACCAACAATAGCAGATTGACAAGTGCCATTAAGAATATTTCTACAACCACCTGTAATAGTAGATGTCGAAGAATTATTATATATTCTATTACAACATCCTGACATAACACCAGATCTAGATGAGTTACAAACATGATTTCTTGATCCACCAACAACAGTTGATTTATCAGAATTGTAAATTTTATTCCATCCTCCACCAACAATAGCAGATTTATAAGAATGTTCACAGATTCTGTTCCAGCAACCACCAAGAATAGTAGAATCCCAAACATTATCATAAATATTATTAAATCTACCACCAATAATAGATGAATCAATTGAGGAACAACTTAAATCATTATCATAACCACCAATAATAGATGAATTGATTGAGAAACAACTTATCATATTTTGCTGACCACTAACTATTGAACTACTAGAGTTATTTTGTATTGTGTTTTGTTTACCACTTAGAATTGAAGAATAACATGAATTATTTTGTATCATATTATGATCTCCACCTAAAATTGATGAATCACAAGAGTAATTGTATATAATATTAGTTTGTCCACCAATTATAGTAGACTCAGCAGAACAACAAACTATATTCTGGTCACCACCTATTATTGAAGCACCATTTGATGCAGTCATACTATTAAAGGATCCACCAACAACTGAACCATTATTAGAGTTATAAATACTATTCATAAACCCAGTCATTGATACAGTAGCACTATTTACGATACCACCAAAAGTTGGAGCTCCTATTGCTACAGCAAGCTCAGATACTGTTCTATATCTAACTTTACCTTCAGCATTTGCTGTAAGTATTTTATTATCATTAATCTCGTTAGGTAAAACATCTATTTTAAGGTTAGGTACTAATACAGTGTCATTTTCTTCAAAAAGTGACATATCTGAACCACCTATTATAACAGATCTATTTGAACTATAAACACAATTATTATAACCACCAATTATTCCAGAGTTATTTGAACGACAAACACAGTTATCACATCCACTAATTATTGTTGAGTTGTCTGATTCACAACAAACTTCATTGTTTCTACCACCTACGATTGTAGAACTATATGAAAATTCTGTTATTTCGTTATTACAACCACCAACAATTGTAGAATTACAAGAAGAAAATCCTATATCATTTGAATATCCTCCTATAATTGTTGAGTATTTTGAATGTACATAAATCTCGTTATTACATCCACCTACAATTGTGGAGTATCCAGAATTGTCATATATACCATTACATTCACCACCTAATATAGAAGAACAATTACTAGTATAAACGTGGTTACAATGACCTCCTATAATTGTAGATTGACGAGCATTATCATGTATATGATTACCAGAACCAGCAAAGATACCTGATTTACAAGAGGATTCGCAAATTGAGTTCCAGCTACCACCTACAACAGAGGATCTACAAGAGTTATCACTAACTCTATTATAACAACCACCCATAACCGTAGAGTCATCAGAGTTACAACAAATAATATTACAACATCCACCAACAATAACAGATTCACAAGAATTATCAACTATACAACTGTGCCAGCTACCTAATATACTTGAATTATTTGAGTTATCACAAACATGATTATTAGAACCACTAATAACAGAGGATCTATCTGAATTATCAACTTCATTGAAGTGACCACCTATCACATTTGATCTTGATGAATCAAAAATACAATCATTTGAACCACCAATTACAACAGAAACATTTGAACTATAAATACAGTTACGGTGACCCGCTACAATTGATGAATCATCTGAACTACATATGTAATTACAATAACCAGCTGATATTATAGAATTACAAGAATAATCACATATACAGTTACGATAACCACCTATAATTGTAGAACTTTCGTTACCATCTGATAGTAAGTTACATTCACCACCTATAATAGCTGATTGATAATTATTATCACTATCACCACAAATTAAGTTACAACGACCAACAAAAATACCAGAAGAATCAACACCATCAGTAATTGTGTTACAAACACCTCCTACAATAGTAGAACCTAAAAAAGTATGACTTAAACAGTTTTCATTACCACCAATAATAGTAGATGAGTTAGAAGCTGTCATACTATTATAACAACCACCAATAATATTAGATAAACAACTATCATATATACTATTGCCACAAGAATAGAATGAACCACCTCCACCTAAAGTAGAAGCATCTCTATAATTAATATTACCATAAGAATCAGATACTAAAACTTTAGTATTACTATTACATTCGTCTAAGTTATTAATTTTTAAATGAGGAACTAAAACAGTGTTACTTTGAGTAGCTAATGTTAAATTTTCACCACCAATAATAACTGAATTATTAGAACAAACAACATAGTTATTAAAACCTCCAATAATAGACGAACTATTAGAATCATCGGTTATAACATTGGAACCACCACCTAAAATAGATGAATAATCTGAAAAACAACAGATTTTATTCCAAAAACCACCTAATATAACACTACCTTCATTATTATCAATACAGTTATCATAACCACCAACAATAGATGATTGACAAGAATCAGTCATTTTATTGAAAACACCTGATATTACAGAACAATAAGAGTAATCTTGAAAATTCTCACAACCTCCTAAGATAACTGATCCTTGACTACATAAACTAATATTACATTCACCACCTATAATAGATGCGTAATCAGAATCAGCATCACCATAAATTAAATTACAACAACCACCAATGATAGATGAGTAATCAGTTCCTCCACAAATTGTATTATAAGATCCACCAATAATTGAATTGTAGTTATCACCTGTGCAGATTGTGTTACAAACACCACCTATAATAGAAGAGTAATCACTACCACAGATATAGTTAGAATATCCACCTATAATAGAAGAACGACAAGATTCGGATAATGAATGTGATGAACCAATAATGGCAGATTCATAAGAATTGGTTATTATACTATTAGTAGCAATCACTAGATTAGTAAGTTCATAATCAAATGTAAAATTATTAGATGATGTTAAACCTGTTCCAGTACCTACTGGTATAAAGTTTTGAGGTGCTGATGTTGTACCATAATCACCTATTCCTTCTTGTGCTAATGTTTCTAAATATGTGAAGTTTCCATCCATTTCAGCGATGGTTAGTCTTCTATTGACATTACTTCTTAATATTAAACTTTGTTGTGGCATAGTTAAAAAATATTTTTTTATAGTGTATATATTAAACCCACATGTTAAAAAATTCTTTTATAACTTATTTTTAAACAAATCATTAGTATATAATATAATTCATATGAATTTAACTGCGCACAATTTTAAAACAACGAAAGAAAACCGTGAATCTATAAAAAATCAGAAGGCATGTACTATTTGGATGTCTGGATTATCTGGTTCCGGTAAATCAACACTAGCTAACTTAGTAGAACAAAAACTAATTAGCCTAGGATATCACACTTACATCTTAGATGGTGATAATACAAGAATGGGTCTTAATAAAGACTTAGGTTTCTCAGAAGAAGCAAGAATCGAAAATATTAGAAGAGTATCAGAAGTTTGTAAACTTATGAATGATGCTGGTCTTATTGTTATTTGTTCTTTTATTTCTCCTTTTGAAAAGAATAGAGAACAAGCTAAAGAAATCATTGGTGAGAACTTCTTTGAAGTTTTTGTTGATGCTAGTCTTGAAACTTGTGAAGATAGAGATCCTAAAGGTCTTTACAAAAAAGCAAGAGCCGGGGAGATTAAAGAGTTCACAGGAATTTCATCTCCATTTGAATCGCCAAGTAAAGGCATTATGTTAAAAAATAATACAGAAGAAGATTTAGAATATAATGTAAATTTTCTTACTGAGTTAATTGTAAAAAATAATAACAAATAATATGTGGTCAAAAGTAAATCACGGTGGTGAACCCACTAAGAACCCAGACAAAAAGTATGCTATCTTTGTTGGTAGATATCAACCTTACCATTACGGACACATTGAACTAATTCAACAAAAGTTAGATGCTGGTATTCCAGCTTTAATTATGGTTAGAGATATTGAACCAGATGAAAAAAATCCATTTACAACTGAACAAACAGTAGAAATGATTGAAAAATATCACAACGCTAAAGGCGATGATGTAAAAGTAATGATTATTCCAGATATTGAATCTGTTAACTATGGAAGAGGTGTTGGTTATGAAATAAATGAGTTTACACCAACTGGTGAAATCGCATTTATCTCAGCTACAAAAATCAGAGAATCCATTAAGAATGGTGATGATTCTTGGAGAACAATGGTTCATGATTCTATACAAGAAGATGTAATAAAAAACCTTATTGAAGCAAATGTCTAATACAGAAAAAGTATATCAAATAAGATATAATACACATTCTACTGATGATTCTAATCGTTGGAGATTATTATCTGATGGTCAAGAAATATTAGTTTCTAATATTGTTATTAATTCACAAACTTATACAACTAAAGATTATATCGAAGGTGTTGGGGATAAATGGCATGTTACTTGTCGTGGTGAATTAAAAATTGAAAATAATATAGCTTATATTAACTTTAAGAAAGATAATGTTATTGCTCGTCACTTAGCAAAAACAATTACTTGGAGAATTGTAGGATCAATTGATACCATGTTAGTTAGTTGGTTAGTAACCGGTAATCTAAAAATGGGTCTTGCGATTGGTGGTGTTGAAGTTTTAACTAAAATGGTACTTTACTTCTTTCATGAAAGAGCTTGGTATAAATGGGGTAAATTAAGTAGATAATAAAAAACCCTCTCAATTTTTTGAGAGGGTTTTTTTATGTTATTTATTTTTAGTTTTCCAAAATTCAGTATCGTGAAGTTTCTTATACCATTCTCTGCCTAACACATCAATTGCATCTGATTTAGCTGGTAGTAATCCACCCTTTTTAATTTCATGTAAATCATTACCCCAACCATACCCAGCATCATTTTCTCTAATAACTTGTTCAATATTACTGAAATCATGTTGATAATATTCTTCACCAACAAAATCATAAAGTTTCTTAAACCAAAATTCTGGATTACTTGACCAAGCTTCATATGGGAAGAAAAGAATTCTATCACCTAAACCTCTTTGTAAAGTATCTAATAAAGACACATAAGGTCTTCCTACAACACCTTCATCTGAAGTCCATACTCCAACTCTACCGTCTAAAGTTTTCATCTTAGGATTAGAGAATTCACCGTGAATTTCACCATCAGCTCTATTTTTTCTATATAGTTTTTCAAAAGATGCGCAAATATCTTCTAGATTTCTAACACAAGCAATTACTTTTGCTTTATCTCCAGTTGCTTTTTCCATAAACTCAATATGTGTAGACCAACCTCTATTTTTATCAAAGATAACTTCTTTATCTGTTTTATGATAGTTTTGCATGATACCACTAATAACAGCCCATTTATCTTGTCCCTCTTCATATACTTTATGTCCTTCTAGTTTATTCCAATTATCTCTAACTTGTAAAAGAAAATCTAATAAAGAAGATGTAGCAGTTGTAGCAAACCTAGGATTTTGTAATAATATATTTGTAAGTAAGGTAGAACCACTTCTAGGTAATCCACTTATAAAATTTATCTTTCTCATATTTCTAATAATTTATTTATAATTTCGTTTGAATCGAATATTTTTAACTTATCATAAGGGAATTGAATTGGATTACCACCAATATCAAAATCTTCTAAATAAGAAGAGTGATAAGTATCAAATACTGGACTCTCACTAGGTTTAACATTTATATGGGTATTATATCCTAACACCTCAGGTTTATTACCAACCCAACAAACAACAGATTTTAAGTCAAAAGCTGCCGCTGCGTGTTGTGAGAAGGAATCAATAAATAATCTTTTCTTAGAGAAAAGAACCGATGCTAGTATTTCTCTTGTTTCTAATGTTAATCTATTACAACCTTGAATTAGTGGTTGGCCTTCATAACCTAATTGATAAATATGATAATCATTCTTGAAGTAATTAACAACATCTACTGCATTTTGAATCGGAATATCTCTATACCAAGAATAAGGTCTTGATTTAGGACCACCTCCGCCACCATTAGTATGTAATAAAAAGATAGGTTTAGTAACACCTTGTGTCATTTTATTTCTAATACCTTCTAATTCTAGTGGTGAGAAGTAAAGTTTAGGAGATTCACCATCATACTCAGCACCAACTAAGTCACACCAAACCTCAATTAGGTGTTTTTTATTAAGAATATAATCCTCTGAATGATAAGGATCAATACGGAATACTTTAACATCTTGGTCTTTGATATAATTTTTGTAGAAGTTGGCAACTTGACCCATTGGAAATACTTGGTGTATGTTTGGATTATTAAACCAAACTTGAGGCCACGCTGAAACTAAAATGATTTTTCTTTCCGGGTCGGTTTTTTTAAGTGATTCGATAACTGCTGTTGCTAAAACATTTTTACCTATACCACCTTCAATGTGAAATATTGAATACATTATAAAAGCTTTCTTTATTATATGTATTATTTTTACTTAGTTTAAAATAAAAAACCCACTCGATTGAGTGGGTTTTACTTAGTTCGTTAGTGATTATGAATATAACTCAGTTAATCTAGCTTGAACATCTGAATCAGTCCATTGACCAGCAGCATCGTAAGCTGCACCTTCCCATATTACAACAGGCTCGTCAAGTTCTTCAACAAAAACTCTCACTATCTTTTTCTTCGGTAAGTCCACAATTCGGTTAACTGTTAGTGTAGTTACTGTTTTACTTTTTTCTTCTTGTAAAACTACTTTCTTAGGATTTGATAGATTAATTTGCATTGTTTTTTGTTATTTTTTATTATATATTATTTTATAATATACATTTTTTTCTATTTTACTATTGAGATGTTATCAGGACCTTGTAAAAAATGACCCAAAACTCCAACTCTAACAACATCACCTGATGTTAAAGTAAAGTTCTCATCAATAATAATATTTCTGTTTACAGTTACTTTTCCAACTTTTATTAATTTACTAGATTCTTCAGTTGATTTTTTAATTGTTTCTGCAACAAATTCAACAAAAGATTTATTATCTAAAACTCTTGTTTTTTCATTTGGTTCAATGTAAAACTTTTTCATTGAATCATTACTAGGAATAGTTCTCTCACTTGTAGTAGATTCTACTATTTCTTTATTTAATTTTTCTTTAAGAATATTAATCATAATAGTTTATTTTAATTTTTTAGGTGAATGGATTTAATTTTAATGTTATCTCAATATAAATTGAACCCGATGTTATATCAGTACCACCTGATAAAGATGCTGATAAAATAGTATCACTAATCGATTTTGATAAATCCAATCCATTTGATATATCAAATAATTTTACATTATTACTAATATCAGAAACTGCGATATCTAATATAGGTGTTAGACCTAAGATACCAAAAGATAATGTAGCAGGTCCACCACTGTAAGTAAGCTCACTACAATTAATAGACAATTTATCAACATAACTTCCAATGGGAACTAACATAGTACTTATATCTAATGCAGCATCAGTTAATCCATATCCATTACTACCATCCATATTTACTTGTGTTACATATTTATATTCACCAATTTTAACTGATGTACCTTGTGTTAAATTATTTACTGTACCAAGTGATTGAAAATTTAAAGATCCAAGATTTAAATCCATACCTAACACTGAAAGATCTTCACCCAGTAAATTACTTAAAGTAGATCTGTCTAAATTAGAATAATAAATAACAGAATTAGTTAAACCTATATTAGAGACAGTAGAGTTTCTAAGAGATAAAGATTCAATTCTTGTTCCCGGATCAGGATTATCATCATAAAAATGAAGATTAGTTATAGAAGAATCATTTGTAGCATCTATTAATTCTAAGTTTGAATTCTCAAAAGAAATATTTTCCATTCTACTTCTATTAGTCATATCAATTCTCTTAAAATAAGATGATGATAATCCAATATTTCCGTATATACGACTATGATTATTAAAATTAATATAAGTAATAGAAGAATTCCAAAGATCTATAACTGCATTCCCTTCTATATAAGAATAATTATCTAAACTAATCTCATACATAGTTGAATCATATAAATCAACATTTTTGATATAAGATCTATTAGAAAGATTAACTCTTTCTAAATAAGAATTAGAATCAACAAGACCAATCGATAATTCAACGTTCTCAATATAAGATCGATTATTCAAATTTATATTTTGAAAATAAGAAGCTGATGCCGAAATAGTATTAAAGCTAGAGTTATTATCTAAACTAATATATTGAATATAAGAGTTGTAAAATGATCCATATCCAGAAGATTCATTATTAAAATTTAAATTTATAATATCAGATGAATAAAACTCACCGTAAATATTAGAACTATTATTAAGTGAAATATTTCTAATTTCACAACCAATAAAAGTTCCATTTAAATATGATTCATTTTTAAGTGTTAGCCCTTCAATAGTTGTGTCTCTAAATGTCGTATCAAAAATATGTGAATAGTTTGACATTTCAACTCCATATATTGTAGTATTTATAGCATTAATACAGTTAAAATATGAATCTGTGATGGTACAATCATTTACATCATTATTTCCCCAAGGAAAAACAGAAATAGGATTTATACCACAAAGAAACCAACGATCACCTCCGTAACTTGTGTCATCAAGTTGACCAACTCTAACATAATTATTACGAATAGCATCATATCTCGAATTTATACAAAACTGTAAATTAGTACCTGTGTGATAATATGTATCATCAGCATAACCAATTTCAACTTTATCCCAAGAGTAAACATAATATCCACTTAACGTACCTGCATCATACTCTTGAAATTCCCAGTTTGTACTATCTAAGAATAAAACCCCTGGTTCCAAAGGTTCTGTTGAAGGATTACCAGTAGCACCTGTTAAATTTTTCCAAACTTTACCACCATAAATAACAATATCATTAACACTATATGAACCTTCTGAGTCCCAAACTGAATAAAGATCATATCTCGGATTATGAAATCTACATATAGCCTCTTTTGTAAAATTATTTTGAGGAAGACCGATGACTAAAACATCATTACCACCGTACAACTCAGAGTCAAATCCAGTTATAAAATATTTATCACCGTTAACTATACCACCATCAGTTGATAAAAGAATAATAAAATCATTATATGATAATGTATGTACTATACTACCTCCACCAGCAGGATTTATATCACCATCGTGTGTCTTTTGGGTAAAATCTTCTCCATCAAATCCAATATAGTTAAATCCAGCTGGTGGATTAGGAAGTGATGTGAAGTCAGTTTGTTCAAATAAAATTCTTCTCATGTTAAATTAGTAATTTTTAATATTGTATATATTAAATACTAAAAGAATAAAAAATTAAATTCCGTAAATGTCTCTGTTTGCTTCAAAGTTTTTAGAAACATCAGAAGCGCTTAAAGCAGAACTATAAATCCTTACTATACCCATTTGACCACTAAACCATTGTTGAAATGCCGCACCTCCATTATATGATCCTAGATGTAAATTTGTAGATGTATTCTGTAAGCTTGTATAAGAGTGTGTTATTGTTGATGAGTATTGACCATTTACATATGTTATTATGTCATTATTTGATACGTTATTAAATACATAAGTAAATTGATACCAAGTATTTAATGTTAAAGCATAGTTTGCGGTACTTACTGCTGAAACAGCACCACTATTAAAGTCAGCTCTAATATTACCATTTAATATTCTAATAGCATATGATATATCAGAAGAGTTACCACCAGAAGCAATTTTTCCTAAAACAACTCTACTACCAGTCGAATTAGATACATTTATCCAAACTTCCATAGTCCAGTCACCTGAACCAGGCTCTAATAAAGCATTATCAGTGATAGTAATTTGTGAGCTAGATCCATTAAATGTAAAATATGGCTTATTAAAAGTAATATTTGATAAAGTTCCATTTAATGAATTTCCAGTTAAATCAGTAATAGTTGTTCCAGAAACTGGATAACTTAAATAACTATCCGGATTAAAATAAAGTTTTAGATTAGTAGTTACAAAATCTCCATTTTTATAAACATTTTTAAATGCATCATAGTTTTGTTTAATTTGAACCTGAGTTAATTTTTTATTATATAACATTGTATTTCCAATATAACCAAAAGCTTGACCACCTGTAATATTTCCTATCCATCTGTGTCTATTACCAGATGAACTTACTGATGAAGTTCCGACTAGTATATCATTTATATAAAATTCACTTCCAGTACTATCACCAGCAACTGACCATTGAACCCATTTTTCTTCAATTGAAGATATATTATACTCGGATGAATAAAAAGCATTACTACCATTATCATAAACACCTAACATATCAGTATAACCACCTATGCCTATCAATAAAGGATGATCATCCGGATCGGTTCTAAATAGTGTTCTATAAGATGAACTATTTGATATAATCCTAGCCCAAGAAACATAAGTATATCCACTACTAGATAGTGTAGGACCTGTTATACTTGAACTTATCCATTGAGTTCCTGTAGAACAGTCAAATGACTTAAATCCAAAAATAGATGAAGATGTAGCACCATTACCTAAAGAATGTGTATAACCATTTCCACTTAAATCGCTAATCAAGCCACCTGAAAAACTTGCTGGGTCATTTGCATCAATCCAAATAGACATACTACCAGTATGAATATAATTAGATTTAGTATAATTGTAATTATTAAGAACTTGCTGTTGAGTAAGAGCAGTATTATAAACATGAAAGTCACCAAACTTCATTTTAGCATAAGTACCATCACCCAAACTTGTACCATCATTAGCACCTATACCATAATATAATCCATAATGATTAGGATCATTATAAGGAGTTACTCTACTACCAATAATAGATCCAGCAAGTTGTCCATTTACATAACCTTTTAGTCTTGTACCATCATAAGTCAATCCAACATAATACCAATTGTATAAGGATATTGGAATAGATGAAGTTAAAACTATACCATTCCAAACAGCAAATTTTAATGTTCCTGAAACTATTTCAATTTGGGAATCGTGCCAACCAATACCATTTAAAGATGTGTCTCCTTGTTCAGTTATAATAACACCATTATCTTGTGGATATATCCAAATAAAATGTGATATTATGGTTGAAGTATTTACTGGTGATAATTTAGAATTAAGTGATGTATTTGTAAATATGTAATCATCAGCACCATCAAGATTTAAGTATCCATTAACTGAATATGTTACACCACTGTTTAATATCGCATCAGAGTTACTTTTTAAATCAGTGATAGATGTTCCACCAGTATAAGAATCAGAATCACTTATAACATATCTTAAAATTAAACCATCAGCTGTAAATCCACCAGGTACTCTGAAAGCTGGTGATAAAGGTCCTGAGAATGATGAAAGTCTACTCAGCATATTAAACAAATGTATTTATCTGCCCTAAGACTACCCAACTATCGCTAATTCTCATAAATGTAAATCCAATAATATCTGTTTGATTAATATTACCAGTATTTGAACCAGACCATTTAATAGTTGTTGATGAACCATTAATCTGAACAGCAGTTGGAACATAAGCAGTTGAACCTTGTACAATAACTATTGTTACTGTCATAACTCTATTATTATCAATTGGAACATTAGTAAAACTAGCTGTATAATTAGTATTAGCCGATGAGTGATACCAGTTAGCACCAGTAGAAAAATTATAAATAACTGTAGATGAGGTAGCATCAGGTGTTGTATTTATAACTTCAGAAATTTCTTGTAAGAGTGTTAATCCATTAAATGATGCCGTACCAGTAACTGATAATTGACCACTCAATGATAAATTATCAGCAGGAACTCCACCTAACTCATAAATTGATAAAGATGGTCCACTAGCTTCACCAAATTGAAAATCACTACCAGATACATTACCTTCCAATCTAAGTGTGTAAACATGTGTTCCAGCGGATGGATTATCAATATAATTTAATGAATAAGGAATATTATCATTTGCGTATCTTCCTTCAGCTTGAACTATTGGACTAACAGCAACACCATTTCTATAAATTCTTAATCTACACCATTTTGAAGTTCCTGGGTTAACTCCTGAAGGATCTGAACCAGTAGTTGTTGGATTAGCATCACCACTAGCTATAATCTGTATAGCATTACCAGATGTTGTAATTGATGCTGTTGCTAAAATAGCGGTGCCTCCAGATAAAACATTAGCTTGAGGCGCACTAACTTGTATGTAGTTAGAAGAATAAACATTACTTATACCGGATGTTCCAGCGGTCCCAGCAGATCCAGAAGAACCAATTGTTCCTGATTTACCAGTAGCATATAATGTCACTTTATCAATTATTAGTGTACCAGATACTGTATTAGTAATTACCTTAAATCTATATACTTGTAAAGTAGTTGAGTTTGATCCTAATAAAGTAGAGTTTTTGTAAAAATAAACAGTTGTTCCATCTACAACTATCATGAAAATATCATCTAAGTTAAAAGTAAAGGAACCTATACTATTAGCACCACCATTAGCATAAATATTACCATAATAATCTCCTGAACTATACCCAAAATCACCATAATGTTGCCATCCAGTAGTTGGATTAGATATACCCATAGAAAAACTTTCACCAGATTGAATAGTATCCGCAAATCTAACTGAGAAAACAACACCTTGATTAGTTGAGTCATAAGATTCAACAGTTCTTACTTCTTGTGATGACCCATTAAATGTTATAGTATTACCACCTGAAATTATTGGAGATCCATTAACTACTTGTAATGTTGAGATTGATACACCATCACTACCAGAAGTTCCACTAACTCCTGAAGTTCCTGATGTACCCGAACTACCAGAAGTATTAGCAGACATTACTTCAATATAAGACCAAATAGAAGATGTGCCTATATCAACATAGTTTTTATCAACTAGTGAGTGTGTTACAAAACCAAGTGAGTAATCACCATTATAGACTAAACCTTGTGTATTTCCAATCGATATTAAACCAGATTCTCCACTTAAAGATAATTGACCACTAGCATTAACAGTTATATCACAATCAGCTAAAACTTGTATAGAATCAGTTGAATCTAAACTAATAAAATCAGAAACAACATCATAAACAGAACTTGTAAATACTATATTATCAAATCCGGTAGCAACAAAGTCATTTGAATCACCATTCCATTGTAATGTATTACTTAAAGTACCACCTTTGAAAATGTCAGCATCACTACCATTTTTTCCAGTTATATTAACATACCAAAGACTATATGTAGCAATTTCATTATTACTATCAGTTCCTCCATATCCATAAGAATAATCAACAACTATTGACATATCACCACTCATATAATCATAACTATCAACTTGACCAGTAAAGTATCTACTATCATCTCCTTCAACATAGTCATCAATCATATAGTTTTGCAACAAATTGGAATAAGCAATTACTGTTTGCATTGGTGTAAATGCTAAATTAGGTTGTAGGTTTAAATTAGCTACATAACCAACATTTGGAATTTGAAGAGGTGTACTAGAAGTACCAAAATAAGCAGGTCCCGTAGGTCCTATTTCACCTTGTATACCTGGAAATCCTTGAGGACCGGTAGCTCCAGTAGGACCACCAGTATAAATTTTAATCTTTGTTATTGTTCCAGTAGAACCAGTAGGTCCAGTAGCACCTTCTATACCTGGAAATCCTTGAGGACCGGTAGCTCCAGTAGGACCACCAGTATAAACTTTAATCTTTGTTATTGTTCCAGCAGAACCAGTAGGTCCAGTAGGTCCAATTAATCCGGTAAGTACTTTGTTATCTACATAGTTTGCAACTTGCTTATCAATAAATAAAGGAGCTTTTTCAGTTAAAATATCTATTTGCTCTTGTATTCTTGATATAGCTAACTTTGACTCATTTACAGTAGAGAAGTTTATTAATATAACTCTACCTTGTTTCATGTTAATCTTCAACAAATTGTTGGATATCATAACATTAACAACAGAAAATGGATTTACAGTATATTTAACTATACCAGAATCGTTCAATATTTGAATATTTCTATCAGTCGTTGTTATTGGTCTTAAAAATTTATCGTAGCTATACATTTCTTTATTAATTTTTTTTAAGCTGTTATATTAAGGTTTATTACTACACCATCTAAATAATTTTGCGCTATATCTGAGAAGTCAAATGTTAATGAATATGTACCAGTATGAGTTATACTTGTAACACTACCAGCAGTACCACTAATTAATAAATTAGATGGCATCATATACATATAACCGTCTCTATTATCTACTATCTCATCAACTAATAAGTAAATTAATTGATTTTTATCTATTACAGTACCACTTACAGTACCAGATTGTGTTAACGATATAGTAGTAGAGAATGTAAATCCATCACTAGTGTTAAATCCTGAACTACTTGTAGCACCGTTAAACGCAATATAATCACAAGATGAACTAGCACCAACATTACCATAGAAATATAAAATAGGATCTTCTGTATCAGCAGGATCAATATTAGAAATATTAATATTTGGATTTTCAAGTACATAGTTTAATAAAGATTGTGCTTGGAAAGCATCATTCTCTGTTAAAAATTGTAAGAAAATAGTACCTAAACTTGCATCATCAATTATTATTATAGAACCTGTTTTTTCTATAGATTGTATATTGTTTAATAGTATATAAATCAATGGTTTAACAGGTGTACTCTTATCATTAATAACAATTGATTCACCAACTATATAAGAAGCTATATCGGTATACTCTAATCCAGTAAATGATGTACCACTTTGATTTAAAGTATCATTAAAGAATGAATAATTATCATCAATTATACCAATCATTACTTCTAACTGAACATCATATTTTGAGTTTGGATTAGTTAGATATAATTGTTTAATTCTATTTGTTGAATTACCAGTTAAAACCATCATTTGAGCAAAAGTATATACCTTTGTTAAATCATCATAAAAACTATAATTTATATAATTATCTGCTTCTATAACAGACTTTGGATTAAATATTGTTTTGATTGCTAAGAAAGTTGCATTATCACCTAAACCTAAATGATTTAATAAATAATTAACTTGACCAGCTTTTAGAATAACTCTACTTTTTAATAACTGTTTGTAAGGCATTCTTAAATCAGAAACAGTTAATCTTTCTCTAGTATTAGATCCTTCGATTGCGATAAAGTCACCTCCAGTTACTTTAATATATTGACTACCTTGTCCGAATAGTGAAGCTCCACATGATGCCATAAATAAATTATAATTTTAATGTATATATTAAAATTAAATTTACATATTATCATCAACTTGAATATGGTATCTATCAGATAGTGTATCTGAGTTAGAAACTCTAGTAATTTTTATTTTTTTACCTTTATTTAAAGAGAAATATGGTAAATTAGATAACATTGATGAAGAAGTACCATGAATTTGTAAAGGTAATGAAGCAGATGCTCCATAAGCAACAAAGTCAGGATTACTACTAATATCAAAAGTAACATATGAGCTTGTAGAACCCATTAAAGAGTCAACAACATATTGTCCAGAAAAATTATAAACTGATGAAGTACCTAAGAATAAATTGTTTAATTTTAATGTGTCTCCAGACTTTATTGAATTATTTATCAAGTAAGTATTTCCACTAAAAGGAATTTCTAGTTTATTACCAGTTACTAAATTAATTGGTTGATTAAAATCAATATCAAACTTAAAGTCACTCCACATATAAGCTGAATTTTGTAATTGAGTAGTAGAGTTATAATAAACTGGTAAATCTATACCACCAATTAAAAGAACTTCAACTGGATTAACCGAAGTTGAAAATTCACTTCTCATATAAATATCCAGTTTTTTATTTTCTGTAGAGAATTGGTCAGAATCTATTATTAAATCAATAGATTGTCTAATATATAAATCTCTATCAAAAACAATAGTTAATTTATCATTGTTAGGTAAATTAAGAGCAACAGAGTCATTATTTACAATCTTAACCATAAAACTTCTGTTTTGTGTAACAGGAAGATTAAGAGGTATTATACCTTGAGCATTGTATAATTGACTAGTTTTATAAACCTCAGCTCTAGAATAAGGTGTTTCAATACTATGAAGAGTTATTAGTGGTGGAGTTCCAGGTACACTACTAACATCTATTGTATCACTAGCAACAATTTGATTTGCTGAATATAATCTTAATAAATTTTCTAAGTTTTTAATTTTAGTATTTAATACATTTATATCAGTTTGTGTGTATAATAAACTTTTAATATTAGATATTTCATCATTAACTGATATTTGCTCTGATATAATATTTAAGAAGCTATCATTTATAGAAGATAATTTCTTCATAGCATCATTAAACAAATTCATACTAAATAACGAGTTTATCGCTTCAGGATTATAAGTATCAATTGGATTCTCATTTATTATATTAAAATTTAAATTCAAACTAAAAGCATAAGATGTACCGTCTTGATTACCGTTTGATACTAACTTTTTATAACTTGGAAATCTTAATCCAATCTCACTATCAATAGGATTATTATCCGGATGATCTAAGAATGAAATACCATATAAATTAGTTTTCGATTGACCAGAACTGTTCTCTACTGTGTAATACCACAAAATAGCATTAAATTCAAAATCAGCTGGTGGTTGATTATTTGTTTGTTGAGCATTAAACTGATCAAAATTAGTTAACGACCTTCTAGGT
>Ga0222712_10003576_pt1 | contig 16822 bp, 22 predicted proteins | sample C33_657DmetaG_FD_165043 | JGI IMG/M metagenome (GOLD analysis project Ga0222712, IMG submission 165043) | Estuarine water microbial communities from San Francisco Bay, California, United States - C33_657D | ecosystem: Environmental > Aquatic > Marine > Unclassified | place: USA: California...
TGAGCGTGATGGCCGTGTTGACCGAGGTGCGCGCCGATCCGTTGGCGTACACCACATTGGTGCCACCGCGAACCACGCCGTAGGCGATGAGCTCTTCCAGGCTAGCCATGTGCTCGCCAACGAGCTTGACCATGTCAGCGGGGATGTCGTCTTCGTACATGGCTTCTGCCTTGCGCGAGAGCTTCATCAGCACGCCGTACTGCTGCAGGGTGACTTGCACGTCCTGGTAAGTGATGGTGCGCGAACCAGGGGTCACACCTTCTTGCAACAGGTAGTTGCTGGCGGTGATGTTGGGTGCGCCGTTAGAGCCTGCGTCGATCGGGAGAGCCCGGCGGAACACGACCGTGTCGGTCTTGTTCTGGGGAATCTGCTTTTGCATGCCAAAGGTGGAGAGCACTTTGATGGGCATGGCGTGCTTGAGCATTTCGCGCTCGGCCATGATGAGGTTCCGTGACGGAACTAGGGAGTAAGTTTGCATGATCAATTACCTTTTCTGTCGATCAAGTTCATCTAGATAGCGCCAGTACTCTTCAGGCGACATCTCCTCGACGGGTTTCGTACGAGAGCTGCCACCGCCGCGCCCCGAGGGGATTGCGGCTGCAGAGTTCAAACGCTGCGTGCGTTGGGTTGACGCTGACTTAAGGGCTTCGCTATGCAGGTCCAAGAGCCTTACTGCGTCCTGCGGGCTTTCGCTCGCCGCTAGAAGCTGCACCTCTCTTGCCTGGCGCTGTAGCCAGCCAACAAATTCAGGCGTCCGTACACGATCCTGCCAACCGGGGTGCCGAACTTCGACTGCAAACTCAGAGCGCATCCGAGCGAATTCTTCTGGCGTAACACCAGGCGCCTGTTGAGCGGGCTGCTGCGTTTGCTGTGCGATTCTTTGCTCCAGCATGCTCAGCCGCTCGTTTAAAGCGCTTTCCATCGCATCGGCGAACTCGGGGTAGTCCGCTTTCAATCTGGCCATGGCCTCGGGGTTCTTTTGCGCATTGCGAATCTCGCTTGCGCTTGGAGCCTCGCCGCCCTTAGCGGCTACCTGCGCTGCCACCTGTTGCTGTTGCTTCAGTTGGCTGCCAAGTCCACCGATATGGCCCTCAGCATTCCGTAGTCGTTGCGTCAGTTGACCGACCATCTCCGATTGGTTTCGGAGCATCGATTCAAGTCCGGCGATCTTATCGAGCAGTGCGTTATCACCCTGGTCATCGCTACCATTGTTTGCGTCGGCCGCATCAGCATTGTGATTGTCGGCGGGCGCTTCGGTAGCGGCCTCAGTTGGGTCCTGCTTTGGTTGGCTTAACGCAGGCGTGCCTGCGTCCTCAGCTTCAAGTTGATCCCAGATTTTCTGCGCTTCTTCTAACGGGTTGGTTTGTTCCTGTACGTTCATTCAGTTGTCGTCTCACTTAGGTCCGGCCATTGCTGGCCTTGTTTGGCAGCGCCGGAGAGTTCTTCGGGGCTGACCGCGGGGCTCAGGCTTGCAGGGTCTGCAAGGCTGAGAATTCGTTTGAGCTCACTGATCTGACCTCTGATCAGGGCCGTCTTGTCTGGTCCAAACGACGGGGTGTCGTTCAGCTCACGAAGCTCCTCAAGGCGAACCCTAAGGGTCTGCGTCAGCCGCTTCCACGTTGGCGAGAGGAAGTCCTCGCGTCTAAGCAATCAGCGCTCCAAAAAAATGGCGCCACCGGGGCGCCAAACTCACAAGGAGAGAGGACAAATGACAAGGGCCAGCGATCTTTCGACGCACTGGCCCGACCCGAAATATACATCAATGTGATATTGTGCGCAAGCGATCAGCGCCCCATCATGCGGCCCATGTTGACAATAAAGAGCGCTGGCTTGGCAACAGTGGCTAAAAGGTCAATCCCAAGGTAATAGCCATCCTCGGTCAGGAGCAGGTCGCCGTTTTCTGCAGCAAGTAAGTACTTGAGAAGGTCTGGATCCTCAAGCGCAATATCTAAACCGTCTTCGGTAAGCAGTAGCTCGCCGAGCTCGGTGGCGAGCAGGCTGGTGGTCATTACATGAGAGGCGAGGTTGAAAAGTTAGTGACCTGATCGCTTGTTAGTCCAACAACCGGTTCTACCGTCAACGCTTCAACTTGTTCCACGGTCAAAGCCTGAGGCCACGCACCCTCTACCCAGCTTCTTGTGTCGTGCTGCCAATTCCACTGGTAGCCCTCACGGTCTTGTGGCTTAGGGTCACGGATGATCCATTCCCAGTTGAGCCATACCAACTCTTTACCCTCAGGAATCTCTGTCGGTGGTGCTGGAGCCTGCTGCCAGCCCTCTGTGCCATCTGTTTCAGTGCTTGGGATAGACCCGTTTTTAGTCCAGTACATAGTTAAGCTCATAAGGTTGGAAACGCTGCTGTTGGTGTGGTAATAGAAGATCCTGTGTAACTCCTGTTCGTGCCAACGGTGAGTCGAACATCGTTAAGATACCCAGTAAATGGAAATTCATACCCGCTAATCCCCGCTTTACCTATATTCAAATTATCGCTAGTGTTAGTCCATGATGTTGTAGTTCCACCAGCATTAGCCAAACTTCCATTTTTATAAACGTAAATTTTTGACCCATCCCATACAAATGCAAAATATGTCCAAACATTCAAGCTAATGCTGGATGTAGCAGTCGTGTTTGCTCCATTAGAAACCCATCGAATTGTTCCAGTGTTGTCAATATCTAGTCGCCAACCTTGAGCAGCATTTACAATGCCACAACATAAAGGAGTCGCAGCATTTCCATATGCCGTTTGATAAATCCAAAATTCCAACACAAAAGACTGAGAAGTGCTGTAAAGCTGATTAAAAAACCAAGATGCAGGTATTTTTAAGAAATCACTTGACGTACCAGGAAAATACATACTACTACCACCCCACTTGCTCTGTGTCGTACTTATCTGAGCATTCCCCACCGTCTCCAAGTCATTCTTACTTGTGGCATCGTAGATACCAGCGTTGGTGAAGTTGAGGAGGAGGGAGGTGTTGGTGATGTTGGTGACGGGTGCTGTGGGAGGAGTGAAATTGGAGGTGTAGACGGCTGTGCCTTTGACTAAACGAAGGCTACCAATATAACCCGTAAAATATTGCGTTGGCGTGTTTGACTCTGCTCCAACGGTGAAATTATTCGTTGCGTCATACAACGAAGAGGCGTTTGTAGTTGTTGCTCTAGAAACCCCGTTTACATAGATAGTAAAAGTATTGCCACTCCTAACTGCGGCAATGTGTTGCCATGTATTTAATGTCAACGTAAATGATGTGGAAGAAGTGGACAGATCAAAAAGTACCGATGATCCATTTGAAGATGTGATGAACCGTAAATATCCAGTGGAACCGCTTGACAGCATCAAAGCCCAATTCAAAGTTGTTCCACCAACATCGCCTGACCATTGCCCCATAATCATCGCTTCATTTGCAAATGATGTTAGGTAAATCCAGCATTCAGCGGTAAAGTCGCCAGAACCCATATTCCACGCTGCGCTGTCTGGCACCGTCAAATAATCCCCACTCCCATCAAAATACCCTGACCCACCATTGGTCACGGCAGACCAGCTTGAGGTGGGGTTGAATGGGGAGAAGGCTTGTACGGAGGGAGAGCCGTTGACGGTGATGGCAAACCCTGTGCCGCTATTGGCTACGCTGTTATCAACGAAGCGATTGGATTGGCAAGTAAGGAGAGATGTTTGCGTCCCAGTGATGGCAGAAATGTTTGTGCCAGCAGACTGTGTTGCAGTCAATGGTGAGGTTGGAACGGTAAAGTTTCCTGTGTATACACATACTCCTTTTACCGCTCTTAAGTTAGACAAATAACCTGTCAGTAATACTGTAGAAGCAGATTGAGCAGAGCCAATTGTGTATGCACCAGAACTTGTATTCTCTGTTGAGCCTGAATTTGTAGCTGCCCCATCAATATTACCGTTAATAAATAAGCGAATTTGACCGCTGCTATTTCTACTAACGGCCACATGAGTCCACGTATTTAAAGATATTGAAGCTGTTGATGTCGCAATAAATGAACCCTGCATATAAAAAGTTAATTTTGTTGCGTTTGTGATTTGCAACATCCAATCTGCATTTGTTCCATACACGGTACGTCCAATAATCTGTGCGTATTGCGCCCCAGGGGTTGCAGTTAAATAAACCCACGCCTCAACTGTAAACTCACCCGTTCCAAACTGTAGCGCCGTAGTTGATGCAACACTTAAATTAGTACTACTACCTGAAAAATAATTCCCCCACCCCGTCTGCGAGAACGGTGAGAACGTACCTTGTGTGGTGTTGCCGTTGCGGGTGATGGGGAAACCATCAGAGGTGATTGTCGTACTAGCAACGGTTTGTGATTGGCTGACTGTATAAGTTCCTACACCACCAGACCCCGTTCCTAATGCAGTAATGGTCGTATTAGCAAGTACGCCAGTGCCAGTAATCAAGCAGCCTACATAAATCGTGCCTGAAGTTACTGCGCTAACCGTCATCGTTGTCCCGGAAATGCTTGCTGTAAATACTGCATCTCCAGCACTGCCGCTGTCTAAAAAGAGATTGTTCTGTGCGCCGTTGGTTCCGTTGCCGGGAAGTAAAAGAGTCGTGTATTCAAAATAAGGATCAGGAATCAGCCCTAAAGGCCAGATGCCTTGACGCTGTGCAAGCTGTGCTTCTCTCAGAGACCATACACCCTTAGCCGATGCCAGTGTCGGTACGTTAGCAGGGCCAATAATTCCACCGTTACCGATAGGCATTAGCTGATCTCCTCGTAGGAAATGGTCACTTGAAGGGTCGCTGTAGCAGATCGCAGGCCACTGATTTTGTCGCCTTCTTCAAGGTAAATTGCCGAGTCTTTAGTGACAACGACAAGCGTCGAATCTGCCGGTACTACAACCGTGCTTGCAATGTTGTATGTGCCTGCTGGACTTGCATCAGTCCAAGTCAACGTCACTTCGCCGTTATTCGTGCCATCCGTATTGGCAACGTAAATTGAATTGATCTTGAAGACTTTGCCGCTGCCGGCAGAATTGGTGACGATGTCTGCTGAGCTGGTTCCAAGCGCAGCGCCTACCGTCTTGCCGGTGATTGTTGCGACGTTGACTATGTTGGGTGCTGCCATGATTTCCCCTTATCCGAATACGATTGCTGCTGCGATGGCTTTGCCCATCGTGATGCCGCCGCCGCCGCCTCCGCTTGCTGTAAGCGTGCCGCTTGATAGCGTTAAACCTGAACCGACGGTGACGTTTGCAAAACCGCCAGAGCCGTTGTTGGCCAAGAGTTGTGCGCTTGTTCCATTGGTGGCCGCTGCGTAGTCCGTTCCAGCTGCAGCGTTACTGAACCCCCCCGACCCGTTGCCTTTAAGCAGCGCGGTGCCAGACGTTGCAGGGGCGTAGTCAGTTCCTGAGCTCGCCGCGCTGATCACGCCACTAGAAGCCTTAAGCAAGCCTGTCGTTGATGCCGCCTTGATCAGCTTGCCTGTTGTACTGTTGAACAAAGCAATTTGGTTGTCGGTAGCGCTTGCCGGGCCACTGACATCACCTGCCCCAGAGTCGCCTCGAGGAATGGTAAAGTCCAGCACCGCAGCCGAGCTGGTGCCGGAGTTAGTCACAATGACCGAGCTGCCCGCTGCGCCCGTGGTTACTGTGCCGACGGTTACCGTGGCTGCGGATCCCGCCGGCCCCGTTGCGCCCGTTGCGCCCGTTGCGCCGGTCGCGCCCTGTGGACCTTGAATGCCCTGTGGACCTTGCGGGCCCGAGCTGCCCTGAGGCCCAGACGCGCCAGTGGCGCCGGTGTCGCCTTTGGCGGCAAGAACGCTAAAGTAGGTCGCATTGGTTGGCAAGTTGCCGGTGCTTTGCAAAATATTGATGTAGGTCGCGCCGTTGTAAGTGACGACATCACTTGGGTAGTACGTCGTTCCGCCCGCGTATGCGCCTTGAAACGTCAGCGTTGTATAGCCCAGGCTATTCCAAGCTACGGAGCCATTGCCAACCTTGATTTTGTTGAGCGACGTGTCAACGCCCAGCTCGCCCGCTGCCAGCGTTGGGTTAGCTGTAGACCATTGCGCGGTTGTGCCGCGCCTCAGTTGAACTTGTACGGGCATTACGGTGTACCTCCATCTATCGGGTCGACAGCTAAGTAGCTACTGTCTGGCAACCCGCCATCTAAGTTTGTTCCTCCGCCCCCACCTCCACCGCCCCCAGTCGAAGCGATCGTGATCGTGCCTGCAGTGTTGGTGATCGTGACGTTAGATCCTGCCGTCAGCGTAGAAAGCGTGAAATTCGTGCCATTGCCAATCAGCAATTGACCATTAGTTGGCGTCGACGTAAGGCCAGTGCCGCCGTAGGCAACGCCAAGACCCGAGCCCAGCACGCCCGTAACGTCTGAGGTCTGCAACGTGACCGAGCCGGTCCTGGTGTTGAAGCTTGAAACGCCGCCACTGCTTGATCCGTTAGACGCTGCGGTGATACGGCCCTTTGCGTCAACCGTAATATTGGCGTTCGTGTAGGAACCTGCTGTGACTGCTGTGTTGGCCAGCGTAGCGCTGATTGACGTAGCGCCCGAGCCAGATAGGTCTCCCGACAGCGTTATGGTTTGATTGCCAGAAATCGGCGTAAAGCCAAGCGCACCCGTGACGTCGCCCGAAGAAAGCGTAACCGCGCCCGTGCGCGTATTAAAGCTTGAGACCCCGCCTGCCGATCCATTGGCAGCAGCAGTAATTCGCCCTTGCGCGTCAACGGTGATGTTTGCGTTGGTGTAGCTACCTGCGGTGACCGCAGTATTCGCAAGGCTGATCGTGCGGTTAGCCGTCAGGTCACCGCCACCAGACAATCCGGTGCCTGCAGAGACGGTCGTTGCTGAGGCTACCGCGTCAGTGATGCCATAGCCCAAAAGCGTGGTGGGCGTGGCACTGATCTTGTTCCAAGCAAGCGATGCAATCCACGCTGGGTTGCTGTAAGACCCCGTGATGTAAACGCCGTTGGTGACCGTTGCTGCATTGCCCGTGGTGTTTTGGTTAAACGTAGGCCAGGTTTGGCCTGCATCAAACGTGATTGCGCCGGTCATTGTGCCGCCCGCTAGCGGTAACTTCGTAGCATCTGCCACGGTGATGTTGGCAGACCCGTCAAATGACACGCCGTTAATTGTTCGGGCAGTCTGTAGCGCTGTTGCGGTTGCAGCGTTTCCAGTGATGCCAATGCCCCAGGTTCCGCTAGCACCCGTGCCGTCGGCTTTGGCAGCACCCACGGTGCTGTAATCGATGGTACGGGCCGCCGATCCGTTGAAGGTCGTGCCGGACGCTGCGCCGCCCGTGGCTGCAAATGTCACCGCGTGGGTGGTCGTCCCCCCGCCGGCTGCAGCATAAGTCTTAAACTGAGAGCCCGTTACCCTAACGGTCGAGGCGCCTTGGACGGCAACGAATAAGTCACCGTCCGATATCGCTGAGCCAAGTGCTAGCTCTGATATCTTGACTGAAGGCATCTTTACTCGACCATGGCTTTAAGTGAGGCAAGCTTGGCTTCAAACTCAAAGCGCTTGGCCTCTGCCACCTGCTCGAGGCGAGCAAGGTTTTCAGCGCGCTGGGTAAGCTCTGCTTCCTTGGCTGAGAACGCCTCAAGCGCACGAGCGTTTTGCTCAGCGTCTGAGCGCACCCGTGCAGTGTCATTGTCCAGCTCTTCACGACGCTCGGCCATCCAGGCATCAAAAGCCTCGCGCTCGCGCTTGGCTGCGCGTGCCACTGCCTCAGCCTCTTCGACCTGGCGGTTAGCCCTGGCGGCTTGCTCGCGCGTCTGCGCTTCTTGCGAAGCCAGCAATGCACGCGCACTGTCGACTTCCTGCATAGCCTTGTCGGCTTGAGACTTGACGACTTCAGCAGCCTGGCGCTCAGCCGCGGCAGCGTCCTGAGCCTGCTTGATCTGCTCAAGCGAAGCTTTCAGGCTTGCCGGGTCCTTGATGATTTCAAAAATTGTCAGCAGGTTGAAAGCCGCATTGACTTCAACCGCGTTGGGGGTCACGTTAATCATGATTCACTCCTCTAACTTGACGCGATGACCGCGACTTTGTGTCCGGGCACAACGCCCAAGTACTCAGTGTTTCCGGCCGCCATACGCATCGATGTCGACGTAGCGGTCGGGTCAGAACCAAATAGGACGCGACAATTCGCGTCGGTATGAATGCGGATAAAGCGCGTAGCATCTGTAAACGCTGCAGACTGCGTTGACGAGGCGCCAACAGCCACTTGCTGGTGCGCGACCCAGGGCATTTGGCCTGCCATCACTTGCGCGCCAGGGCCGCTGCGCGAGAGCTCAACGAACTCGGTGATCTCAAGCGTAGCCATTAGATCCCAGCCCCAGTGCGTACGCGAAGCGCTGCCTCAGCGTTGAAGATCTGACGCGCGTTGTCAATCTTGAGCGACTCAAGCCGCTCGCGTGCGGCTAACTCCTCGCGGGTGAGCTGCGCATCCTGATCGAGTTTAACGAGCGTCATGTCACGATTCAACGATGCCTCGGTCATCGCAATTTCGTACTCGGCTTGCTCGCGCTGCTTGTTGTACTCGACTTGCGTAGCCTGCAGTGCGCGCGCTTCCTTAACGTCCGCAAGCCGCGCCATGTCGACCTCGGCCTTGATCTGAGCGGCTGCAATGCGCGGGTCGGTTGGTGCGCCTTGCTGCGCCTGAGCCTGCATCTCTTGCGCAACCTGGTCTTCGGGCTTGAGCAGCGACTCGGGGTCGATCTTGAACGCCTTAAGAATGGCCTTAATCTCTTCGCGCTCGTTTAGGTGCGGGATATAACGCGGGTTGTTTGTGATGGCTGCAAGGTTTAAGAGCGCTTGGTTTTGAATGTCGCGCTCCACCAATGCGGTTGAGCCGCGTGCGTCGATCTCAAAGTCACCCTTGATTGCAGGATCAGGGTCGTTGGCCATCTTCCAGTCGTAGTAGCGCTCAAGGTGAGGCTTGGTGATGTTGTCGTCGTAAAGCTTCACGCGCTGGCGCAGCACGCTATTGGCATTGTTATAAAGCATGACCATGCCACCGACCGTTTCGGGTGCGGAGCCGCGCTCGCCACCCATTAGCTGCGGCATGCCGGTTTCCATGTCCGCGTACTGCATGGCGGTGTTGGCGATCGCCAAGAGCTCCTCAAGGTGCGAAGCAAACTCAAAAGTCGTCATCGCTGCGCGGACGTCATCAAGGTCGTCCTTTGCAAGCCAGATCTTGTTGGGCGTGATTTCGTAGCTGCCGTTTTGAGGAATGATCATGCCTTTCTTGATCACGATCTGGCCGCCCAGCGACACGCGCCCGTTATCCATGACCTGGCGCCAGGCGGAGTTGACGACCCGCTGCTGGTGTTCGAGCTCGTCAGGCAGGCCATAGCCAAAGGGTGAGTCGTCGCGCTTTCTCCAGCACCACACGTCAACCGGCAGCTTCTTGTCCGGCACCCATGAGTCCATGGCGCCGATCACCTTGTCATTGACAATAACCAGCACGCCAAACTCAACGTCGGTGAGCGGGTCGCCCGTGCGGCTGGAGAGCATTTCCATCTCTTCGGGCTCGATCTCGCCGTGGTAGGTCCACATCTCATAGGCATCTTCGCGCACCATGTCGCGCACGATCCGGCCCTCGGCTACGCGCAGCCGCTTGGGGTCAGAGCGCAGCACTTCGCGAATGGCCTCTGCGTCATACCCCGGCAGTCCCACGAGCTGGCGCAACTGTTTGCGCGTGACCATGCGGCGCACAAAGAACCCGCGGCCGGTCTGGTGGTCGTTGCCGCAAGACGGATCAAAGAACACGTCCCAAGGGTCTAGGCGCTCGGACGCCGGCGCCACCGACTCGTTGATCATCATCACTTGCGTGCCGTCCGGCTGAGGCAGCCAAACTTTGCTGCTTTGGCGCGCAGGAAACGGTCCGTACATGATCATCGTGCCCAGGCGCACGCCATCTTCGATGCCCTTGCGGCTTTCGCCGTTGAAATGGCACTCGGTCAGGCTGTCATCAATGGATCGCTCCATGCCCTCGCAGGCTTCTTTCGCAGCATCCATGATGGCTTGCGCTTCGTCATTGGCAGTCAATCCAGTAGGCTGACCCGTCATCGGGTTGACTGTTGGCGTATCGTTGCCGACCATGGTCGCAAGCTCGGGCAGCGGCGTAGGCTTGAGCCCCCAGTTGCGGTCGTCCACCGGAAAAAGAATCTCGCACATGCGCGCTACGGCTTGGTCAACCTTCGGGCGCACGATGTTGATCACAACACGCGAGCGGTTACTGTCTTGCGCTTTGCGTGCCGGGGGCCCGTTGCGCAGCGTGTCTTCAAGCTCGTTGGGCGTATTGATGTTGTCGCCGTAATAAAGCTCCGTGTTCTTGCGCCAGCGTTTTTCAACGTCCGTGATCGTTGCCCTGGACTGCACCCATTTGTCGCGCATCTGTGTAAACAGGGCGTAAAGCCTGTCGAGCTCTTGGCGCTGCATGCTTTCAAACTCGTCTTTACCCACCAAGCGATCGCCGATCTGGTAAGCAAATTCTTCCGGTAGATCGCTTGGGTCCATATCAATATCCCGTGACTTCGTCTAAAGCAGACCAGGCCACGCTTACGGCGGCGGGCACAGCCCAGTCGTCAGTCTTCTTGACCGGATAAGCAAAGGTGAGCGCAAGCGAATCGGCCCGGTCGGGCGACTTAACGCCACGCTTTTTTGCGTCGTCCTTGCTCTCAATGAGCAAGCAGCCGCCGCGGTAGCTGTACTGCAGCGCAGTCAAGTCGGTGATCAAATCGTTATCGTTCGGAATGGAGGCTCCCGCCTTGAGCCACTCGCGCATATCGCGCCACATCCGAGCGCGCAGGTTGTAGTTTTGGCCATCGTCCGTGCGCAATGCGGCGTTGACGTCAACCACCATGTCGCCAAAGTCACGCCGAAGCATATCGGCTACGCCGGCGCCGATCCCGATCGTGTCCACCGCAATCTGAGCAACATCGCCAAGCTGCGCGCGAATCTCGTCCTTGGCGCGCCCTGCGACGTCCACAACGTCGAGCTTACCGGCCACGACCTGGCGCATCACCACCCTGCCCTGGCGGAAGGTAAAGACGGTCTTGTCGTTACCAAACCTTGCCACGTCGATGCCCATGATCACTGGGCCATTGGCAATCAGATCTGCCGGTCCCTTGCGGGCTGCAGCCTGCACGATGTCGGAACTGATGAAAGCATTGGAGACCGATGCGGTGTAGCTGCGGTCAATCTCCTGCGCGATGACAACCGGGTCAAGCTTGCCCTTTTGCTCCTCGTACCAGACCTCGTCCTTGCGCGGGTCGTCTCGCCAGTCGAAGATGAACTTAGGCGTCTTGCCGTCGTGCGCCTTGCGATAAAACGGGTTGCCTGCACCGTTGGGCGTGGAGACGTAAATCCGGCAGTTGGAGGTCTGCGAAAGCGCAGCGTCCGCGGCATCCGGCCGCTCGAGAAACGCCGCCTCGTCAATGAAGTAGATCGACGTGCGGTTACCGCGCCCGATATTATCCCCGGCCTCGCCAACGATAAACGAGCCGGACTCGGGGTTCTGGATCTTCATGAAGGGGGCGTGCTTGGTCACGTCCCAGTTTTGTGGCTGAAACTCGCTGGGCAGCATGTCGACGAACTGGCGCACCTTCCAGAAAAGGCTCGCCGGGTTGCCGATCTGGTCGACGTAGTCTTCTTTGCGCGACCCGAATCCCACGACCGTGCCCTGTTTGAAAAGCATCATCCACGAAGCAAACGCCACGCACAGCCACGAGACGCCAGCGTCTCGGCTCTTTTCAACCACGCCGTCTTGGCGCTGCAGCCAGCGTGCTAGCAGCCAGTCGATAAACTCGCGCTGTTTGGGGAAAAGCACAAAAGGCACAACCGTGCGCAGGCCACGCTCGGCTAGCCGGGGGTCAAAAGTCATGCCCCAATCATTGACAAAATCAGCCGGGTGCCCGGCGTAGTAATCGAGCAAGCGGGCGACGATCTCTGGCTGATCCCGCATGCGCTGCAAGCGCTCGACGCGGATCTTAAAGACCGCTTCGTAGTCGGGATGCTTCCAGTTAAAACCTTCCATCACTTGCCTTTAATCAAGCGCTCGTAGGCCTGCTCAGCGGTCAGCGACAAGTCTGCTTTGATCTCAAGCGCACCACCGTCTTTACCGGTCAGCTCAAGCTTGCTCGTGTCGCCCCAACGCTTGGCATTGAGCTTGGCCGCCATCTTTAGATTCGTATCGATGGCGACCTTGTAGCCCGATGGGTCGCCGCACTGGGCGGCTTTCTTGGCGTAATCAATCGCTTGCTCGGCAAGAAAATCGGCGCGCATATCCAATGCACTGGCGTAAAGCGCCGCCGTCTCTTCGGCGAATCGCAAAATGTAGTGAATGCTGGCTCCGGTGCATGGAAAGGGCAGCGATTTTGCAATCGCATCAAACGACTCGCCTTCGATGTATCGATTCAGGATTGACTCAGATTGCTCAAGCACCTGCGTGCGCAGCGCGTCGCGTGCGGCAAGCTTGACTTCATTGGCGGGCGACGTTTTGCGCGGCGGCGGCCGATCTCGTTTGTGTCCCGTTTTACTCACCACTTCACCTTGTTTGCCCAATATGCTGCCGACGTTTTGCCTTTTTCAATGTTCTTTGCATGGCGCGCTTTAAACGCTTTGTTGCGCTTTGTGCCATCGGGAGAGCCCTTCACGCCTTGCTGCCCAAAGCGGACCAGTCTTGTCTTTCCATCCACTTTGACCAGCACCGCGTGCGACTTTTCGGGATGGCCTGGCGTTCGTTTGGGCTGGTCATAACCCGAAAACTCCATGCCCCGGTAAATAATCCCCATTACTTTTTTGCAGTCTTTGCTGAGTCACGAAAAGCTTGCGCAGTGGGAGCGCCAGGCGAGCCAGGCTTGCGCATGCGCTCGCCCGATCCTTGAGCAATTCGCTCGCGCTTGGCCCGGATGTTGGCGTAAAGCCCCGGCTGCGTCGCCCGATTGATGATGCCCTTCATGCTCACCTCGTAGCCCGGACCTCGGCCTTCTTCGCCAACCGGGAGACGGGCGGCGGGCTCCGATGGCCGGGTCCAAGGAAAAAAAAGGCCGGCACGCAGCCGGCTGAACAGGAGTTTTTGGTCGATCCGCTGGGCGGAATAACCCGCGCAGATAATAGCATTGTGATATCTCAGTCGTCAATCGTCAGTCGGATGCGCTTTAGGCCGTCGCGCGTCTCAACGGCCAGGTGGCGAAGCGCCGCCTCAACCACGCTTCGGTTGGAATCAAATTCCCACTGATTGCGCAGGTAGATCAGTGCGGCGCCGGCTGGCGCCGACAGCTTGACATGCACAAACTGAAAGCCCTGTTTGGCCCGGTAGCGGCGCTGCGCCTCGGCGTTGCGCTGCCTGCGCAACTCCACGACGTAGGCCGCGTACTCGGCCTCGGTCATGGTTCTTCCAAGCTCAGATTCCAGCTTCTGTTTCTTGGTCATACGTCACCGTCGTTGTGTCACCAAGCCGCCACTTGGCGGTGTTCTCAACCCTGTAGGTGCGCGTACACACCAGGTAGTCGGGCTGTTGCATCGCCTGGGGCGTCAGGGATGGATCAAAAAACGTACACCGATTGTTTGGCTGCAGCCCAAACTGGCCATTGTCCAAGCGCAAGAGGTTAAAGCTCTTATGCTCGTCCATCGACTCAGCAAAGCCGCAGTCAGGAATGCGCGGATCGGGGTTGCAGTTATCCAGCGTGAACATGTACTCGCCCGCGTGCTGCTTCTTGTCCTTTCCAAAGAATTCGCAGCGCATGCCCGCCAGCAGCGGCTTGTGGATCAGCTCAACGTGGTAGCTCATCGCATCCCAGATCTGCAGCATGTCAAGCGGCAGCAGCTCGTCATTGGCAGCGTCTACGCGCCACAAAAAAGCGCTGATTGGAAGCTTGTCAAAAAGCGCACCGGTCCGCGGGATATACGTCTCAAATCGGAATGCTTCGCCCTTGATCGACTTGACCGAGCACCAGACGCCCTCGACAAGCTCGCCATCGCCGCGGCGTAGATCGTAGAGGTATTCGGCGCGGATGAGGACCTTGACCGGTGGGAGCGGGCACACAAAACTCACGCTTGCACCACGTTTGCCCAGACCTGTTGAAGCATCGCCGCGTCACCGCGATCGCTTTTTTTGAGTTTTGCTCGAGGCATCCGAGGCGTTATAAATACTGTATCTTCAAGCCGCTCTGAATATGCGCGCGTCTTGCTGTAGTAATACATGCCCTTGGCTCGATAAAGCGGCTCGATCAATTTGAGATTGGCCAGCGCGCGCATGTGATGGTTTGCTGTGGATCGCGTGATTGCAAAGTGCTTTGCAATGTCGTCGCTGGACTGCGGGGTCTTGAGCGCAGCAATGCGCTCAAGCACCGCCCGCTGAACAGGTGTCAGTTCGTTCATGTCTTTGCCTTTCAAAAAGTTCAAAAAGGAGCAAGCCCAACTTGCTGAGCAAGCTGCTGGTTCTTTTTTTCCCGAGTCATGCGCTGGGGTGTTTTAGAACGGTGAAGCTTGCCGGCTGCGTCGTAGTGATCGCGAAACGGCCAGTTCGGTGGGCGCCCGGTCTCAAGCGGGGGTTGAGGCTTGCGCATCACAGCGCGCCTCGAAACGCAATGACGCGCCCGCCGGCGCGGCTGGGGAGCTTTTCATAATCAGCCGCCCCCAGCCTCAGCGTAATGCGCTCAGGCTTGTAAGGCTTGATTTGAAAAAGCGGCGGTATTTGAGTGATCTTTGGTTTCTTTTTAAGCGTTTTCTGACTTGCCATTGCCGTCTCCAAAAAAAGTGATGGGAACTCAATTATAAGCAATGTGATATCCATCGCCAAGCGATTTATCAACGTATTCAGCCAACAGCGCTGCAGCGCGCTGCACAAGCGCCTCGTGGTCGGCGGTGCGCTCTAGGTGCCTGCGCCGCCAGGAATAAAACTGCAGCGCCAGCGCCCTGTAGAGCTGCGGGTGCGTGTGACTGAGCCACTCAAGGCCCTCGCGACACGCGCGCATCTCGCAAGTCGAGTAGCCCGTCGCTTCCTCTGACTCGGCAGGCTCGGGCAAGAACTGCTTAAACATGGGGCTCACGCGCGGATGACCCAAGGCGTGATCGACGTCCGACCAATCGTCTGCTGCGCACATGCGGATCAAGTCCGCAACCCACAAGGGTTCAATGTTCATGCTCAGCTTTCAGTGTCGGAAGCGGCGCCCAAGCCACAGCCCAGTCGCCCCAGGTTCCAACAACGCAAACGCCCCCAGAATTGAGCAGCAGCACTTTTACGCCCAGGGGCGGCCGATCCTCGTTTGGCATGCGCCAGTACACGCGCGCTGCACTGGTGCCCAGCGACTCGGCGTGCTCGCGCAAGCGCTGCGCCATGTGCTGTAGCTTCAGTGCGCGCGCCTGCAAGGCCTCAAGCCTCTCCAGGTTGCGGTCATGCGCGTTCGTATCGATTGCACTAAGCCGTGACCCCAGTCTGTCGACGATGTTCATTGCAAGACCCCCGCCGTTACCTGAACCCGACCGCCCGGCACCGGTTCAGTCCACTCAAATTGCTCATGCCGAATCACCTTGCATGAGTCGTCCTTCCAAAACCCAGCAAGCGTTAGCGCATCAGCCAGCTCCTTGCGTACGTTATCGACATCCCTCGCCCGACGATCCGGTGGTGACAGCCTCCAGGAGACCTTGAGAGGGCCTACAAGCGGCAAACAACTCAGTCCAAGTAGGCAGACATCAGCGCGCACCTGCGCGCGGTACAGAGCCGCTTCTCGCGTCTTGTAATGACCCGACCGCGTGTGCCTGGTTGCATGGTTGCCGGTCGGCGGCCAAAGCACCTCCAAGCAAATTACTTCAGAATACGAATCATTATCATCTAATAAGTTACTCTTCATTGCACATTGCTCCTTTCTTTGCACTTTGAACCTGCTCAACATGCGCTTGGCACCGTCCCCAGCACATCAGTGTTGTGATACTCAAAAAACGTCAAAAAACCTGCCGGAAGGCCGCAAAAGTCGCTGTCGGAAGCACTCTATAGGTGCTTCCGACGCTTCCGACACTTTCCGCAACTTGTCGGAAGCCATGGCGGCAAACATAAAAGCTAGTGTAAGTCTCTGATAATAAACAAGAAATAAGCATTTCAAAAGCCTGTCGGCAAGTTGTCGGCAACCATGTCGGCAACCCCCAAAAAAGCCTGTCGGAAGCACCTATTTGCCGACAGGACCTATAACGATCGCCCCCCCTAAATGGGGCTTTTTTGGCCTCTAAAAAATCACTATTGTGATACATCGGGCGACCCATCAAACCCACGTTCTAGTTGCTCGCGACGGGCGTCATCGCGCATGATCAACTCGTTTCCGGCCAATGAAAAGGCGCTGCGCGCCTTATCGGTCAGCTCCCAGCCGGCTGAGCGTTTGTTGTTTAAGCGCGCGGTGAGCCCTGCATCCGATAGCTGTTTCATCACGTTTCCGATCGTGCGCTCAGACACGCCCAGCTCAGCTGCTAGCGCTTGAGCGCCCGGCCATTGGTCAAACATCAAACGCGCCACATCAAGTGCTTTGACAACCACCTTCCCGTTTCGGGCTACCTCAAAGTCCAGCGGATCGCCAGCCACCTCAATGTAGGCGCCCGTGATTTCAACGTCCGCTTCGTCCATGACACCCAGGCCAACTTGCTGGATTTTGAAGCGCTTGGCAGCCGGCATTTCGGCATCCTTCATCTTGGTCACAACCATCTCGATCGTGCCGTTTTGGCCCTTGATCCAGAACTCTTGGTCCATCGCAGCTTTGAACACCGAACTGCCCCGCGCGCGGTCCATTTCGTGCCCTGAGTGATGCACGATCATCACATTGCAGCCGTGCGGCCGGCGAATGTAGGTGT
>Ga0222712_10003578_pt1 | contig 16810 bp, 13 predicted proteins | sample C33_657DmetaG_FD_165043 | JGI IMG/M metagenome (GOLD analysis project Ga0222712, IMG submission 165043) | Estuarine water microbial communities from San Francisco Bay, California, United States - C33_657D | ecosystem: Environmental > Aquatic > Marine > Unclassified | place: USA: California...
GGCAACGGCGTGAAGGTCACCGGCAAGCACCTGCGCCGGTTCTTGCCCAACCTGCAGCGCATGCAGGTCCAGGTGGGCGGATCGGTGGAAACCCTGCGGGTTTGCACCTCCTGCATCCGTTCCGGCTTGGTGAAGCGCCCGGTCAAGCGCAAGCCCTTCCAACCCGCTTGATCCACCAGCCATGAGCCTGGAACTGGATCAGGTCCGCTGGGTGGCCCACTTGTCCCGCTTGGAGCTGTCCGAGCAGGAGCTGACCAATTTGGGCGGCCAGCTGGCATCCATTGTCAAATATGTCGACCAGCTGCGCGCTGTGAACACCGAGGGTGTGGAGCCAATGGCCCATGCCCTCGATTTGGTCAATGTGCTGCGCGAGGATGCGCTCGTCCCTTCCCTGCCGGTCGCCGAAGCCTTGGCCAATGCCCCGGCCCGAGTGGGCGATCATTTCTCGGTTCCCGCCGTGCTGGACTGACACCCTCCGGATTTGCCCACCATGTCCTCCCCCGCCCATGCCTTGGTCCGTCTGTCTGCAAGCGAACTGGCGGGCAAACTGCAACGGGGCGAGGTGAAATCGGCGGATTTGGCCCAAGCCTACCTGGCCGCGTGCGACAAACACGAGCCGTCCATACGGGCCTTCCTGCACCTCGACCGCCAAGCCATTCTCGATGCCGCCGAGCAGTCCGATGCCCGCCGCAAATCGGGTGAAAAACTGGGCCCTCTGGGTGGTGTGCCCATCGCCATCAAGGACAACATGTGCCAGAAGGGTGTGCCCACCACCTGCGCCAGCAAGATCCTGAAAGGCTTCAAGCCCCCCTACACCGCCACGGTGGTGGACCGTCTGCAGTCAGCCGGCGCGGTCTGCTTCGGCAAAACCAACCTCGACGAGTTCGCCATGGGCTCGTCCACCGAAAACAGCGCCTACCAGACCACCCGCAACCCGTGGGATGTCGAGCGCATCCCGGGCGGCAGCTCGGGTGGCAGCGCCGCAGCGGTTGCCGGTTGCCTGGCACCGTTGTCCCTGGGATCTGACACCGGCGGATCCATCCGCCAGCCCGCCAGCCTCTGTGGTATCGTCGGCCTGAAACCTACCTACGGTCTGGTCAGCCGCTATGGTCTGGTGGCATTCGCCAGCTCACTCGACCAGATCGGCCCCTTCTCACACGATGTGACCGGCAGCGCGATGCTGCTGCAGGCGATCGCCGGCCATGACAGCCGCGACAGCACCTGCGTCAACCAGCCGGTACCCGATTACCTGGCCGACCTCGACAAGCCGCTGGCCGGCCTGCGTGTGGGCGTTGCGCGCGAGTTCTTCGGCGAAGGCCTCGATCCCCTGGTGGAAAAGGCCGTCCGCGCCGCATTGGATGTTTACAAAAGCCAAGGGGCAACCATCGTCGATGTGTCGCTGCCCACCAGCCCGCACGCCGTGGCCACCTACTACCTGGTCGCCACGGCAGAAGCCTCCAGCAACCTGGCCCGTTTCGACGGGGTGCGCTACGGTCACCGCACGGCGCAGAAGGGCAACCTCATCGAGCAGTACTGCCGCAGCCGCGGCGAGGGATTCGGCGCCGAGGTGAAGCGCCGCATCATGCTGGGCACCTATGCCCTTTCCAGCGGCTACATCGACGCCTATTACCTGCAGTCGCTCAAGGTTCGCCGGTTGATCCTGCAGGACTTTCAGAAGGTGTTCAGCCAGTGCGATGTGCTGGCGGGCCCCACCGCTCCCACCGCCGCCTTCAAGGCGGGCGAAAAGTCTTCCGACCCGCTGGCGATGTACCTGAGTGACATCTACACCATCAGTTGCAACCTGGCCGGCATCAGCGGCATTAGTATCCCGTGCGGTTTCACCGACAACGGTTTGCCCATCGGCCTGCAACTGCAGGGGCCGCAATTCGCCGAGAGCACCCTGCTGCGCGCCGCGCGCATGCACGAGAAGGCCACCGACTGGCACACCCGCCGGCCTGCTTTGGTGGGATGAGTTCCAGGCTTTGAAGCGCCCAATAAAAAGGCCCGGCATTTTGGCCGGGCTTTTTCATTGGTTGGTGGGGATCGCTTTGCCGGATCACTTCACCCAGTAATCGAACACCACCACCTTTTCGCGCCGGGTTTTCACGATGTCCACATAGGCCTGGTGCGCCGGGTGGGCGATGTAGGCGTCCAGGTCTTCCATGCTCTTGAAGGTCAGCACAAACGAGTGGGTCAGTCCCTCGCTCTTGCCCTCCTTGCTGACATTGGTGCCCGCCTCGTAGCCGATGATGCCGGGAACCTTGGATGGCAGCGCGTTGAAGGCGTTGATCACCTCGTCCACCTGTGCCTTGGTGAGGCTGTCCTTGAACTTGTAGAGCACGATATGTTTCAGCACGGGTTTCTCTCCTTGTTGGGCATCGGCCCTGTCTGCCAGGAACCAACCGGCGAAAGCGATCACACAGGCAACGGTGGCAAGGCGGAACATGGCTTCCCCTCCGGGATGACTGATTGAAGGGGCCATGGTACCCGAAAAAACGGCTCCATGTCTGGCCGGGCGCGGGTTTGCGCGGTGGCTTCCATCCGCCTACTATCTATGTCTTGCGTTTTCGCCCAGGGAGCACCCGATGATTGTTTTTGCCGCCTTGACCTTGGCCCTGTTTTCCGGCGCCCAGCCAGCCCCTGAAACCATCGCCTTCACCAACGCCCGCATCCACCCCGTGGATGGGCCCGTCGTGGAACGGGGCATCCTGGTGGTGCGCGGCGGCAAGATCGTTGCCGTGGGTGACTTGCCGGTGCCGGCTGGGGCCCGGGTGGTGGACTGCGCGGGCAAGGTGATCATCCCCGGGCTTGTGGACACACACTCCCACTTGGGCATCTCCAGCCGTCCGGGAGTCTCGGCCAACAACGACGGCAACGAGGGGTCCGGCCCCATCCAGCCCGCCTTGCGCGCGATGGACGCGGTCACCCCCGAGGATCCCGGCATCCGCATGGCCCTGGCCGGTGGCCTGACCACCGTGAACATCATGCCCGGCAGCGGCAACGCCATCGGCGGCCAGACCGTGTATGTGAAGCTGCGCGGCGACACCATCGAGGCGATGCGCATCACCGGCGAGACCGTGCTGGGCGGCCTGAAGATGGCCAACGGCGAGAATCCGAAAAACTTCAATTTCGGCAGCCGCAAGGCCGCCCCGGCCACCCGCATGAAAATCCACGCGCTGCAGCGGGAGCAGTTCCTGAAGGCGCGCGAATACCAGGCCAAATGGGCTGCCTACCAGAAAAAGAAGGCGGAGGATCCCAAGGCCGCCGCCCCCGAGCGCGACTTGGCCATGGAACCGCTGGTCGAGGTGCTGGAGCGCAGGCGCACCGTGCATTTCCACTGCCACCGGGCCGATGACCTGATGAGCGCGGTCCGCCTGGCCGACGAGTTCGGTTTCGAACTGGTGCTGCAGCATGCCAGCGAGGGCCACCGGGTGGTGGACGAACTGGCCGCCAAAAAAGCAAATGTCTCGCTCACACTGGTGGAGGCCCCCGGCGGCAAGGCCGAGGTGGTCCAACTGATCGAGGAGAACGCCGCCGCCCTCGCCAAAGCAGGGGTGCGGGTGGCCATCAACACAGACGATCCGGTCACCGAGTCGCGGTTTTACCTGCGCACCGGGGCCATCGCCGTGCGTGGCGGTTTGAGCGAGGCCGAGGCGCTGAAGGCCATGACCCTGAACCCCGCCGCCATGCTGCATCTGGATCATCGTCTGGGTTCGCTCACCCCCGGCAAAGATGCCGACTTTGCCATGCTGTCCGGCAGTCCGTTCAGCGTCTACACCCAGGTGCTCGAGACCTGGATCGATGGCAAGCGCCTGTTCTCCCGTGAGGACAAACAGGATGCCCGCTACCAGGCGGGCGGCTTCGCGCTGCGGCCGGGCGATGATCGCTGGCCCGGCATTTCCGAACCGGCCAAGGCCCCGCCCACCGCGACCGTGGAGGGACCGATTCCCAAGGGACCGTTGCCCGATCGGTATGCCGTGCGCGCCGGCCGCCTGTTCAACGGCGACCGTTTCATCGACAACGCGGTGGTGGTGGTCAACCAGGGCAAGATTGAGGCGGTGGGACCGGTCGGTCAGGTTCCGATCCCCGTTGGAGTGCCGGTTGTTACCGCCGTGGAGGTCACCCCCGGCCTGATCGACGCGCATGGCTGTGCCGGCCTCTCGGGCGGCTTGAACGTTCCGGCAGACCAGGACCAGGACGAGGCGACCGACCCCAACACCGCCGAGGTGCGGGTGCTGGACGGTTTCAATCCCGATGACGGGCTGCTGGAGTTCCTGCGCCGCCAGGGTGTGACGGTGGTGCACGCCACGCCGGGTCGCAAGAATCCAATCGCCGGCCAGTCGGGGGTGTTTCTTTCCCATGGCCGCACCGCTGAGAAAATGGCCTTGCGTCCTCAGGCGATGCTGGTGATGAACCTGGGGGAATCGGCCAAGGACTCATACCCCGGCAAGGTGACCACCCGCATGGGCACGGCCTCGCTGATCCGCCAGGCCCTCCTGCAGGGCAAGGCCCACGCCGAGAAACCGGCCGACAAGGACAAGCCCGCCTCCCCCAATCCCAAGCTCGATGCCCTCGGGGCGGCGGCCACCGGCAAGATGCCGGTGCTGATCGCCGCGCACCGGGCGGATGACATCGTGACCGCCCTGCGCCTGAAGCAGGAATTCAACCTCGATCTGAAGCTGGCCCTGGGGACCGAGGCCTATCTGGTGCTCGACAAGGTGAAGGAAGCCGGCGTGCCAGTGTTCCTCCACCCGCCGATGCAGCGCCTGGCATCGTCGATGGAAACGGTGCACAGTTTCACTGGTTCGTCCCGCGTGCTGAACAACGCCGGAATCCCCTTCGCCCTGGGCAGCGCCTTCGAGGGGTATGTCCCCAAGGTGCGGAATATCCGCAGCGAGGCGGCGATGGCCGCGGCCTACGGGTTGCCGCGCGAGGCGGCTTTGGCGAGCGTCACCTACGGGGCCGCCAAACTGCTGGGCATCGAGGCCAGCCGTGGGGCCATCGCCCCCGGCCGTCCGGCCGACCTGGTGCTCTACGATGGCGATCCCCTGGAGAGCTACACCCATGTCACCCACACGGTGCTGGAAGGCCGGGTGATCTACAGCCGCGCCGAGTACCTGGAACTGCCGCTGAACCGCCGTGGCCTGCAACTCTCGGGCGGTGTGGGTGGCGGTTGCTGCCTGGGGTGGTGATTGCCGTTTGGGTAAGGGCTGGGGCGGTATAATTCGTGGAATCCGTTTGGGGGAGATCCAATGAGCCCAGCGACTACCTCGATTACCCTGGAATTGCCGGCCGAAAGGGTTCGGTTGGTTGAGGATTACGCCCGTCGACACGGAACCAGCTTCGCGGAACTGGTGGGAAAATACCTGAAGATGATTGAACAGATGGAGGATTACCAACCAAGCCCAAAGCTTAGGGAAATCACCGGTTTGATTCCCCCGGGGGTGGACACGCACAAGGCGCGCGAGGATTATCTGAAGGAAAAATATTCCCGATGATCTTGGTGGATTTGAATGTGATCCTCGATGTGGTTCAGAATCGCGAGCCGCATGTCCGCTATTCGGCCAAAATGTTGGATTTGGTGCTGGACGGAAGTTTGAAAGGCGCGCTGCCTTCCCACTTTTTGACAACAATCCATTACATTTTGGAGCGCGCGGTAGGCCATCCCGAGGCGACTAGGGTTGTCCACTGGCTGCTGGAAGTTTTCGAGGTAATCCCGATCTCCAAGGCGGAGCTGAAAATGGCAGCCGCCTCGAAAATGACGGATTTTGAGGATGCGGTCACCGCTGCCGCCGCTGAAAAATCAGGCTGTGATTGCATCCTCACCAGGGACATGGCTGGCTTTGCCGGTTCCGGGTTGAAAGCTGTTTCGCCGGAAATGTACCTAGCCCAAATGTTAATCACCGATTAAGGGGAATAATCCATGCTAACAGCCATCATCGCCCTGGCCTTTTGCGCCGAACCCAAGTTGCCCGATCTCAAGGCCCTGCTGGTAACCGGTGGCTGCTGCCACGACTACGAGACCCAGAAATTGATCATCACCGAGGGCACCTCGGCCCGAGCCCGCATCCAATGGGTGGTGGTGCACCAGGGTGGCACCGCCACCTCCAGCAAGATCCCGCTGTATGAAAAGGCCGACTGGTACAAGGGATTCGACATTGTGGTGCACAACGAGTGCTTTTCCGATGCCAAGGATCCCAAGTGGACCGAGACCATTGTCAAACCCCACCGCGACGGCCTGCCCGGTGTGCTGATCCACTGCGGCATGCACTGCTACCGCGACGGCACCGGCGAGTGGTTCAAGTTCTGCGGGGTCACTTCCCACCGCCACGGCGCTCATTACCCGTTCGAGGTGGTGCCCACCCAGGCTGAGGGCAAGGGCCATCCCATCCTGGCGAAGTTCCCGGGCACATGGAAAACACCCAAGGGCGAACTGTACCAGGTGGTGGCCCAGGGCGATAAATGCGTGCCCCTCGCCACCGCGAAAAGCCGCGAGACCAAGAAAGACGAGGTCTGCGTCTGGACCAACACCTTCGGCAAGGGGCGTGTCTTCGGCACCACCATAGGCCATTACAACGAGGAACTGGCCGACCCTGTGTTTCTGGACATGCTCACCCGTGGCATGCTGTGGGCCTGTGACAAACCGGTGGACGCCTACCTGAAACCTTTCGACGCGTCCAAAACCAAATTCCGCTGGGAAAAGTCTGCCGAAACCAAAGAGCCGCCCAAAGCTGGTTCCAAAGACGGGAAATAAAAGTTAATGAGACATCTTTGTCCTAATTAATTCATTTCTAATTGCCTTGATTTTTACAAAAGTCGCCCCTACAAAGCTTACGAATCTGTAATCAGGGTAGGCGCAAGTCTACCGCTCTTTCTTTGTTGTGAAGGCTGAGAACAGACGGCATCCAAGCTGGCCCGAGTCTGGTTGGTAACCGGATTGGTTGACCACCTTTACTCGGCCAGTGCCGATGCGTCTCGTTCGGGGCCTTATCGGGGTAGCAAATGGGCAGCCTAGCAGCCAGTCATGGCGAACACATCGCTGAAAGCGGGCACACTCAGGCCCGGCCTTTCAGTCGGGTGCTGGAGATCCTGAAGCCCGAAAGGCGTGACATTTTTATTGTTGTCGTTTTCGCGGTCACTGTTTCGATCCTGTCCCTGGCAACACCGATTGCCGTGGAAACCTTGGTCAACACGGTTGCTTTCGGTGTGCTGGTCTGGCCCGTGGTGGTGATCTCGCTGGTGCTGATGGTTTGCCTTGGCGTGGCCGCTGCCCTCAAGGCGATGCAGGTTTTTGTGATCGAGTGCCTGCAACAAAGGTTGTTCGTGCGGGTGGTGGCCGACTACTCGCGCCACATCCCCGCCCTGCGTTTGGAGAATTTGGACCGCAGCAACGGCCCTGAACTTGCCAACCGTTTCTTTGATGTGCTCACGCTGCAAAAATCTCTCGCCAGCCTGCTGCTGGATGGTGTCGCGGTCCTGGTGATGATGGTGGTGGGCATGGTTGTCCTCGCCTTTTATCATCCGTTTCTGCTGGGATTTGATGTCATTTTGCTGGCGATGGTGTTTTTGCTTCTGTTCGGCCTCGGCTACGGCGGGGTGCGCACCTGCCTTGAAGAGTCAATCGCCAAATATGACACCGCGGCCTGGCTTGAGGAGATGTTCCGCTGTCTGCGGACCGTGAAAACAGCCGCGGGGCAAAATTTCGCATTCACCCGGTCGAATTTCCTGGCGGAGAACTATCTCGTCAAGCGGCGCAGGCACTTCCGGGTGGTGTGGCGCCAAACGCTGTTCGCATTGGGGTTGCAGGTCGCAGCCAGCACCATCCTCCTGGGATTGGGCGGCTGGCTGGTGATCAACCGGCAACTCACCCTCGGCCAGTTGGTTGCCGCCGAGCTGATCGTATCGGTGATCGTGGGTTCGGTTGCCAAGCTGGGCAAGCATGCGGAGACTTTTTACGACCTGCTGGCCAGCGCCGAAAAACTGAGCCGTGTTACCGACCTGCCGGTGGAGCGCGAGGGTGGGCAGGTCCTTCCGGACACCGGCATGGGAATGGCTGTGCGGGTGCTGCCGTCCGATCGCCTGGGGTCCTTCCTTACTTGGCACATCGCCCCAAACGAGCGAGTGGCCCTGATCGCGCCATCGGGTTACGGCAAAACCAAGGTCCTGGAGGCCTTGGCCGGTTTGCGCGAAATGACTGACGGGCGGGCCGAACTCGATGGATTTGACATTAGGAACCTCTCGCTCGCCGGCTTGCGGAGTCAAGTTTACCTGGTCGGGCGGGATGAAATCATCGACGGGACGGTTCTTGAAAACCTCGTGATGGGTTCCAACGAGGTCCGCCCTGAAGAAATCCGTTCCGCACTGGAGCAGGTTGACCTTCTGGAAACGGTCAACCGCCTGCCTGCCAGCCTGCAAACCCGTTTGGCACCGTCGGGCTTGCCGCTTTCGGAAACGCAATCCTTGAAGCTGATGTTGGCGCGGGCCATCATCGCCCGGCCCAGACTGCTGCTGATCGATGGCCTGCTGGACCATTTAAACCTGCCCGACCATCCTCATTTGCTTGCTTGCCTGACCGATCCATCCGCTCCCTGGACTCTTTTGGTGGCGACCCATAATCCAGATACCGCCAAGGTGTTCGACAGGTGCATCCGGCTGAACAAGGAAGAAAGGGAAACGGGACTCGAGCCATCCCTCACAGTTGGAGGTGCCAAGGCATGATCGTGAAAATGGATTCCATCCAGGCGATCAATTCGGCACAGTTTTTTCCGGTTCTGGAAAAGGCCAAAACGCCTGGCTTTGCCCGTTACCTGACAAGGTTTTTGTTGCTTATTTTCGCCTTGATGCCACTTTTCTTGCTCTTTGTTCCCTGGCAGCAAACTGTCAAGGGGCGCGGACAAGTGATCGCCTATGCTCCGATAGAGCGAAAGCAAAAGATTGAGTCACAGATATCTGGAATTATAAAAAGATGGCATGTGGTGGAGGGTAGCTTCGTCAAGTCAGGTGATCCAATTGTCGATATTGACGATGTTGACCCCAACTTGGCCGTGCGTTTGGAAGCCCAAAAGGGATTTCTCTTAAGTCGCCGCGAAGCCGCCCAGGATGAGGTGGCCGAGCAAACCAAAGCGGTGGCGGCCCAGGAGAAAGCCATGGAGGCATCGATCAAGGCTGCCCAGGCAAAACGGGAGGCGTCAGCCATGATGGTGACCGTCTCCGAGAAATCGAGGGAAAACACAGAATTCAATTCCCGGTTTGAAAACAAACGTTTTCAGATGTTTGATTCGCTTTTCAAGGACAAGCAATTCGGGGGCTTGGAATCAGAACTGAACCGCGACGAAGCCAAATTGCGGTCCGACCGGGCTGAAACCGAGGTCAAGCGGGCCAAGGCCGATGTGAAGAAGGCCGAGGCAGACCTGTTGAACAGCGATTCGCTGGTGATCCAGGCGGAGGCTACGGGCCTGTCTGCTGTCGCCCTCGCGCGTCGAGATCTGAACAGGGCCGAACAAAACCTGCTGACCATCGAGCGGGACCTTCAGGAACTGGACACCCGGATCGAGCGATTCAAGGCCCGTTTCGTGAAGGCCCCTTGCGATGGCATCCTGTACCGCATCGCGGCGAATGTGGCGGAGGGTGGCCAGTTGGTCAAGGAAGGCGACGAGCTTGCGACCATCATCCCGGATGCGACCGAACGGGTTGTGGAGCTCTTCATCGACGGCGTGGACGCGCCCCTGATCGCGGCGCATATGGAGCGCACCGGAGAGGGCCCCCATGTGCGACTGCAATTCCAGGGATGGCCGGCCATCCAGTTTGCCGGTTGGCCTTCTGTCGCCACGGGCACATTCGGCGGAAAGGTTCGCCAGATCGATCCATCGGATGACGGTTACGGCCGTTTCCGCATCCTCGTTGAACCCGAGCGTCTCCTCAGCGAGGAGGATGATTGGCCGGATGCTGTTTTCCTGCGGCAGGGCAATCAGGCTGTGGGCTGGGTCTTTCTCAACAGGGTCACGGTCGGGTATGAGCTGTGGCGAAATTTCAACGGCTTCCCCCCAGTGGTGGCCCCGAAGGCGCCCGAAAAGGACAAGGATAAAAAAGAGTCCAAGCCGCCTAAAATCAAGACCTGAGGATGAGGCCGGAAATGTGGAAAACCGCTTTTTCCCTGGCGTGCGCCGCGGCCTTCACCGGTCCGGCTGTGTGCCAGGAGAAATCACCGGCCGTCCCGGAGAACGAAGCTCCCCCGACCCAGGGTCTTCCTCCCGAGGTGCTGCCCAGGCCCAAAAGCGCTTTGCCGGATGGCAAGGCCGCCATGCCGATTCTCAACAAGCCCAAGGATGTTCCATTCATCCCGGGTGGAGTGGCGAGTGTTGGTGGCCCGCTGGGATTGCTGGATGTTCTGGATTCGGTGGAAAAGCATTACCCGCTTCTTCAGGCGATCGAGCAGGAACGCGCCATTGCCGGTGGCAAGCTTTTGTCCGCGATGGGTGGGTTCGACCTGAATTTTGTCGCTTCCGGTGACAGCACCGCCCCCGCGACTTACGATAATTTCCGGGGTAATGTCGGGCTGAACCAGATGCTTCCGGTGGGGGGAATGTCTGTCTTCGGTGGCTACCGTAACGGATACGGTGACTTCCCAACCTACAACCTTTCCCAACTGACCGCGGATGGGGGTGAGGTGCGGGCCGGCATGATCATTCCCCTGGCCAAGGATAGGGCGATCGACCGCCCAAGGGCCGGTATCCAGCAGGCCCGGATCGATGTGCAAATCACCGAACCCATGATCGAGAGGCAACGGCTGGATTTCAAGCGGGCTGCCGCCAGAACCTATTGGAACTGGATTGCCAACGGCCAGCGGGTCAAGGTCGCAAATGAGATGGTGAGGCTGGCCGTTGAAAGGGATGGCCAGTTGAAAGCGCGCGTTGAGGCTGGCCCGGCCGCAAATATCGAGCGCATCGACAACCAGCAAAACATCGCGTTCCGCAACGGTTTGATGGTCCAAAGCCAAAGGGCATTCCAGCAATCCAGCATCGAACTATCCCTGTTCCTCCGCGATGAGACCGGCGCGCCCACGGTGGCCGGTCAAGACCGATTGCCTGACTTTCCTCTGGTGCAGGAGGTGGATCTTGCCTCCTTCGACACCGCCCTGAACACGGCGATGGAACTCCGTCCCGAGCCGAGAAGGTTGCGGTTACAGCGTGAGAAAGCGGCCGTGGAACTGAACCTGGCCCGCAACCAGACAAGGCAATCGCTCAACGCCGTGGTTTCGGGATCGCAGGACATCGGCTATGGAACCAGTTCCCTGTCCGGTCCCAACGGACTGGACCGTTCCAACCTGAATGCATCCCTCGTTTACCAGATGCCAGTTCAGCGGCGGGAGGCCCGTGGCAGGGTTCTCCAGTCGGAGGCGACCCTGGCGCAATTGGAGGCCCAGATCCGCAACGCGGAGGATGTCATCCGCGCGGAGATACAAGATGGTTTCACTGCGCTGGAAAGGGCCTATGAGTTCCACAGGCAGGCCGGCAGCCGGGTGGATCTTGCAAGGACGGTTGCCCGGGCCGAGCGTGAGCAACTAAGGCTGGGTCGCAGCGACATCCTGCGTGTGACGCTGAGGGAACAAGCCGCCTTTGAGGCTGAAATACTGGAGATCTCCGCAAGGCAGGAGTATTTTCGGGCGAAAACCGATCTGCTTGTGGCCCAGGGTCTAGACGCGCGCTGATTTCGGAAGCCAAACTCTTCTCCAGGCGGCTAAAGATGCCGCTGCAAACGCATGCGGGGTCCAAAAACCGGGAAGCCATCATCCCGGCATAGGTGAGTGTGCGGTTTTTGCCCAATCACGCCTCGACCCACTCACCCGTACTGGTCCAACGCATCATGTGCCGGCCATCCAGTACCACCAAGGTCACCCATCCGTTTGTGACAAGGTGTCTGACGACGGCATGCTTCAGGATGATCTGTGACACGGCATCCCGGGGTGCCTCTATGACCACCAGGAGACGGAGCGGTTGGTGCTGAAGCCGCTTGCCGTCATGCACGCATTGCATCGGCAGGCCGGTCATCAAGTCGCCTCCGTTGCCCTGAAGCACCCCGAAGCGTCCCACCACGTTGTGGATGGTCTTGTTGCCGCTGCCGAAGGAGTTCGGGTCGACGGTTGAGGCGTAGTACTGCATGTTGATCCAGTTGGCCACCACCATGGGCGCGGTCATGATCAGTTCCAGTACCCGAAGGTCCTGGTCCTGGCTGTGGTCGTAACTGTGCAGGAAGGTTCGTCCGCCCAGGTCAAGGCCCCGGGTACGCGATCGGGGCGCCACTATCAGGGCGGCGTTTCCGGCCAGGCCCCACTCCGGGCGCACCTCCGCCCAATCGCGCCCACGACGCAGGAGCTGATGCTCCCCCTGCTCTCCCAGCCGTGCGGCACGCTCTCTCCGGGCTGATTGGCCGGCTTGGCTGAACCAACCCGTTATCTCGGCGACAAGGGCCAAATGGGAAGCCGGGACAAGGTGCGTGTCACAGAGGGTGATCGCATCGGTGGTCGTATTGTGGACCGCGGCCACAAACCAGGTGTCCTGCGGAATGGCTATGTTCCGGCTCATCAGACCTTGGCGAACGGTCTCATCGTTGAGGAGGGCTGCCGCCACCCGGGCGTTCGGTTCCCCCGAATGGCCACCGCAGGCGCCGCAATCGAGAGCCGCCTGGTACGGATTGTTGGTCACCTCGGCGGCATGCCCGCACAGGACCACCAGCGGGGCGAATCCCTGGCGCATCCCAAGATTTCGGAGCAGCGATTCAGCCAGATCTATCCTGGATGTTTCCGGAAGGCCACAACCGTCTGTGGGGCTCAGGTCTGGACCCACCGGCACCTTGGGCGCCTTGTTCGCGCGAATCCACGGCCATCGAATGCGGAGCGAGGAAGCTCTCAACGAATCGCCGGCCAGTTTGGCGATAAATCCGAGGCCAAGCGATTCCACAAACGAAAAGCAGGCGGTTGCCGAGGTTTGAAACAGTTGCCAAAGCGCCTTGCTCTGCTGGCGGGCACGATGCCTTCGGGCGATGTTCTCACAGTTTTCGGCGCCCGTGCCAAGCGGTTTCTCCGGAACCCGGAATGCCGGTTGGAGTAGGACCGGGCACTGTGCGATCCCCTGTGTCGAACCCAAGGGCAGGTATTCCAGCGACATCCCGAAAAAACCGGCGAAACCGAAGGTTTCGATGGATGCATCGATAGACTCAAGGTGGCGACGAAACACCTCGGAACGGACATCGATGCAGAAAACCATCTGCAGTTTTTTTCGATCGACGGTTTGGGAAAAATTTTTCCCGGAGGCAAGTTGGCCAAGCAATTGTTTGCGGTAGGCGCGTTCAGTGGCCACCTGTAGCACATGCCGGGCCACAAGGTCCGGCGCTGGCGATGCGTAGGGAGTGCCGCCTTCCGATTGCGGGCTCTCGACCGGCGAAAGCTGTTCCGCAGGGCTGATCCCTGAAAGTCCCAAAAGACAAGCATCGTAGGCCAAACGCATGGCCACCAGCCCCGTGAGGTCGTGGTTGGTTCTGCCGCAGCCTTCGTCCTGCCGAACCCGGTAACGGATATAGGATGCCCAGCCAGCCACCGAGAATATTTCCGCCAACAGCAGGGGTTGCCAGAGTGATTTGGGAACACCGTGCCTCGACAGTAGGTCCCGAATGGCCAGCTTCGGATCATCCGGCAAGGCCCTGACCATTTCGCGGAATCCACGGACACCGAGCAGATCCATGCGCCAACTGATGCCGGCGGCATTTTTCCAGGCCTGGAAGAGGGAATCTTTGCGCCAAGGGCTGGGCCAGCCGGCCTGACCTTCATCGAAATGGGCCGAACAATGGCGGGTGATGTCGTTGGTGATATGACTGGACCAGGCACTGCCATGCTTATTGTCCAACCTTTCGGACAGGGTAAGGAAGCGTACATCCTGTCCGGAAGTTTCAGGCTGGCTCAGCCAATTTTTCAGGTCGCTGAAGGAAAACTGGGCGTGCCAATCCGGCTGTTCCTGGACGCATTGCGAGTGGGCATCCCTCAAATCTGCTTCTTCAAGAAGACCTGTTTCAAGCAGCGACCGGAAGTAGGAGCGGGGCATCAGCAGTTCGCAGGCGCGGACACTCCCCAGTTCTTCCACGGCTTTCAGAAATGGTTTGTCCGCAAGTCCGAAAAACGGGTTGACAGCCACATAATCGGCAAGGGGCCAAAGTGGAGATACCAGGGAATGGATGCTTTCCAAGGCGCGTTCCAGTGCGATGTCCACCGCCATACCTGGCGGCTGGTCACCCTTCCTGTTTCGGGCCGGTGGCTTGGTCTGGAGTGTTTTTTGTAGCGTGGACACGAGGAGGCCTCTACCTGGGACTGAAAATGGGTGTCAGGAAAGAACGGGCCGTTATGGGACTGGCGAGGACTGACCGTAAAACCGGGCGGTCAACCTGCGGGCCGGTATGTCGATGTAAAAGCCGTTCATGGCATGGACATGCAGCTCCCGCATCCAATTGGTTTGCGCCAGACGCCCCGCCAAACGTTGGAGCAGGAAAACGAGCGCGAAGCCAACGGCTACCAGCGCCATCAGGCACCATTCCAGAACGGATGGCGCGGCGCGGGGAGCGGCAACGCTCGGGGCGACCAGATGATCCATGGCCGCAAAGGCGGTGAAGTACGCCGCGCATAACAGTGACGCGCCTGCAAAGCCCTGAAAGACCAGAGTCCGGTGGGATATGGCCCAACTGTTGACCAAAAATTGGGTGAGAGCCAAGGCCAACACCATGCCCAGCAGAAGCCCACCGGGCTTGGTCAGCGGGTGAATCCCCAGCAGGTAGAAGCCGACGGAGACCAGGAGCAGAGAAATAGCATGTGGGATCAGCCAGTTGCCGAGGCCTCCACCCGCCGTTTGGCCGATTGTCCAGGTTTCGAGACTAGAGGGTGCCTTTTCAAGCACGCTGCCGCTGCGCAGGAAAGCGTGCGCCTTGTAGGCGGAGTGGGCGACGATATGCAGCATGGCTGCTGAAAAGGCGCCCAGCCCGCACTGGAGCATCATGAAACCCATCTGGGCGATGGTGGAATAAGCCAAGGATCGTTTGATGCTCGTTTGTGTAAGCATGACCACGCCACCCAGTAGCGCTGTGACAGCGCCCGCAAGGGCCAGCAGGTCCAGAGCAAGCGGGGTCAGGTTGAGCAGCGGACTGAGGCGAATGACCAGAAATCCCCCCGCGTTGATGACGCCTGCATGCATCAGGGCGGAGACGGGGGTTGGCGTTTCCATGGTGTCAGGCAGCCAGGTATGGAACGGCACCTGGGCTGATTTGGTCATGGCTCCCAGCACGAATAACAGGGTTATCCAAGGCAGGACCGGGTCGGTCTCGGCCACACTGACACGGGATTTTTCAGCCCAAGCGAAAATCTCCGCGTAATCCAGGGTGCCCAGGTGCGTGAAGGTGAGCCAAATGGCACCGAGCAGGAGAATATCTCCCACCCGGCTGATCAGGAATTTTTTGCGGGATGCCCAAATCGCCCAGGGCCGTTCCGGGTAGTGCGTGAGTAGCTGGTGGAGCCCAAGGCTGGTCAGCATCCAGGCGATGCCGAAAACAAGCAGGTTGGAGGCGATGGCCATGAATAGGGACGCTCCCAATGTGAGGGACATCCAGCGAAAAAAGCGCCCCTGATTCGCGTCACCGGACAGGTAGCGGATCGAGAATCGCGCAATGACTAAGCCGATGAAGCTGATCAGGACAGCCATGACCACAGCCACCGGGTCGAGGTAAACGCCCATGCCAATCGGCGAGGTGAGGCGGGGGGAGAATACGGCTGTCAGTGGCGTATCCCTACCGGTAGTCACCCACCCCGCGGCAAGGGATGCCAGCATGGCAATGAAAGACAGCAGGGCTACCGTGTGACCGAGCAGGCCTGGGACCCGGTTGGCGACCCGGTTGGGCAGCATGGCCAGACAAACCATCACCAAGGCGATCAGTCCGGGCAGGGCGGCCACCAGGGAATCCATGGGTATTTCTTCCAAGAACGATTGGGATGTCAGGCCAGATATGCGAAACATAAAGCACGACAATTAATTCGTCAATTTCAAATCATGGATTTATGCCCGTTGGCAAAAAATGACTTGGAATTCAGTTTCACGACATTGATTTCGCCAATTGGCTGCCGTAAAAACGGCAATGCCAATGGGTTAGGGGAGGGATGGGCGGTCATTCGCCCGCCAGATTACATGAAGCCTAAAAATTCCAGACGCTCTGTCGCGCCTGGCAAGGATGGGGGGAGAAGCCGAATCAAGGCTTCTTCTCCGGAGCCTCGGTCACAGCCAGATTCTGGAAACCCGATTGATGCGGGTATCCAAGCGAAGGCGGTTCCACCAGGTCACCACTGGACCTTCCTCACCAACCATTCCCATGTGCTGGTGCTGCTGTCGAGGAATCCCTCGCTGGTTCTCCGAGAGGTGGCGCTGAGGGTGGGCATCACCGAACGGGCCGTGCAGCGGATCATTGCCGACCTGGAGTCTGGCGGTGTCATTGAAAGGGAGAAAGTCGGTCGACAGAACCATTACCGGATATGCCTGGACCAACCCCTAAGGCATCCGATCGAGGCGCACAAAAAAATCGGGGAAATGTTGAGGCTGTTAAACAGCCAAGAGGATTGATGCCTTGCTCCACCAAATTTTGTAAGGATGTCCCATTGAGAGATAGAGGACTCACCCTTCCGCCCTGCGGCTCAGTTCCCGAAGGGCGGACTGGGCCATGGGGTGGGTGGTGTCCGCCATCTTGGCCAGCGAGTGCCGAACGGTGGCTGAATCCCGGCCCCCCAGCA
>Ga0222712_10003579_pt1 | contig 16807 bp, 16 predicted proteins | sample C33_657DmetaG_FD_165043 | JGI IMG/M metagenome (GOLD analysis project Ga0222712, IMG submission 165043) | Estuarine water microbial communities from San Francisco Bay, California, United States - C33_657D | ecosystem: Environmental > Aquatic > Marine > Unclassified | place: USA: California...
CTTTTAATCTAGCCTCTTCATTAGCAGCTGCTACTTGTTCATTATACTCTTGTTTTTGAGTAGCACGTCCAGCATCTAAGGTATTAAGTTCTGCCTGTATAGTTTTATATTCGTTAGATCCTACTTTTTCTAAAGCAAGTAAGTCTATAAGTCTCTGTCTTTCTCTTTGATAATTAGTTTCCTTAGCAGCATCTTCTACTCCTAACTGAGCTACTATATCTTTAGATTTCTTAATTTGAGCTTGAGCTAATTCATCTTCTGATTGCTTAATAGCTTCGTTAGCATTAATCCTATCCTGAGCTTCTTTCTTTATTCTAGCTGCTTTCTCTTCTGGAGTTTCTACTTTCTTAGCTTCAGTAGTTTTTATTTCAGGTGGTTTAGCTAATCCAGCTTTAAGCTTCTTATCGTTTTCAATAGCCGCTAAAGTTAACTTATCACCTTCATCTGCAAAAGTCTTTACTTGTTTATTAATCTCACCAAAGTTCTTACCGGCTGATTCAGCATTAGCTACAGCTAAGCTAACTATATTACCGCCAGACTTTAAGATATTTAAACCTTGTTCGTACCAGCTAAGTTCAAATGCTTCTCCTGATACAGCCTTAGCAGATGCTTCTGCAGATTTAGCATAAAAGACTTGTGCTTGTGCTCTTAATTTAATACTCTCGATTACCACTGAGGTATTAGCAGCCATTAAAGACTCGGCTTGTTCTAGTGACCCAGCGTAACCTACCGTCTTTCCTAAAGTATCATTATACTTCTTAAGAGCTTCTTGCTTAGACATTGTACCTGCCTTAGCAGCAGAAAATGCGGCATTAACTTCAAATAAGCTTTTCTGGAAATTACTAACAGCTGTGGTTACATCCTTTACAGTAGCATCATAAGTTTCTGTTACTGCATTTGCACCCGTTACCGCTTCTTTAATATCATCCCAATAGGCAACTAGAAGTCCTAACGCAACTACTAAAGCACCTACACCTGTAGCTACTAAAGCAGTCTTTAAAGTATTACCAAATAGCTTAGCACCTATTGCTGCTAATGCTTCTGATTTAGCTATCTGCTGGAAACCTTCTGATACGTCTTTAAGACCCATACCAAAGGCAATAGCTGATGCTGCTTTCTTTTCGAACTCTCCTAGCTTGTCAGATTCAACTCCTAATAAACCGAATATACCTACTACTCCTGATACAGTACCGGATAAAGTCTTGATAGCTCCATCCATAGCCATAATCTTCTTCTCAGCTGTAAAGCCAAGTACCTTATTGTTAGCTGTTTCTAATGCTGATGATACTGCCTGTATTTGAGTAGATAGTTCTCTAAACTCCTCAGTGCCTATACCTTTAGTTTTTATATCGGCTTGTAGTTTCGATAGTTTCGTTTCTAGAGCATCTATACTAGTAGTACCTACTTCTACATTAATTTTTAAAGTCTTTTCTGCCATTTTATTGGTTTATTTTTAACATTGTGGTGATGAGTACGCTGTTACCATTCCTGTAGATGAATTTATATCCCAGTTAGCTCCATTCATGAATATATATGAGTATCCTGTTAATGGAGTATTACCTCCTGCATCTAAGAAAACTACACAGCCATTACCAAATGTTCCTGAATCACAATCTGAGAAGAATGTTCTACTATTTACACCTGCATCATTACAAGCATCTGAAACACTACTACCTCTACCACAGTTACCGAATGAGTAAATTGTAGGAGTAGGAGCCGGTGTTACCGGAGCAGGAGTACCTGGGGCTGGTGTAACAGGTGCCGGAGTTACTGGAGCTGGAGTAGGGCAAGCATCACATTGAGCATTAGCACATCCACCTGCACCAATTAATTCTGGTGTTACAATTAAATCATAACCTGGACCACCTGCAGCTGATATTACTGTAGCACAATCACCTATTGCAGTTAAGTCATATACGCTACCTGGAGACATTGGTGTTTCACTTCTTACAATAAATGGAGTACCATCGCAACAATCTTCAACGTTATAATAGAAGTAAGCAATTGTTGGTGCCGGTGTTACTGGACTTGGAGTCACAGGTGCCGGAGTTGTAGGAGCAGGAGTAATAGGTGCTGGTGTTATACCACAGTTTAGACATTCAGTATGGTCACCTGTACAAGGAGTACCACAATCAGTTATAGTTACTGCAGGAGACGATGACGTTACTCCTCCTGTGTTATTAGCACATCTGTATAGAGTAGCACCAGATATAATTACTTGGTTAATAAATTGTTCTCCGTTACAAGCTGTATAGTTATAAGTAGCTGATGTTCCACCTTCATTTACAATTTCAAAGCAGTTACAATCACCAGGAGATACAGGAGCTGGAGTTGGTGCCGGTTGAGGAGCTGGTGTTACCGGTGCAGGAGTAGGACAAGGAGCACATTGTGGGTTTTCACATCCACCCGGACCTACTGGTTCTGGTGTAGCATCTATATCATATCCTGGACCTGATGTTAAACTATTAACTGTAGCACAAGTACCTAACGCATCTAAGTCATACACAGTACCTGGTACCATTGGAGTAATAGTTCTAACAGTAATTTGTTCACCACTACAACATTCCGTTACTAAGTAGAAGTAATAGGTAACTGGAGCAGGAGTTACTGGAGCCGGTGTTACCGGAGCCGCTGTTGGACTAGGTGTTACCGGAGCCGCTGTTGGGCTAGGAGTAACCGGTGCTGGAGTAACCGGTGCTGGAGTAAATGGTATATAACTTCCAGTAGGGCAAGTAGGTGAACCACCTGAACAGCTATAGCCTGAATAGATACTATATGTAGTATTAGTTGTATCAAATATTTGTGGTACTCCAGAAACACTTTGTACGCAGTTAAAGTAGTATCCAGGATTTGCAAAGAAACGACCAGTTAAAGTACCGTTACAGTCATTAAACTCTGCATCACCTGCATATGATTCTGGTCCTCCTTCTCCTGTTACTTCCCACTCAATACAAACACAAGTCGTTAATACGGAAGGTGCAGGAGTAACCGGTGCCGGTGTAGGGCTAGGAGTTACTGGTGCGGCAGTTGGAGCTGCTGTAGGAGCTGCGGTTGGTGCCGCTGTTGGAGCAGGAGTAGGTGCTGGAGTTACCGGAGTTAATACTTCACCAATCTTAGGATAAGCTTTTAACAACTCAACAGTTACCACATCTGGGTAACTTAAATTAAGTCCGGAAATCTTATTAATACGGTATTGCTGATCTTTAATAAAGATTTTATCATTTAATGCTATATCTGTATAGTCAGATGGTCTTAGAAGTATATCCATTGTAACCTTCCTAGCATCTTCCCAATATAGACTCTCAATATAGGTACTCCAAAATCTTTCGTAGGTACCAAGAGAACCAGAGCCATTGGCTAAGGCCATAATAGTATTTTCCTGTAGGTATTCTGGTACGTTTACAGTATCGAATAGAGTACAGGTTTCTAAAGCCGCAGATGAGGTAGTAGCTATATTACTAACTGGTAGTAAGGTAGCATAGTTATATACATCTACAGATTTCGGAACAGATCCGGAATCGTATACGTAGATAGGATAAAAAGAATTATTAAAGTTTTTATATCCAATTCTAGGTTTAAATTTATATGATACTTGTCTTGAGTTCTCTAACTTATATAAAGCCGGAGTAACCGAAGTAGTGTATGTTACGTTATTTGTTTGATCTGAAATTTGAATACCTTCTGCAACTAGAGAAGAGAAGAAAGATCCAATCTTACCTTCACCTTCAGTTAAATCAGAAGTAGCTTCCACGATAGTAGTACCAATAGGTATATTCGGAAAGTTTTCTATTGCAGTCTTATTATAGATATCAGCATCATCTTCATCTAGAAACTTTAAAGATTGTTTCTGTTCTGTTACTGGATGTTTTATAGAGATACGTTTTGCAGTATCATACTTATCAGTCCAGTCTTTTTTAACACCTCTGTATACCCAGTCATTATAAGGCTCTACTGATAATACTTTTGTTTGAGTATAATCTGGTTCTACTACTAGGTTAAATTTTTGAATTATACCTCTAAAGAAGTCTAACGATTTAGCCTGAGCATCAAACTGATCTGCCATGTTGTAAGTACCCCCTTCAAATCCAAGAGGTGATTGGTTTACAGAAAGACTACCCCAACCTAAATTAAGATAATTGCCCGCTCCGTAGCTAGCTAAATCTGTAGAAGCCTGTATATATACTCCTACACTGTCTCCAGCTTGCATGGCAACTTGACCTGTATTTACGTTAAAGTTAAAGAATCTACTGAAGCAAGTACTTTGTGGTGCAATCCATTGTTGCTGTGCTAAAGTTCTAAAGCCTGATGGCCCACTTGCCTGAATAGATACATTTATATAAGCACTAAAGCAAGGAAAGAATCCTGTACCAATAGCGTAGGCTAATAGGTCATAGCTAAAGCCGTAATTACCTGCCTCTTGTACATCGTATGAATCATTAGGCATATTAAAGTTACCTGCGGGGTTATTAACTGCAGTAGTTAAAGGTGCAGCACCGTAATAGTCAGTATTAGTAGGATCAAGAACTTCATCACTTCCTGAATAATAAGCATATCCTCCGTATATATCTCCACCCTGTAAATTACTTACTCCTAAAGTATCTTGTGATTTAGTTAGGACGTATAGGTTATCAAACTCCGGGTTATTGAAGAAAGATCCCGTATAAGCAAATCCTGCTTGATCAAATATCTTATCTAATACTACCTTAGCTTTTATAGCTGGTAAAAATTGTTGTACCTTTAAAGGTGTATTAGGATTGTTAATTCTAGCTCTAGTAGATGGATAAGAACCTGATAAAAAATTAAAAGGAGTTAATGAAGCTGTTGTAGAAGTATTAGCATTTACTCCGTAATTAGAAAGAGGATAATATAAATCACCACCCTTTACTGATCCAGACCAAGAAGCTAAGACTTGTGACATAGAATAATCTAAGCCAGAGTAATCAGACCAGTCACAGTTTCTAATAAACTTACCAGTTAAGGCTTCTTTAAATCCTACTGTCTGGTCATTTACTGTTACTTTATAACTTACATATCCATACTCATCTGCTATTATCTCCGATAGCTGCATGTCGCCAGCCATTAAACTCTGACCGTTGTATATTACCTTAGCAGATACAGATTGGTATAGCGCAGGGACGTTATCTGCCCCTACCATGTAAGCATGTTTAAAGAACTGATTGTTTAGATTGGTTCCCGGTAACTCGAAGTTTTGTGAAGAGACACCAAATGTTGATCCGATCTCTGAGTTCTCAATTGCTGAGATATTAAGACGGATAGGAGTATCTATATTAACATCTAAGTCATAGACTACTCCCTGGTAAGTGGCTCTTATAATTACATCGTTTTGTTGCATTATGTTCTAGGTCTTCTTTGATTAGCTAATGTCCACTCAAATGTGAATTGAAATAATTTCTGTCCTCTTGGATTAGTCCACCAAGTATAATTACTATTGGTTATTACAATAGGTTCTGCTATCTTATATTCAGCGAAGTCTTGCTTTACAGTCCAGAATACGTTTTGTGATTCCATCATCTGTGTTAAGAAGTCTGCTTCTGATTCTGATAAAGGAGGAGTTGTTGTACTAAAGGTATCTGTATAAGAAGTATAATACTGTGTAGTACCTCTTCTAAATGGATCAGTACCGGCATTACTTGTAGAAGTAGAATAGTTAACTCTAGGTTGAGTCCAAGTATCTCTTTTAACAGCTGTAGTTTGTGTGAAAGGATAATTTACTTTATAAAAGTCCCAAGCACCATATCTGTTAACAAAGTTAAATTCTGAATTCCAAGTATAATAGTTGCATTCGTTTCTCTCAAACCAATATGTCTTAGATCCTGATACACCGCCTATGGTATAATTTACATCTACCTTCCAGTAAGCAACATTAGCCCAGTTAGTAAGCATTGTAGAAGCCCAGCTACCGTCTATATATTCTAAGTTCCTAGGACCTACTCCTATATCTACTTTATAGCCTATTTTACCTGCACCTGTTCCTATCGTACCTGTCTTTAAGACTGTACCTGCTGCATTATATACTGTCGCTACCACGTTACCTACTGCTTGTGTACCACCGCTATAGTTACCTACACCGTTTAAGAAAGATATACTTCCAAAGTCTTCTTGGTCAAAAGGAATGGCAGTAGCTTGAGTTAATCCTAATGGATTATTAGACATTCTAGATCCTGTAAGGAATTGTAAGTCATCCCATTTTAGAACTTGAGGATCGTTAACTGCTGAAAATATAATTTGGTTAGATCCCGATACACCTGGTGCACCTGCAGATCCTTTACCGTTATATATTGTTACAGAAGAAGATATAGAAGTTCCATACTCTTCTCCGAATGCTATTCTAAATACTTTATTAGTAATACTATCCCCTGCAACACCTATAGTTTGAAATCCTGGTCCTCCAAAGGTAGGAGTTACGCTTAAGTAATCTGATACTATATTTGCTACATCTATTACACCTCTACCTGAAGGGTTAGGATATTGTCTTAACCTACTTAGTATAGTCTTATTTTCGTCTTGTACGTCAATTACAAATTGATACTGAGGTAATGTAAGAGAGCTACTTCCGGATACTACATAAGGTAATGTACCAAATGCGGCATTAGGAGAATCAGGCTGTTGTAAAATAGTTACTGCCATATTATGATGCTATTAAATCTTTTAAGATACCATCTAATATAAGATCGTATCCTCTGTTTTTCATTGTTGAGTCAACCGTTGTTTGAATAAATGGTCTTGGCTTGATACCCTTCCTAGATATACTACGGGCTATTACAAACGCAAAACTATCTAAACTATATTTTGTAGGCTTACTAATTCCCTTCTGCTGTATCCATTCTTTAATGGCTGTACTAGGAGGTTGCTTAGCACCCTTTCTTCTTCCTTCTTCTACAAACTGAGCATAACCGGCCATCTCTATTTGAAGCATAGTTGCTTTACCTTTCTCTATAGTAACTATAGGTTTGATAGATGCAGCTAAATCTCCAGAGCTTGAGATACCTTTTTGAAATATAGATTCTCTAAGACCCTCTACTATAAGGACTCCTACTTCTGTTATTGCTTGGTTTAAATACTTTCCCATTATGGTCTAGTTGGATAATCGCAGAAGTTTAATGTATAAGGAGTAACAACGTCTATATCAGCTACCCAGCCAAATACTCTATCTTGAAATGCCTCGTTTACTGGTGTTATAGTATTGATAACTAAATCATAATACTTTTGATCTGGACCTAAAGTAAAGTAAGAAGCTATAGTATATAAAATCTCTTCTGTATTTGACATTACCTTTAAAGCATTACCGTCTGATAATTTAGGTATATCTAAGGAGTATAACTCAAAAGATAAAGTCTTAGTATTACCTTGTACCCCTAATGAAGACATAGGACGTAAAAATACAAAAGGATAATACCTGTTTACAGCAGATGAATCTAAATAGTCTATAGGTCCTGATGTAAAGGAAGCTACCGCTAAGTTAGTATCACATGCTGCCTGAAAGTGATTTACTATATCTTCGTATGATCTATTTACTGGCATATTCGTTTGTCTTAATATATTCTAAAATGTCTTTTACTAAGCTCGCTTCTATATTCATGTGAAAGGCTATTTGGTGAGCTTCCATTCTTTTACGATGCATCTCAATAACTTCATCCCATATAGGATCTGCATTATGGATCTTGAATTCAGGCTTAGTCGGTATAATTAAATTATCTTCCACTTTCAAATATCTCTTTTACTAAGTCACTATCAATACCCATCATAGCACCAATAGCATTATGATTGTATCCTTTAGCTTTAAATGCTAATACCGTTGATATAAACTTAGCATTAGTTTCATCTGAAGAGATAAACTTTGGAGTTTCTAATTTAGTTTGTTCTGGAGCTTCTACTACTATAAGTTCGTCTCCTAATATTTCTACAATAGCTCCTTCAACTACATCTCTTAATTCCTCAGTAGTAAGGTCTTGTATTTCTTCTGGTTTTATTTTTTTGCTCATCGTACTCTAGTTTGATTGTTTACCATTCTTTGTCTTTTAGCCTCTTCCTGTTGGTAATCTTTATCTATCTCTAGATAGTTTAATACCATTATAAAATTTAATTCAGTGATGGCTCTGTCACCGGAAATTGAAAGTATGTTAGACTTGGAGAGTGAGTATATAGTCCCCCACCACCCCCAATGTTGGCTAAAAGAGTTTCCATTGCCTCTTCCATCATCTTTGTCCCCTTCGGATCTATCGTCTCCGTCTCCGAAGATGCTATACTTTTCAAGTATTGACTTCCTACGGCGAAAAAAAAAGCCAGTGCCCCTAATACTATATGTACCGGAAACTGCTTAAACGTTTCGTGTCTATCTGCTACTTTTTCGTTATCGTAAGCCTCTATTGTGTAGTGGTCAAAAACATTCTCTACGGCATTATTACCTATTTTGATACTGTTCTTAACCAAGAAAGAGACCTTACCGAAGTTATGCTTGGTTATGGGTCGATACAATAAAGCAGCTATCTTCTGCAAGTTAACTGTTGGATCTTTAAGGTATTCTTCTAGATCAATATATTCACCTAAAGAAAAATCTGATAGGTTACTGTATCCATATAATTGATCTCCAAATTCTAATACGGCATGAAACTCTCCTTTACGTTCTACTACCTCTCCTACTGCAGTTGATACAGTTGTAAGGCTTTCTAAGTCCCAAGTTCTAACCTCTTTAGAATCTAAACCTGTAACTACAGAAATTATCTTTACGATACGATCTAGTTCACTAAGGCTTTCCAGCTTATTCATTTGCTGGTATTTACCTATTGTTATATATTCGGGTATCTTAACTTCTACTTCTTTCTTCATACTATTAAATATTGATTTATATATCGACGTATACTATGTTATTTGTACGACCAGGTAGGTCTAACTGTTTGAGTACCTACTACTGTTATTGGTTTTCTTTCTAAGAATCTTACTCTACTATAATTAGCTAGTAAAAGTGAATCTACATAATCATCTTTTCCTCCATTAGGGTGACTAAAAGTAAGCTTACCATTTCCGGATAACTTATAAGTATAAGCTCCCATCTCCTGATGTAGTTCTGGACATAAGTCTATAGAAGGTAATTCTATATTTAGACTCTCTACATCTGCTATAAGCTTTCTAACCATCTCTGTCTTATTATCTTGAGTTGTATTCCACTCTTTAAGCTTAGGAAATTTCTTAGATACTAAGTCCCACATTCCTCTACCTATGCCGTTTGTCTCAATATAACCACCCACTACATTGTAGTTAGACAGTATACTTATGAACCTATTTGCAATAGTAGATATGTTTTCTCTGTTAAGAGCTTCAATCCATTTTACCTTACCCATAGTGTCTATGCAAGTAAGTACTGACATATCATCTTGAAGTCCTGTATCTATACCAACAAAGACATCTACCTTTCTGGATAGATCGAATATACCTACAGAGGCTACTCTTTCAATTCCTACAAATACATCAGAAGATGCATCGGTAAATTCAGCTAAATATTCCTGCTTAAATATATCAGGAGGTAAACTAGTTCTAGCTTCCTCTATTAAGTTCCTATTTACGAACGGACATTCTGTTAAAGGTATCTTGAAAGAAATCGTATCTGCCGAACTGTCCTTACCTTTTAAATACCAACTATAAAGATGATTCTTACCTCTTGGTGTAGATACTAGGAGACACTTCTTTCCACTTGGATTGAGTGTAGGTAGTATAGCTGATTGTATAGTATGCTCTTTTATAAAGGCTACTTCGTCCAGTATGAGATAATGGAAACGAAACCCTCGTATAGTGTCAGGATTATCGCTGCTAATAAACTTAAGACTACTGCCGTTACTAAAAGATATGTGAAGATCTTGTCTATTACTCTGTACAATGATATCACGAGCTGCTTCAACAACTTGATCATAAACGTTTTTTGCTTGATTATATATTGGTGAGATCCATCCTCCTTTTTGGTTAGGATTATCTAGTAGCCAGTATAACATCATATTCTCTGCTAGTAGAGTCTTTCCGGATCCACGTGGTGCTACTATAACTCCAAATAAATGGTCTGAAGATATAAAGGAATCAATAATCTCTTTCTGTTTAGGAAAAGGTTTAAATAACTTAATCTCCATCTGAGGTAAAACTAACTTTTATTACTGACTCTGATTTGACTTCTTGTCTCTCTATATCATTGCCTGTATATTTGTAAACCATTTTGATTGCTTCTTTATGATCATTAGGATTATCGGATTCAAGTAATTGTTCGATTCTTTCTGTAGCTGGACCTAATAAAGAGTTTAGTTTCTCTTTCCATCCTGTATCGTATTTAGCTTTAGCTGAAGCCCAATAATCACAATACTGCTGTTCGGATCTATCTCCATAATTCTCATGACAGTACTTAACCCATTCCTCTTGTTTTATAGAAGGAGTAGATTCATATCTTAATTTAAAGCATTGAGATACTCTTCTCTCTACTTCTGTCTTTGAATGTCTATCTTTATCGCTCATGTGTATGTTATTATATTATCATTAAATAAATAGCTACCCTTCTTTATTAGTGATCAACACTTTTTCTTTGTTAGGTGTATGCTTTACTCTATAATCTAGATATGGCCATCCTTTTTCATCATACAAATCTACTACACCTTCGTAATTATACTCCCAGTAATTTTCTTCATATATCTTCTTAAAATTAACCTGTTTATTCTCTACTATAACATAATGGTACCTATAAGACATAAAAGGTTTAACTGTCCTACTAGTACTTACACATATTACTCTATACTTATTAGTTATTACGTACCTCTCTGATATTTCTGGTATTAATGTAACCTCCTCTCCCTCTAGTAATGATTTTATGGCTACGATTGGAGACGGTCTGTCAGATGAATTATTAAAAGGTAGATTATTGTATATAAAGTATTCTGCTCGTATGTAGTCGTCTTGTGTATAGTATTCTTTACGCTTATTTTTACGAGTCGGTTGACACCATATCCCGGTCTGATCTTGATAAAGCTTCTTGTGTTTTCTTTTCATAACGATTAAATAAATCAACTACTTTTGTTTTTAATCCTCCTAACTCACAACTACATCCTCTAGTCTGATGTTTTGTAGCTCCTGTAAGTAACCTCTCTGCTTCGTAAAAATTAAATAAGACTTGACCTCTTATTGTTAAATGCATTGTCGGTTTAAATACCTCTTTTAACCACTTATCCTGCTCTGGTGTTAACTCATATACCATGACTCTATTCTATCGATTATGTTGTTTATGATATACGCTGTTAGAGATATAATTACCCCTAAGTATATATCCTGAGTAATTATAGTACCTAGGATTAACCCGAAACATTTAGGACAAGTAAAGATTTTTGTTATCCACCCCACATTTAATTTCTGGAGTATTCGATTCTTTATTCTTTGTATAGGTTCATACCAGCTAGTAATTAGTACTGCTATTATGGCTAATCCTAGGATTTCTTTAATCATTAATTATCTCTTTTAGATAGTCTTCTATAATCTTATGTATACGCGTTACCTCTTGTTCCTCTCTTTGTTTCTTCTTCTGATTAATATAAGATATCACTTGAGGTGATACTAGGTATAATACGGTTATTGAGAGAATAATAATTGTTATTGTTAATGTTAGTATCATAAGTCAAAGCAATGTTTGCATTTATTTCGAATTTGTTTAACGATTCTTTTTATATCTCTGAGTAGATGTCCGTTATGTATATTATACTTTTGATTTATATATGCGTAAGATCTACCCTGAATTATTTTCTCTTCTATTAGCATTTTTTCGTATGGATTTAGCTTAGCTAACTCTTCCTTCATACACCTTATTACCAATTCATACTCCTGTTCGATATCTTCATCTACTTGGTATTTGTAATTATCAAATAACTCTCTAGACTGTATGCTTGGTTTTCTATACTGAGTATAAAATCTACTACCTCCTGAACGTACCTGTACTGAAGCTATGAAGGTAATTAAATTCTCCATTTTATTAGCTTGGTATGTACTCCATTGGTATTCTAATGGTTTTGCTAGCCAGTACTCTAATGCAACTACTAATAAATCATCTGCCCAAAGGTGAGAATTATATCCACAAACTTTTGTCATATTGATTACTAATTGAGGGTATATCTTTGTTAACTCTTTATCTAGTATCTTTTTCTTTTCTTCGTCTGTGTATTCTAATGCCATAGTATATCTTTTCCTCTAAGGTTTTGTTTACCTCCGTAACCTATAGAGTGGTACCACGTTTCTTTCTTTAAAGCTTCTTCTTTACTGTTAAAGTAATCCAGTACAACAAAGTCATCAACAGTACGTCCTAGTGATTTATGATTTGATAATCTATTCTGTAAGTTCTTAGATACTCCTACGTAGTTATGCTGAGGTAATAAATAAACACACCAGACTATTTCCTTCGGTTCTGGTATCTCATATTCCTCATCTGTATCATCTAAGCTATCTTCCCATTCCTGGATACATTGCTTACATCTACCGTTATATCCATCTTCGTACCACTTATTCTCATCAAACTCTTCTATGGATTTTTCTTTGTTACATTTACTACATATTTTCATATTGAAACCTTTTATTTTTAAGTTACGAACTTCAAAGGGAAATTCCAACCTTTTTTATAATTAGTCAGTATATCCGGAAACAAAAAAAGGAACCTTTCGAGCTCCTCTTTCTTAATATTTTATTTTCCGTTATACGTATGCACTATTTCTTAAAGTACCGTCTGCGTTAATTGCGTAGATAAAGTTAGTGTTAGGAACTCCACCCGCACCGTTCTGCCATCTTGTACCACCTGAACAACCTATAAATGTACTATCTGACTGAACTAATATATCGCTAATACCTCTTCTACTTAAAGTAGGAACCGTAACCCCCATTGCTAAAGGCATGTAATAAGTACTATCATATGATCCATCTCCGTCTGTAGTTCTTATAAACCCGTTTTGGTTATAGTTTGTACCAACCCAGTCAGCAAATCTTGGTAATTGTGTAGATGAATAGTTACCATTGAATATATAGTTATCACTGGTACCAGGTAATATTCCTAATTTTCTTGAACCAACACCTACCTCTAAAGTAGGTATTTGAAAACTAGTATCAACTGTACCATCACTATTTAAACGTCCAATATTACATCCTGCTGAAGTAACACCGCTTACTACTTTTTGAAGAAATGCACCTTGTACCAATACTTTACCATTATGCAGTACCATTGGTGAAAATGTTAAGTTAACACTATCACTTCTTACTAATTGATTATGAGTCCAGGCAGTATCTCTAGCTCCTGTAGATAATACAATTTTATATAAGAATCTTATTCCTACTCCATCAATAGTAGTAAATGGACCACCTACGTAAGCTCTATCATTTGCAGAATCAATATCTATAAACCAGGTTTCGCTTACATTTGAAACTGTCTTACTTAGATAGGTATAAGAAGTATCTATTAATTTAGTTGCTAAATTAATTCTAACAAAGTTACCGTAAGTTGCATTACCGTCTACTGTAGTAAAGTTTCCTACGCAATATAGATATCCTCCACTTATTTTCATATCAGAGATAGCACCATTAAAAGTAGGATATCCTGTATCTTCAGTTCCGTTTACATTAAAAGCTCTAAAATAGGTAGATGCTGAAGTACCTACAAATATTTTACCTGTAGTAGGATCTACACAACTTATTCTTGCTGCCGCGGAAGCAAAGTTAGTACCTGTCGTATCTAAAAATTGCTGAGTACCAGCAGTGTCTAATTTTACAACTCTTAAAGCTGCAACTCCTTTATAAGTAGTGAAAGTCCCGGTTATTACTAATCCACCATCATAGGTATTTCTCACTATTGAAGTAGTAGCATTATTAAACCCGATACCAAACGTACCATTCCATGGAGCTAGTGCTCCGGATTCAGCTTCTGCTTGAAAAGCAAATGGTGCAAATATACTCATATATTATGAAAGATTTTTTACTGCTGTTGCTAATAAACTAGTACCGTCAAAAGAAACTAATGTTAAGACGTCTACTGCACCTAATCCTGTAGATGCTACATAATCTGTTCCTCCTGCAAATTTAACTGAAGCTGGAAAACTAATCGTACCAGCTGTTCCACTATTCTGAGTGATTCGTATGTTTATTGTTTGACCTGCATGTATATTAGAAGGATTCAATAATGTATCTACTCCTGATCCTAAAGTCATTGTATAGAAGTTACCTAAGCTACAATCTAAAGATCCTGTATTAGAAGCCGGTGTAATTGTTACAACTGATCCTACTACTTGGTCACTAAAGGTTGTCTTACCGATTACATCTAAAGTAGTTGATACTCTTAGAGATCCTGTTATATAAACAGCGTCGTTAATTTGTAATCCTGCATCATATCCTGCAATCTGTGATTCGAATGCAATTTTATTTCTAGCAGTACCTGAAGTATAAGCTGGTTGGAAATACATAAAGTGGCTATTCTCCGGGAATGAAGATATAGCTAACCAAGGTAAAACACCTGGTGTTACTTGGAAGTTAACCCACTTATTATCATTATAATTATTCTTTTTAGATCCTGAATGGAATCTTAAAGGTGTAGAATAAGTACCAGCAAGGTAATCTCCTTGCATTAAATCTAATCCTTCGTACTCAGTAACGTTCCAGGTTAAGCTACCTGTTACATTAGCACCTGCTTTTAAAGTCTGTCTTTGAGTAAAGATATTTGATTGATCTTTTCTAGCATAGTTTTCTTGACCTGCTACATAAGAAGCTGAAGTAGCTTGATTAGAGAATAAAGAACCGTTTGCTTGGTTTGCAAAAGAAGCAGATGTTGCTGTATCTGCATTACCTGTTAAGCTTCCTATGAAGCCTGTAGAAGCAGTTACTGATCCTGTTACAATTACGTTAGTAGAAAAATCTACTTTTGCTCCTGTATCTGTAATAGAAGAGTCTGTTACGTGATCTTCACCTTGTGATTTTAGTACTTTATTTGTTGTAGGATATAATACGTTATAGATATCTGTAGATCTAGGACCTGATAAGAACCCACCTGCTTTATAAGCACCTTCTGCGGTTGCTTCATATATCCAATGGTTTTCTTGTGAATCCCATATTATGGATCCTGTCTGTAATGAACCAGAATCTACTACTTTTACTCCTCCAAATCTCTCTGTAGGACTATCAGTATTAAGTTGGATAAATGCATCACCTATTTTTTTAATTGAACCAGTTACCTGCTGTAAATAAGCAAATGAACCTGTTCCGTTTACTGTTATATTATTAAAAGTTTGAGTACCTCCAAAGTTATAAGTACCTGTTAAGCTTTGTGCATTTCTCCATACCGTGCCGTCAAACTGAAGTAAATCTCCAGATGCAGAAGGATAAGAAATTAACACGTCATGTAATTCACCTAACTCATATCCGTTATCTACTTTAATGTAGATTGAACCGTTATTAGTATTTTGTCTTAATACTTCACCAAGTCTTACTGTATGGTTAGGAGCTGTTGCTGGAGTATCAACAAATGTACCGCCTGCTCCTAAGTATAAGTTAGTACCTGGAGCAAATGCATTAGTATTAACTCCAATTAGTCTACCTGAAGTCAATACATATCCGAATCCGTTAATTGCTATTTGTTCGTTAGTAAGTCCTATTGTATTAGAAGATAAACGATCAGTAGTAGGTTCTGATAAAGCTATTTCTGGAGTATCTCCAGTAGCACCTGTAACACGGACTACTCTACCTTTTTGTATAATAGCACCGCTAGTATTTCTTACATATAGTAAAATATCTTCAGCGTTTACTGCATTAGTTGCATCGATAGCAACAGAGGCACTAACTGCCGTAGTAGCACTATCTGCTGTAGTAGCATTAGTAGCATAAGAGGCACTAACTGCTGAAGCAGCATTAGTAGCATTAGTAACTGCACCTACAACTCTACTGCCGGATATATTACCAGTAGTAAGGTTGATATCAATATTTGTTTGTACTGCTTTAGCTATCTCTACATAATCATCGTAATGAACTATACCTTGATTATCTGTTGTAAGAACGTAAGAGCCTGTAGTTTGTGTTATCGAACTACTTATAAAATTAATTATGTTTGGATAAAAAGTACCAGAAACGTTTAAATCTCCAATAACTGTTGTATTTGTATCTAGATAAATTGCATTAGAAGCATCAATAGAAACTTGTCCTGCAGGATTATCAATTTTTAAGTAATTAGTATCATCTCCAAAGAAGGCGTAATCACTATTAGTCTTTATGTGTATATCTGCTGGAGCTGTATTGTAGATTTCAAAAGCTCTAGAATCAGTGTAATTAGGTTGTAAAAATAAACTTCCTGTACCCTCTATATTTGTTACTCTTAATTTTTCTTCAACAGTTACATTACCGTCTACATTTACTCTACCACCCCATCCAGGATGTCCAATATTTACATCACCTTCACCACCATCGGCGTTTAGATAAACTGTACCAGCGTTTAATGCTGAAATATATACACTACCGGATTGGTTGTTAGATGAGATAAAGCCACCACTTACAAACGTAAGGTTGCCTTGAATTTCTTGATTACCTATAAATGTATTTGATCCAGTAGTTGCAAAGCCAAGTTCTACTATTTGAGCTGATCCTGATATTAAGGTTGGTTTACCGGTTACATTGTTATAAGCAACAGTTCCTGCTACAGCACCGATTACTCTACTTCCAGATAAATTACCTATTGTAGAGCCAATAACGATCTGAGCTGATCCTGATACTAAAGTTGGCTTTCCTGTTATATTAGTATAAGCTACTGAGT
>Ga0222712_10003581_pt1 | contig 16800 bp, 17 predicted proteins | sample C33_657DmetaG_FD_165043 | JGI IMG/M metagenome (GOLD analysis project Ga0222712, IMG submission 165043) | Estuarine water microbial communities from San Francisco Bay, California, United States - C33_657D | ecosystem: Environmental > Aquatic > Marine > Unclassified | place: USA: California...
GACCTTGGCGGGTTGCCCGAGCGGCCAATGGGAGGGGACTGTAAATCCCCCGGCTCTGCCTTCGAAGGTTCAAATCCTTCACCCGCCACCAGCAACGCCCCTATAGGGGCGTTTTTGCTTTTGAGAAGTCCCGACTCGGATCAAAAATTTGGCAAATGATTAAGAGGCTTGGAAACATAAAATCAATGCATAAATTGAGGGTCAATCAACGGCTAAGTAGGTATGAGCGGCATCCGTAAAACTGTTTTCGATGAAAGGCCGATACAGTTAGATTCATGGCCCGCGGCGATCAGGAAGAGTTCTCGAACTGGGTTCGAGAACGAGAGCGATCCCTCATTCGGGCGGCAAGAGCAGTTTGTTTTGATGTACAAAATGCCGAGGATGTCCTTCAGGAAGCATTGGCTGACATTTATCCACGGTGGAGCAAACTTAAAGATCATGAAAATTTGGAAGCGTACGTGATTAGGGTGATGGTCAGTAAGCACGCCGATATTCGTAGAAAATATGCACGCAAGAAAGCCGAGAATGAAGTGTCACTTGAGCTTGTAGCAACTTTATTGCAAACAAGTGATAACGCTGAAAATGTCTCTGAAAGATTGCTTGTACAGGCTGCGCTGAAATCTCTCACTGCTGCACAGCGCGCTGTCTTGTTGTTAATTTACGAATATGGTTATTCCATTAAAGAGGCGGCGAACAAACTTGGAATTCCTGCAGGAACCGCAGCTTCACATCTAGCACGAGGTCGTTCATCGGTAAGCGAGTATGTTCAATTTGCGCCTGCTAGTAATTCCTCGAAACAAAAAGCATTGGGCAACGATGCGGAATTGATTGAGATGGAGTGTGATGATGATTAACGATGATCTCGACCCATTAATCAAGCGCGAATTCGAAGCACTTGGGCTCAATATTGTCTCTAACGATCTGCTAGTTGATTTAGTAATCGAGAGGGTGAAGAAGCGACGAATTCGAAAGTGGATTGTTGCTGGAGTAGTGGCGCTATCTTTAGCTGCACTTGCATCACTTTCTTACGTGATTGGTACTAGCAATATGTTTTCCTCTAAAGCACCTATCATTGAGTCGAATTCATATGTAATTCCCGCGGATAAGAGCGGGGGATTTAGCCTGCCTCAGTATGCGAACCTTCGCCTCAATGGCACGACTCTAGAAGAGCGCACCTTTACCTTTACTTTTTCTCTCAAACCAGGGCAAATGATCGAGATATTTACTGAGCCCCGCGAGAGTTCCGGCGGAATCCTTGGTGAGTTGACGGTCTATAAGCGAGATACCGACGGCAATCGTGTGCGTGTTCAAAGTTTTGATATTGGTTCAGGTTTAGGCAACAATGAATTTGGAGATGTTAAGAGTGAAGGATTGTACGACTTTGTCTACTCCTTTAATGATTTGAATTACCGTGGTTCAGTCCGAGTAGGAATTCTTCTTGGAAGAAATTAACTAGAAACAGCCAACAGAAAAAACATGCCCGCTAAGACAGCAGCTACCGCGAGCAAAGTTAAGAGTACTGCCAAAGAAAATAGCAAACTGTAGAGAATTGGTCCGGCGGTAAAAACTCCAAAAATAATTTTGAGATATTTTAGTTTTTTGCCTTGCTCACCTTTTTGTTCGATGTAGAGAATGAATACTAAGAATGAAATGGTGGCTATCAGTGCAGCGAAACCACCTATGCGAATTGCGGTGGCGTTATCCGTATCAATTTGCATTGTTAGCAAGATGACACAAGCGACTACCTGGAATAATCCTGATATCCAGATGTAACGCCGCTTGAACCAGTCCCAAAATCTATATATCCAAGAGAACACGCTTGAATACTTGCGATCCGTGGAACTATAGGTTGATTGGAACTTAGAAAGGTCTTCTTCAAAGTCTTTCACATCAACTTTAGAAGATGTATTGCCTTCATACTTATTGCTTTTATTAGCGCCTTGTCCCGATCGAAGTGTTTCGTCGTAATCTTTACGCAATTTAGGGTCGCTTAGCGTTTCGGCGGCAAGATTAATCATCTTCATCACTTCTTCAGATCCACCACGATCGGGATGATTTCGAATTGCAAGCTGTTTATAGGTAGATTTGATTTCTTCTATGGAAGCGTCTTCTCTAACACCCAATACTGAATAGTAAGTAAGCATTCTAATTGAGTGCCGTTACTTATCTGTGCTTCACATTGTCAATGATGTTTTTTACTAACCTAATAACAAACTTAATGGTTCGGATTACCATTTTAAAAAGATATTTCATCAATTTCCATCCTAAAACAAAAATGTTGTCATTTACTAAATCCATTTTGATCACACCTTTCCATTAAGAAACGCTTCCACGGCAACCTTGTAAATAGCTTCTTGCGCAGCTAACTCTTCTCGGGCAATTTTGGCATCCCGTGCAGTCTGACTGCCACCTTCTTGATGTTGCAGATTTTCATTTGCAACATCTATAGCATGCGTATTTTCCTTTTCGTCCGAAAGCGTATTACTAGCTTCTTCGATCATTTCGGGCAACATCCGTACAAAATCTTCTTCAACAATAATGTGATTATTTATCATCGTCTCAAATTGAATGATCTCTTCATGGGTGAAATCGCGCTTTTGTTTTCCTTCACCAGCGTCTCGCCAAGATGTATCGTAAGTCTCGACAAGCTTCATTCCATTTGAGAAAAGAAGAGTGAGCATCGCGGCATTTGGAGTGATGTTGGTGGAAATTTGCAATCCGTTTAAACTGTATAGATTTCCTCTAACTTCAATCTCGTGCTCATACAGATACACTTTTCCAACTCGCGCGACCTTTGCGCCCTTACCGGGATTAAGTAGCGATTCGAGTTTTGCTGCAGCAGAACTCACCCGCTTGTCGTACTCCTTTTGAGCAGTCTTGAGATCTTTGGTTACAGAGCTGAGCTCACTCTTTGTTGATTTTTCCAGTGCTTTCGCTTTCTTGCGGTGGGCCGTCAGTGTGGCTCTTTCTTCTTTGAGTTCATTCGCAAGGAATGGCTTCACGCCTCCAAAGGAGGATGCCATTTTGAGGAAGATTCCTGCACATATTCCTATCAGCAATACCAGAATCAACAGAACTTCAACCATTTTCAACTCCTTAATAGAGACTTACCTCTAGAACCGCTAATCGCGTCCGAATTTATGCAGAAATAATTGTGGAAATTCGTTGCATAAAAATAGGGAAAAATTACGGTTTACAAGGTACTGAGAATCAGAGGGGGGTCTGCCATGTCTGCTGCAAATGATATGAAGCTAGTGATGATGTTCGTCCGTCTGGTTTTTACGATCCTCAACGGCCTTATGAAGCTTGTGTTGCAAGGACTTATGCTGATTCCTAAGTTGATTAATGTGTTATTGACCTTTCTATTGAAACTTGGTTCTGTTCTTAAGCTGATACTGGAGTCGACCATAAAGATGATAGGCAACTTCATTGTAGAGACAAGCCGCGGATTGAAAGGGTTGTGGGGTAAGTAGATGGGGATATCAAAGTGAAATTCTTAAAAAAGTCCAGAGAAAGGACTAAACCAAAGAGTCTAAGTTTGACTGCCTTTTTGGGTACATGTGGTCTTGTTGCAATTGCACTAGCTTTTGATACCTCCGAAAAGCAAGGCATCAATGAAAGAGTTTTAACAATAGTTATTGGGATTGGATTTCTATTCTCTGCTGTTTCCAGATACAGAGATTTTGTGAAGCAACAACACTTACTATTGAAGGCCCCAAGTAACACCGCAACCATTTGGATCGCTATCTTGGGAATAGTAAGTTTTTTACTAGTATTCGACCCAACCCAGACAAAGTTGTTTTCTGACAAAGCGGGTGCTGTCACTGTTGGAGTCGGCTTTTTAGTTTGGGCATGGTTGAGATTTAGAATTCATCGCAATTTTCAGAGCCGAGAGATTTAACTATCCACGCCTAAGCGGGGTGCCCGAGCGGCCAATGGGGGGTGTAAATTCCCCTCTGCCTTCGAAGGTTCAAATTGATTACCCACCACAGCCTTGTTTGCCGTTCAACAATCTGCAACCCATTTGCAAGTCGACAACTCGCACACCCACCAATAACATGTGCGGTGGTCACGAGTTCCAGCATTAAGCCCCGGCTAACTGGACGGCAACCCTCCACCGCGGCGGGGTGCTCCGGGTGAAGACCAGGCCGATAGCCACCATCATCGGCAAGCGTGGGTCTAACTAACTTTCCTGATCTAGTTAGTTTAGTTAGTGATGATCCCCTGACACATTAGGAGATTGAGTTGAGCTTATTAAGTAAGAAAAGCGGAATATTTACAGCTGTTGTAATTGCAGCAGCATTAACACTTTCAGGATGCTCGTCATCTGATTCATCAACATCTGAAGCAGCATCATGCGAAAAGGCAGATCTTACATTGGTAACTGAAGGCAAGCTAACAATCGCAACTGGCGAGCCTGCTTACTACCCATGGGTGATTGATGATGCACCAGAGACCGGAAATGGTTTTGAAGGTGCAGTTGCATACGCAGTTGCTAAGCAACTCGGATTTGATGCAGCTGATGTCACATGGGTTCGTACAACATTTGATTCAGCTGTAACACCAGGCGAAAAGAACTTTGACTTCAACTTGCAGCAGTTCTCAATCACAGAAGAGCGCAAGAATGCAGTTGATTTCTCTTCTCCTTACTACACAGCACCACAGGCAATCGTTTCATTTAAGGGCAGCAAGATCGATGGAAAGTCAACTCTTACAGAACTCAAGGGAGCAAAGCTTGGCGCAGCTGTTGGAACGACATCACTAGATGCAATTGAAAACCAGATCGGTTCAACACCTCAGGTATTCAATGACAATGCAGCTGGTGTTTCAGCACTGAAGAACAAGCAGATCGATGGTTTAGTAGTAGATCTACCAACTGCTTTCTATCTGTCAGGTGTTGAAGTTCCTAACGGAATTATCGTTGGTCAGTTGCCTTCAACAGGTTCAGGAGATCAATTTGGCCTCTTGCTAACTAAGGGCAGCAAGCTGACTTCATGTGTTTCTGGCGCAGTTGATGCAATCACTGCAGATGGAACACTGGCAGCAATTACAGATAAGTGGCTAGCAACTGATGCTGGCGCTCCTGTATTGAAGCCTGAATAAAGAAGAAGTAGAAGCGGTAGTTTGGCGGCCATGTCAGAGAAGCAAAGCTCTGCGTGGTCGCCAAGCTCACGTGAAATAGAACGCCGCAAGTCTCGGCGCGCAATAAGCCGCAAGCAAGCAGGTATTGCTGCGACTTCTTCCATTCTTGTCTTAGGAACTCTTTTAGTAATTCTTGTTACAAGTCCGGGTTGGGAAACTGTTAAAGCTACTTTCTTCGATATTGATTATGGCAAAGAAGTTTTTCCAACTGTCATCAAAGGATTGTGGATCAATCTGCAGCTCACATTTATCGGGGGAGCTGCAATCGGAGTTATCGCATTAGGTCTAGCCTTATTGCGCACTACAAAATCTCCGGCGCTCACACCGTTTAGGTTCTTAGCTACCGCCTATGTTGATATTTTCCGTGGCGCACCCCTTATCTTGATTATTTTGTTAGTTGGTTTCGGAGTTCCAGCACTTGGGCTCAAGGGTGTTTCAAGCAATGTTATTTTCTTGGGCACAGTTGCAGTAGTACTTACTTACTCCGCATACGTTGCCGAAGTTATTCGAAGTGGAATTCTATCTATCCACCCAAGTCAGCGCGCAGCTGCACGTTCTCTAGGTTTAACTTCTGGACAGACAATGCGCTTTGTGGTTCTGCCTCAAGCAATCCGCCGTGTAGTTCCACCACTGCTTAATGACTTTGTCTCGTTACTAAAAGACACAGGCCTGGTTTCGATTTTGGGTGTAACTGATGCAGTTCGTGCAGCTCAAATCAATGCCAGCCGCACCTTTAATTACACCCCATATGTTGTAGCTGCAATCTTGTTCCTACTTATAACTATCCCAATGACTCGCTATACGGATCGCGCAATCAGACAACGCACTAGCGCTCAGAATTCTGAAGGTGCGATCTAATGAGTAATGTCCTAGAGCTTGTAAACATTCGTAAATCCTTTGGAGCAGAGCTGGTCCTAAAGGATTTGTCACTAAAAGTCCCAGAGCACACGGCAACGGCTTTGATTGGTGCCTCTGGCTCTGGCAAGTCAACCTTGCTTCGCTGCATTAACTTGCTGGAATCAATCGATGATGGGCAGATCTTTCTTGATGGAAAAGAAATCTCCGATCCTCTTGTCAATGTAGATGAAGTTCGTCGACGCCTTGGCATGGTTTTTCAATCATTTAACCTTTTTCCGCACAAGACGGTCTTAGAGAACATCACTTTGTCACCGATTAAAGTCCACGGCAAAAGCAAAGATGAAGCTAATGCTCACGCAATGCACCTATTAAAGCGATTTGATCTAGCTGATAAAGCAGATCAATACCCCGATCGTCTCAGCGGTGGTCAGCAGCAACGCGTAGCAATCATTAGATCACTGGCGGTCAGCCCTCGTTTGCTGCTACTTGATGAAGTTACATCTGCCCTTGATCCAGTTTTGGTTAACGAGGTTCTTACTGCTGTTCGTGATTTGAAGAGTGATGGAATGACTATGGTTCTTGCAACCCACGAAATGGGATTTGCTACACAGGTTGCAGATGAGGTTTGCTTCTTGGAATCTGGGAATATTGTTGAGCGCGGAACCGCCGAACAGGTATTGCACAATCCGCAGAATCCAAAGACTCAAGAGTTCTTAAAGCGCGTTCATCAAGCTGGACGACTCTAAAGTTGAACAGGCAGGGACATTAAACCCCTTAGCGCTACATCTCTTCTCCAGATTAATTCTTCAGGTGCTGAATTCAACTTTAAATCAGGGAATTTTATAAGCAGTTCTTTGATAATTTCTTGTCCTTCGATTCTTGCAAGAGGTGCACCTAAACAAACATGAACACCACGACCAAAAGCTAGGTGTTTTCTAGTATCTCTATCAATATCAAACTTATCTGGATTGGGAAATTCACTGTCATCACGGTTGGCCGAGGCTAGCATCGCTAAAACAAGTTGACCTTCAGGAATTACGACGCCTGAAATTTCTGTATCCCTTTTTGTGATTCGCCAAGAACGCGGTACAGATCCATCAAATCGAGCCATCTCGTCAATTGCGTTTGGAATTCGATCTGGCTCTGACTTGATTTTCTCCATCACAGAATCCGAAGTAAGCAAAGCGAGTAAACCATTTCCAAGCAAATGTGTTGTAGTTTCATGCCCGGCAACAAAAAGCGTAACAACAGTCGACATTAACTCGGATTCAGACAAAGAATCGCCAAGCGCTTCCACATTGATTAAACCTGCCAAAATATCTTGAGAAGAATCCAGTGTGCCCTTATCTCTAATGGCTCGTCTTTCATTCGCAAGGCGCGTAACAAAACTCCTCATTTCATTAAGCATTTCTTCTGCATAGATTGCCTTTTGAGGATCTATCAATCCACCTTTTTCATAAAGACCATTTATGGCTGCTGCCCATCGTATTAAATCGGGAATATCTCCTTCCGATGAACCGAGTAGCTGCCCAACAACTAAAGCTGGTACCGGTGTAAAAATGTCTTGAATCAAATCAGATGTGGATCCCAATTCAGATACAACTTTTTGAACAATCTTTCTTGTGATCGGACGCATTGACTCTGAAACTTTAGGAGTGAAAGCTTGTGCCAAAAGCCCCCGGAGCCTTTTGTGTTCTGGGGCATCAGAATGTGCTAGTCCTGTCGCAAAGTGCATTTGAAGAAGAGGTAATCGCTTTTGAACTTCAGGGTCAAGTTTGTTAATTAAGTGCATAACTCGCCCTTTGGATGAATAATCCTGGTGATTATGCAAAATTTCTGAAACATCTTGAAAGCGCGTTACGACCCAACCGCCAAGGGTATGACTAAAAAAGACAGGATCGTTTTTACGCAACTGAGCGAACAGAGGAAATGGATTAGAAAAATAGCTTCCATCTTCAATTGATTGTTTCAGCAGTTCATCGCCACTCATGATGCAACTCTAGCAACTCTTTAAAAAAATCAATTAAGGCACTAGCATTCCATCAATGTCGCACTCCTTGTCCACTAAGTTTCCAGCGGTTGCAACTCCTTTGCTTGCGTATGCCGCGGGAGATGCATTTGGGGTTTTCTACGAGTTTCGAGAAAACGAAATAGAGAATGTTCCACAAGAGTTAAAGAGCAAAGATGGTTGGCCATTTGGTGGGGTAAGTGATGACACCTTGCTTTCAGTCTTGACAATAAAGTCATTGAACAAATCTTCACCGACAGAAGCTGCAGAAGAGTTTTTAAGGCAATTGCACAGCGCAGTCCCACGCTTACGAGGTCTAGGACCGACCACTCGCACGGCGCTTGGCTTAGAAGTTAAACCAGATGAGCGCGGCGTAATTGGAGAAACAAATGGGGCCATTATGCGAACAGCATTGTGTGGTCTCTACCTTACTGAAAATCGAAGTGAGTGGATCAAAGCACTAGTAGAGGTGACCCATAAATCTGAAAAGGCAATCCAATGCGCACAAATTACTGCGGGATTGTTTGCTGGTGAAGAGTTTCCTGATTACTCAGATTGGATTCCACCAATGGGTGGAATTTCTCTAGATCCACTAGAGACGCTTCAAGCAGTTGTTTGGGTTGTTAAAAAAGCCAATAGTTGCGCCGAAGCCTTTGCTTTGGCATGTTCTTTAGGCGGGGACACAGATACTGTCGCAGCTCTATCAGGGGCTTTGTTTGCAGCAAGATGGCCAGAAAGGGCTGATTTTTACTCAATCCCATGGTTAAAGGATGTAGCTTGGGATGAAGTCGAGGAAGATTTGATGGCTTGTGCAGAAATGTTGGTGAAACGAATTGGCTAAAAGAGTTTGGGTTCAGGGACCAATCGCTATTGATACCGTCGTGTATCTCGATAAATTCCCATCCCCAGGAACATTCATGAACTCAATTAGAACCGAAGAGAGAACTGGTGGCACATCTGCCAATGTTGCATTAGGGCTATGCACGACCAATGTTGAAACAAACTTTATAGGCTATCTCGGCAAAGATGAAAACGGAAAGAAACTGCGCGAAGTTCTAGATAAGAGTCGAATTAAAATTTCAGTCATCACAGAGATAGATGGACCAACTTCGCACGCCCTTATCTTGGTTGATGACAAAGCAGAGCGAACAATTATTTCAATGACAACACCATATTTGCGCGAACTACGAATGGACAACGTTGCATTTAATGATCCAGATATCGTGGCCTTTATCTTGTGGCGCGAAGAATTCTTAAATGATTTACAACGGGCTGAGAAGTCGGGATGCTTAACCGTAGTTGGGGCAGCAGCATTAATGGACAAGAAAGTTTCACATGCAAATCTAGCAATTGGTTCTGTCTCGGATATTCCAAGTGGAGTAAATCCAAAAGACCATCTGGATAGATTTGATGGGATTGTTCTAACGGATGGACTTAGAGGTGCGCAGTTTTATTCAAAGAATCAATTTCTGCATCAGGATGCATTTGATGTCCAAGCAGTTGATGTCACAGGGGCTGGGGATGCATTTATTGCGGGATATTTGGCGGCCTTAGCCAACCAACTAGATCCTGCCAGTAGTTTGTTACTGGCCTCGCAATGGGCAGCATCCTCTGTTCAAGTTAACTCGTCGATTCCACCCGCATTCGACCTTGTTCGTAAGCAGTGGGGAATAGAATTACCAATATGAGCGCATTTAATGAACGAATTCAGCCACTTCGCGATTTAATGAGGGCAAAAGGGCTTGATGCATTTGTATTGCGCCGTAATCCAAACCTTGCTTGGGCCATAGCCGGCCGCGCACATGTTCCAACCACAATTGATATGGCTTGTTTTGATTTGATAATCACTCATGATTCGGCGACTGCAATTACCAATGTTGTCGAAGCTCCACGACTTATTGCTGAAGAATTACCATCCGAAGTTAGGGTTCAAACAATTAAATGGTCCGAAGGACGAGATCCTCTTCTGCCAACTGGTTCAAAAGTTGGAAGCGATCAGCCTGGTGCAGATCGAATCGATCTCGGTGTTGAAGTAGAAATAATGCGAGCTTCATTAATTGAATCAGATCTTGCTCGATTCCAAGAAATTTGTATTGACGCAGCTATTGCTCTAGGAAATGCTATGAAGCAAGTAGAAAGCACGGATCGTGAAATTGATGTTGCTGGTTTGATAACGCATTCTTTGTGGCAAGCAGGCCTTGAAATTGCATTCTTAGGCGTTGCTGGCCAAGAGCGAGTTCATAAATTTAGACATCCACTTCCGACAGATTCAGTAGTAGGCAATCGGGTCTCTGCGTCAATTTGTGCAAAGAGAAAAGGTCTAATCGCATCTATTACTCGAATTGTCACTTTTGGTGAAGTTACCGATCAGATGATTGCCGATTACACATCAATCTTTAAAGTTGAAGCAGCAATGCTCGATGCAACGATTGTTGGTAAATCATTTTCAGATCCAATCAATGCAGCTATTGCGGCTTATCCAGCCAATGGTTTTGATGCTGATGAATGGACCAAACACCATCAAGGTGGTCCGACAGGGTTCCTGCCCCGTGATTGGCCAGCTAACCAGACCAGTGCACGCTTGATTGCGCCTAACCAGCCCATCGCCTGGAACCCAACTGGCAAGGGCTGGAAAGCTGAAGACACCATCGTTGCTACTAATTCAGGAGTAAAGCTGCTTTCTGTTGACGCAGAATGGCCTGCTTTTGAAGTCAAAGGTAGAAGCAGGGCCTTTCTTCTTCAGAAATAATTTTTTGCGCTAGAAAAGTGTAAATCTAGGCTGGCGAGACAACTTCACCTTTATATACAACTGAGACGACCTCGTTCTGATTGTTTACGATCACAAAATTTGCCAGTTTACCAACCTCGATACTTCCGACATTTTCAAGGTTATAAACTTTCGCTGGGTTTGTTGAAAAATAGTTAACAGCTGTCACGGGGCTTACTTCAAAGTTATCCATCAGAAACTTATACGCCTTATTCATGGTCAAAGTACTTCCTGCCAATAAATCACTTCCCTTTAATTTTGCTACCCCATCTTGAACTATCACGGAAAGCTTTCCAAGATTTATCTCACCATCGGGCATACCTGCCGCAGAAATTGCATCAGTAACAGCTATCAATCGATCCTGTGCGACATCAAGCAAAAGCTGTATCGCTTTCTTTTGAATATGGCTTCCATCTAAGATAAATTCAAGATGAATACCTGGATTGTAAAGTGATTCTAAAGCAAGCGTCGAAACCCGATGACTTATTGGGCGCATACAACTATAAAAATGAGTAACGACTCTTGCACCCGCTGCTATTGCCAAAACTGTTTCTTCTGCATTCGCATCTGTGTGCCCCAGTGCAACATTCACACCCAGCGAATGTAACAAAGAGATAGCCTCAATTGCGTTGTCTAATTCTGGAGCAATGGTGACCGAAACTAGATTTCCATTAGAAGCTTCAAATAGATCTCTAACTTCAGATAACTCGGGGGCTCGCAGAGATGAAACATCATGGGCACCATTAAACTTGGTAGACAACCATGGACCCTCTAAATGGATTCCAGCGATTGTAGATAAAGGCAGAATTGAGCCCAACCGACCGACCTGCGACTTCAAACTCTCTTTATCTTCGGTAACTAAGGATGCAAAAAGAGTAGTTGTGCCATTCATTAGATGAAAATTCGCAATACATTCAATGTTTCTCACTTCGCGATCTGAGAAGAAAAATCCCCCTCCACCATGGCAATGAGTATCTATGAATCCTGGAAGTCCCATTTCATTAAAAGAAATAGAGTCTTTAGGCTGTTCTACGCCAATCTTTATCTCCGCGATAACACCTGACTCGGCAGTGATCTGTACATTTTCATGAATCGCTCCGTCAAAAACTACAGATGCAAACCAAAATTTATTTCCCATTGATTGCTTTCGAAGCGCTTAATTCATCAGCGGTAAGCGTCACATCTCCATGATTTCTTAAAATTGATACCGGATAGCTCACATCCACATCTCCATGTTCAAATTGATAAATGGCCTCTTGCTGTCTTGTTCCACCATCGCAAAACAAACGTATTCTCTTTGAACTGAGAATAAGTTCCATACCAATCGTGACCGCCATCGTGGGAAAGTTTTTAAACTCTCCACCTTTTGCACGGAGGGCGTTGATAACAAATGTTTCAGGGGCTAGAACGACGACTCTACTTTTTGATTCAGAGAACTCTTTAAGTGAAACTTTTCCATATCGACTTACCGGAGGTTCATTAAATGCAATATGGCCATGGACTCCAACTCCGCCATAGCAAACATCTACTCCACCCTTTGATTCAAAGAATTTTTCAACGCGATCAATATCAAAGGGGTCAGGAACGACCCACTGCGACCTAGAAGGACGTAACTCCTCGTCAAGCTGATTTAGGAAGCCTTCGAAAACCGCCTGAAAGCTCAGAGGGTTTGAGAGAGGGATGGGCCTTCCTTGCCAATCTAAGTATTCATCCATCAAAGAGATAAACACGTTTCGAAATGAAATTCTTTTGCGATTACAAATCTCTGCCAGAATTGGGTATTGGGAGATGGGACCGATGGGCAAGATTAAATTGAGCGCCTTACCGGACTCGTTTGCACGCTGAATCTCACCCGCAAGATCCTCAGCAAAAGCCTTATAGACATCTGCAGGCTCCTTTAGGACCAATAATCGCGAACTCATAGCCGCTCCATTCCTATGATCGTAGATTAAGCGCGGAATTCGAACCCAATTTTGACTGTAACGCTTTGATAAACATACCCATATGGCATTGACTTGCACAGGCGCCAATGGCACCCTCTGTTCAGAGGTCTTACCACTGGAGGTTAAATGAGCACTGTCGCTCTTGTCGCGCTAGCGCGTCCAACCTTTGATCTCGCTCACGCACAAGCAAATTTCGATAGCGCTCGGGAACTCATTATCGAGTTAGGTGCGACCGTGGTCGGACCAGCCGAGCTAGTTATGACCGTCGAAGATGTAGCAGCTGTGACGCTTCCAGATGCAGACCTTCACATTTTATTTATGGCTTCATTTTCCGATGCATCACCGGCTGTAGAGCTTCTAGGAAAGGTGAAAGGCCCAGTTCTTGGTTGGTCAATGCGCGAACCTGGCGAAGTTGGCGAACGGCTAAAGCTCAATTCGATGTGCGGAGTTAATCTTGCTGCGCATGCGCTCATGAATGTTGGTCAATCAATTCGCCATATTCATGGAAATGCTGATGAACCACAAGTCCGAGCTGCAATTAAAGATGCGCTCGCAGGAAAGTTGCCAGAGGCAACAACTCCTAAGAATTTAACTGGCGAACTTGGAACAGAAGCGGATGCACAAAAAGCATTTGATTGGCTGAAAGGAAAAAAGATTGGCGCAGTCGGAGATGCTCCGATTGGTTTTACTCCATGCGTTTACGATGCACAGCAAATCCGTTCGCTTTTTGGTTTAGATATCCGACAGATAACTATCGATGATGCTTTCGGAAAGATTTCAGATGTTAAAGAAGAAGCCCGCGAACTTGCATATGCCGGAGCACTTGCTGCGCAGCCTTCACTTGCATCAGTAAATATCGATGAAGCAAAAAAAGTTTATGGAGTAGAAGTTGCGCTAGATAAATGGCGTGAAGATGAGCTACTTGATGCAATTGCGATTCGCTGCTGGCCAGAGTTTCCAACAGAAATGGGAGCCTGCATTTGTTCATCACTTGGGCGCCTTGCTGATCGCGGAACCGTTACAACTTGTGAACGCGATGTTCTGGGTGCTGTGACCATGATGATGTGTGAAGCACTTGGTTCTGATGAAAATTACTTAGTGGACATCGTTGACCTGGATGCTGCGCAAGGTTTAGTGCGTTTGTGGCACTGTGGTTCTGCAGCAACAAAGTTAGCCGCTGATCCAAAGAATGCAACCCAATCAACACACTGCAACCGCAAACTTGGCGTTGCAGGTAATTTTCCGCTCAAGACCGGACCAGTAACGCTGTTCCGTATTGATCGGGATGTAGATCCGAGCAATCGCACGGGTTTACGCATGGTTGTGAGCCGAGGGGAATCAATCCCAGCTCCCAATCACTTCCAAGGCAATACAGCAACGGTAATCACTGAACCTGATGCCGCTGCATTAGTGAATGGAATAGTCACAGGCGGATATCCGCATCACTTGGTCATCTCGTGGATCGACGTGAGACCGGGCATTCGTCAAATGGCAACGATGTTAGGGATACCCCTCACAGAATGGTAAACAACTACAACCAACCCTCGAAAGCAAGGATAAAAATGAAAACTAAAGGAACAAATTCCTTCAGCGCTCGTCGTATCGGTGCTGTTGCTGCAATTGCGTTTGCACTTGTTGCAACATTACTTCCATCGGCGTTTGCAGCTGGAGAAGCTTTTGGTACGGCTTGCACAGTTGAAGGCGCAAGCACAGGAACTAGCAATACTTCACTTGTTTGTAAAGCAGGCTCAAATGGCAAGTTAACTTGGCAGCGAGTTCGTCTGGCTAGTGCATATGGTGCACCAGCACCTGCACTACGTGCACCTAAGGGAAGTATCGAATTCCATCACTGGCGTGGTGCTGAAGATGGAGCAACATTTGATAAAATTATTGCTCTCTTTGAAGCGCGAAATCCAGGTGCAAAGATTAAGCAAGTCGTAATGCCTTCTGGTGATTACACAAATCTTGGTTACTCAAAGATCAGAACTAATGAAAAGGCAGCAGTGTTCGCAACTTTCCGTGGTTCACAGTTTGTGCAGTTTGCAAAGGGTGACATGATGACGGATCTGACTGCAGAGCGCTTCACTCGTCAAAATGTTATCGCTAATGGTTTGATCCCAGGTCGATATGAAGGAAAGCAACTTGGAATTCCTCTTCACTATCTATTTAACAATCCTGTGTACAACACAGAGATCTTTGCTAAAGAAAAGTGGGAACTACCAAAGAATTTCACAGGACTACTTAATTGGTGTAAGGCAGCTAAGGCTGCTGGTTACACACCTCTAGCCTGGTCAGGTGGCTTCCGTCCAAATGCTGGTCAAATGCTCAATTCGATGCTCATGAATAGCGCACCAAATTATGCAACCCTTGAGAAGCGAATTGAGGACATTGATACAGGTAAGGCAGATCTTCAGACCGCTTGGTTTAAGGATATGGCTGGCCGCTACAAGCAGATGGCAGATGCAAAATGCTTCCCAGATAACGCAACTGGCGTAACAGATGCAGCAGCTATCAACCTATTTGCTACAGGAAAGTCTCCTGTTATTCCAACAGGTTCATTCCAGATGGGTGCGATCAAGACTGTAAATCCAGCTATGACCGGAAAAATGCAGCTGTTCTCATTGATCACAACAGATGAGAAGCCTCAGTATGTAGGTATTCAGAACAATACTTTCATTTTGAGCGTAAACAAGAATGCAAGCACAACAGATCAAAAGATCGCTCGCGCTTTCATTTCATTCATGCTAACCGGTGAAATTGCATCAATTTATGCAAATGGAACCTCTCAGCATGTGAACGTGCTCGATGCAACATACACAAACCAGGACCTCATTAATACATCTGTATGGCAATCAAAGAAGACCCTATTAGCTCCACGATTCTTGTGGCTAAACCAGGGTGTTCGCGATCTCATGGAAGATGCATTAATCGCAATCGTTGGCGGTAAGCCAATAGATGCAACTCTAGAAGATTACTCAAAGCAAATTAAGCAGAAGTTGAGCTAATCATTCTCAATTCAAAGATGGCGAGCAGCCCCCTAAAGAAATTTAGTGGGGCTGCTCGGCCTTCCTTTAAGAAGCGTCATTCAATTCAGGGCTCAAAAAAGGCGCTGTACTGGATGTCTTTGCCTGCACTCAGTCTTTATGTTTTTCTCTTTCTAATGCCCGTGCTTAATAACTTGAGATATGCATTAACTAAGTGGGATGGAATTGAAGAGCCAGAGTTTGTTGGCTTGGATAACTTTAAAAAACTTGCCACAGATGATGATCTAGCCACAAAGGTTCTAGGAAACAACATCGAATTCATGTTTTGGGTAGTTATATTTCAAACCGGATTTGCACTTTTATTTGCAACTTATTTAGTTAAAAACACCAGAACTACTTTATTCTTTAGAACTTTGTTCTTTTTCCCAACGATTTTATCCTCAGTCTCTGTAGCAATGATTTGGCTCTTTTTATATGACCCGAATTACGGTGCAATAAACACAACCTTCAAGAAGATTGGGCTTGATTCTTTTGCCCTCAATTGGCTCGGAAGCGAAAACTCCGCGTTGTATGCCATTATCTTCGTGCAAGTTTGGTTTCACACGGGCCAAATGATGGTTATCTATATCGCGGGGCTTCAGCAGATTCCAGCCGAATTGTATGAAGCTGCAAATGTTGACGGAGCTAGCAGGTGGCAGCAATTCAAGTCAGTCACTTGGCCAATGGCCCTTCCAACAAGTGCGGTAGTTGTTGCTTATACAACAATTCAATCTTTCCGAGCATTTGATTTAGTGTATGCAACTACTCAAGGTGGACCGAACAATGAGACATCAATTTTGACCACAATGATTTTCCAGACCGCGTTTAATGAATTCAGATTTGGATACGCAGCTTCGCAATCAATAATCATGGTCATAATGATTTTCCTGATTACCGGTCTGCAGAAGAGAATTTTAAGGACGAGGTATTAACCATGATTTATAAAATTTCTCGCTGGATAGGCCTCACAATATTCTCACTCCTCATCCTTGTTCCATCCACCATGGTTGTGTTGGGAACTTTCAAAACAGATCTGGAGATATATGACTCTCCGATGGC
>Ga0222712_10003584_pt1 | contig 16796 bp, 9 predicted proteins | sample C33_657DmetaG_FD_165043 | JGI IMG/M metagenome (GOLD analysis project Ga0222712, IMG submission 165043) | Estuarine water microbial communities from San Francisco Bay, California, United States - C33_657D | ecosystem: Environmental > Aquatic > Marine > Unclassified | place: USA: California...
TCGATCGCACGCGAACGCGACGCAACGCGCGCGACGCCGCACGCGCGCGCGCGATCGCTCGACGTCGCGCGCGATGCGACGACGGGCTTTGGCGCTCGCTCGCGCATCGTCCGTCGGCGATGCGCCGTTGCGAGGGATGAGGCAACGCACGGCGAGCGCGCTGGATGACGGGCGACGCGCGTCGGCGCGATCGTGGATGACGACGACGGATCGGCGAGCGCGCGCGTCAACGCGCGAGTTCTCGAGCGCGCCGAAGCGCGCGCACGTCGAAGAGTTTGAAATGAAAGGCGTCACTTTGCGCGGTCGACCGCTGTATTTGGACATGCAAGCGACGACGCCGATGGACCCGCGCGTGCTGGACGCGATGTTGCCCTATTACACGGAACAGTACGGGAATCCGCACTCGAGAACGCACATGTACGGCTGGGAGAGCGAAAGCGCGATTGAGAACGCACGAGAAGAATTAGCGTCGTTGATAGGGGCGAACGCGAAGGAGATCGTGTTCACGTCGGGGGCGACGGAGAGCAATAACATGAGCATAAAGGGGGTGGCTCATTTTTACAAGGAGAAGAAAAAACACATCATCACGACGACGACGGAGCACAAGTGCGTGCTGGATTCGTGCCGACAGCTTGAGAGAGAAGGGTTTGAGGTGACGTATTTGCCCGTGCTAGAGAATGGTTTGTTAGATTTGAAGACGTTGGAGGCGGCGATGCGTGAGGATACCGTCATCGTCTCCGTCATGGCGGTGAATAATGAAATAGGCGTCATTCAGCCGTTGAAAGAGATTGGCGAGATGTGCAGAGATAGAAAAATTTTCTTTCACACCGATGGGGCGCAGGCGGTGGGGAAAATTCCGATGAATGTGAACGAGATGAATATCGATTTGATGTCCATCAGCGGGCACAAGCTGTACGGACCCAAAGGAATCGGCGCGCTCTATGTCCGTCGACGACCGCGCGTGCGCTTAGAGCCAATCATAAACGGCGGTGGTCAAGAGCGTGGGCTGCGCTCGGGGACGCTGCCGACGCCGTTGATTGTTGGACTGGGCGAAGCAGCAAAGGTGTGCGCGGCGGAGATGGAATACGACAACGCCCATGTCACTCGCTTGTCCGAGCGACTGATCAAAGGGATCGAATCGCAAATAGAATATACTCAGCTCAACGGCGACCGTGAACGACGTTACCACGGGAACGTCAACATGTCATTCGCCTATGTCGAGGGCGAGTCTCTGCTGATGGGACTCAAGGAGATCGCTGTGAGCAGCGGGAGCGCATGTACGAGCGCCTCTTTAGAGCCTTCGTACGTGTTGCGCGCGCTCGGTGTGAATGAAGAGATGGCTCACACTTCGATACGTTACGGCATGGGGCGATTCACCACCGAAGCTGAAGTTGACCGCGCCATCGCAGCGACGGTCAAACAAGTAAAAAAGCTCCGGGACATGTCGCCGTTGTATGAAATGGTTCAGGAAGGCATCGATTTGAAATCCATCCAATGGAGCACGCACTAGCTGCGCGTCGAAATGCAATCCAATAGTGTTCGCGCACTAGAGCGCGTCACATCCTAGATTTCACATTTAAAATTTACTATTTCTCCTAGCTTGCGTTGTAACGTTTTCACTCAGCATTTTTTGACCTACGCCAGAGAAGATAGCGCATCTTGCGTAGCATCAGCGAATCTACACCCATCTTTCTTCGCTGTGGAATTCTGATTTCAATCACAACCGCAGCTCCATGAGCGATTTCGTTTGGTCATCGACAGTGTACAGCTTGCGTTTAATATTACATACCAGCTCAAGTTTCGCTCGCGCAGTCCATGCGAGCCTCGACTAATAATCATGCAGCGTCTTGATACCGGTACAGTAAAGTAATTATTTATATATTCATCACGCCGTAGGCGTGACTTCTCGGTTCGTCGATGCCGTAAACGCCTTGGCAATTTTCTTCTTCAACGGAAGCGCGATGTGTCGCTTCGGACTCGCCGCTGACAACATGTTTGCCGGTTTCATCGCGCGAGGCGACGTCGCCACCGAACCGCTTCGCGATTTCGGTGCTTGATATCCAGGCGCGTTCGTATCCATACCCTCCGCCGTCGTCGACAATTCGATACGAATCTGCGTCGCTTTGGACGCCTTCAGCTTCCCATCCTTCAGCTCTTTCACCACGACCGGCGCGTACGACGTGCACTGGTGCAACCCCTTCACCACGCGCTTCACCATCTCCGCCACCGAAATCGTCTTCCCTACCGCCGTTCCCACGCCCACGAACACGACAGTTTTCTCTTTTGACCCGTTCGCTCGCAACGCCTCGATCGCCGCTCTCGCGTGCGCTTTCACTTTCCCTTCCGCTTCGATCGCGATCGCCTCCGTCGTCTTCTTTTCCCCAGACTGCATTTCCTTCATCGATCTCACGTTTCTCTGATTCCCATTCGACTCGTCGTTTTCCTCGTTCTCCTTTATCTCCATCGTTCGATCGATCGATCGATTCAGATTCGATTCAAATCGCGTTCTCGATCTCGCTCGCTTCTCGCTCTTTGTTTTCCAATTCTTTTCTCTCCGTCGTCGATCGATCGAATTCCTTTCGTCTTCCCTACCGTCGCCGTTCGCCCTCCGTCGCCTCCTTCGCGATCGATCGCGCGCCAATCACTCATTCAATCGTCGGTCGATCGAACGACGTCGCGATCGATCGATCGATCGACGCTGACGCGGATTCGACGGATGTGACGGATGTGACGGTTCATATCTCACTCACCCGTGGTCGGTCGCGTCGGTCGAACGCGTCGTCGAACGACGTCGTCGTCGAACGAACGTCGTAGGACGTCAACGCGACGACGTCGAGCGCGCGTCGTTGGACGACGCACGCGCGAGCGAACGCGAAGGAGGCGAGGGAGAGGTCGTCAAAGGCGACGTGCGGGACGAAGCGAGCGAGCGGGACGAAGACGAGAGCGTCGCCGACGAGCGCGCGGAGTTCGCCGATAGCGCTCGAAGGAGCGATGAGAATCGTCCTCGAGGTTTGTGATGGGGCGAGAGATGTGCGAGCGTCGCACGCGCGCTCGAGAGGAGCGGCGATAGGCGTGGGTTGGACGAGCGCGGCGAGCGCGGCGGAGGCGGAGGCGCCGCCGACGTCGGTGATCGTCACGCGTTCCGCGTCGGGGTGCTGGGCGAGAACCGACAGCGGTGGCATGTAGGTTTTCCAGTATACCGCGTGCACGCTCGATGCGCACGCGAATGGAGACTCTGGGGACGCTAACGCGCGCGTCGAACGCACGACGCCGCCTTGATGAAGAATACCAAAAATAAGCACCATGAGGACGTTGAACGCGATCCAAGATGCGACGACGCCGCGTCGGCAAGTCTTGATCGACGCCTTGGCTTCAGCGCGCGAATACGATTTTGCTCCCAGCACACTGAGCGGGATGATCATCGGCGCGAGGAATCGCGGCTCTTGATGCGGCGCGAGCGACAGTGCCGCGAGCGGAAGCAACACGCTCGCTTGAAGCGTCCCAACAATCCAACTTTCTGCGCCATCACCGCTCGCCTCCGATGCGCGCGGTTTCTGAAAAGCTAATCTAGCGAAAAAAATAATCCACAGCGGACCGAACATCAACGGTCCGTTCACTAAGACGTGCAACGCGCGCGAATGTAACCCATGCAGAGCCAAATTTGCGACATTCGAATTGTACTTGAAAAGATTCCACGGCGTAATCACCCACGCCCGCGCATCGCTCGCCAACTCTCGAAAATCATACTGACCGGTGTAATACGCCGTGTCCATGATGACACACACCATGGCTGTGCACGTCGCCGCTACGACGCCGCAAGCGACGCCGTAAGCGCCCGCGATGCGCGACTTTTGCGTCGCTCTCGCTACAGCGAGTAACGCCCACGGAGCGATGTACAAAGCGCTCGTGAACCTCACAAATATTGCAGTAGCGCCGATGATCCCAATCAACGCGCACCGCGCACCGTGGTAGCGTTCTATATTCGTCCCGTACGTCGCGACGAGCGCCGCGAGCGCCACCGCGCTCGTCTCCACTGCGTTACTAAACGGTCGCACGAGCAGCACCAGCGTCACCCAAGACGAGGCAAATAGTTCGTGCGCGCGTGACGCGTCCACGCCCGCGGCGCGTGCGCTGGAAATCACCGCCAGGTCCACGACGAAGGATGTCGCGCACATCCACGCTCTCGGCGCGTACATCACGACCATGGACGCTGGAACGCGCGTATCGAACGCGCGTGCGATGATGTACGCTAGTTTACTCGATAAGAATACACCCACGACCGATCGCACGGGGTCGTCGACGGTGAACTCCCATGGTTTGCGCGTGCGGTAGTTGAACACCTCCGCCGCGGCGATTTCGTTGGACTGAAACCATTCGTCGGGGTGGATGTATCCGGGAAGAACGGCGCACGCCGCGCGCACGAGCGCGAATAGGAGTAACGCACGCGTGCTGAGCGAGGGATCGAGGCGTTTCGGCATCGCGCCGCGCTCTGAAGATTGCCCGAGTCACGAGCGTTTGTCGCGCGCTTACTAGAAATTACAACAAAACTCGCGCAAAATATCCTGTAGAGACTAATCTCTGTAATCGAAGCCATAATCCAAACCGCGATCACCCACCATAGTTTGGCCGGTGATGATTTTCCCGTGTTTGGCTTTGACGCGGGCGACGTATTCGTCGTAGCCATCGATGTATTCCACCTTGCGAATGGACGTGCCGTGCGCCGTAAGCTTGGTGAGAGCCTTGCACTGCTTGAACACCGCGCTTGGAATCGTTTCCACGCACGGGTTGTTGTCTACGGAGAGAATTTTAAGCGATTTTAGCTCGCTCAATCGCGCCGGTACGAGAGTTATCGCGCATGAACTCACATCTATTTCCTCGAGCTTCACGCACGTGGCGAGAACGTCCAGCGCGCTCGTCCCCAAATTTCTATTTAGCCTAAGATTCACACTCACCAGGGAAGAACATTTCGAAATCTCCATCGGAAGCGTTTCTAAATTGTTCCCCTTCGCGCTCAACGTCGTCAGAGCCGTGCACGACGCGATTTCCAAGGGTAGCGCTTTCAGTCGGTTATCGTCACACAGCAGCACCTTGAGCTTCGTCAATCGTCCAATCTCTCCCGGAAGCCACTCCAAGGCGTTGTTCGAAAGCACTAATCTCGTGATGTTTACGCAGTTCCCAATCTCTCGCGGGATCGTTGCCAGCTTGTTGTTTGCCGCGTCCAAGTTTCGCACTATCGAAGCAAAGTCACCGCGCGCATCCAATATTTTGGATGGAATCTCTTTTGCTTTGGAGTCGCGCAAAGAGACGATTCCTGTCGTCCTCCACGCGTTTTCACGAGACGAAGATGTCGATCTTGTCGGCACGCCAGCTTGCTGCGGCGCTGACGCGGTGCGCGGCGCTGGTGCGGACTCGGGTGGGGTTGCGGGCGCACTCGACGCGCAACCCATGGCGCCGAGTGGCGTAGCGGCGAGGATGGTGCGGCTGTTAAGATTCTCCTGGGCGACGTGACGGCGAAGTGATGGCAGCACTAAATTTCATTGGCTGATTGAACTGTCCTATTAGTGTCCTAGTCGCTCGATCTCCTTGATTTGCGAGGCTTCCCCGATGATTTCGATTTCTTAGCGTCACCTTTCCATTTCTTCGGCAGGGCGGGGGCAACTTCGCCAGATTTCTTCACCGCTCGTTTACGCTTCTTCGACGCTTGAGCGTTGTATATTTTTGGATCAGCGCCCATCGGCAATTCAAGTGGAGCGCGACGGGGGTTGTCTTCCTTGCCGTCTCGTCGCTTACGGCGGAGCTTTCCTTGTTCGCCGGAATGATGCAGCATCCACTCCGGGACCTCGCAGCCGCTATTTTTCATTACGTTTGCAATAGGTCTTAAATCTCCGCGGTGCGCATCTTCTTCGGTGAAAAACGTGATTGCAGCTCCTGGTCGACCGGCTCGACCGCTTCGACCGATGCGATGGATGTAGCTTGTGGGCGATCCAGGGAAGTCAAAATTAATGACAGTGGACACACCGACGAAATCCATCCCGCGCGCCATTAAATCTGTAGCTATCAAAACCCACGTCTCACCGATTCGAAATCGATCGACTTGTGCCTCGCGCTTTGCGTCCGTCATGTCGGCATGAATCAATCCAAGATGCAACCCATCGCCTATGAGTTCCTTGGCGAGTTGCTTGGCCCGATCTTTGGACTGAGTAAAAATAATAATCGGAGGCTTGATACCTTCGCGGATGATTTGACGCAATGCAAGCAGTTTACCCGCCTCATGCCCACAGAACACCATGCGCTGAGCGATCGTACTCGACGCGCTGTTGCGCTCGCCTACGGTGAGACGAATAGGGCGCGCCATGACGCTTCGTGCTAACTCTTCCACTTTTTCTGGAAGCGTGGCGCTGAACAACGCACGCGTGATGTTCTCGTTATCGCACGCCGCGACGACGGCATCGATTTGCTCGACAAATCCCATCTCAAAAAGTTTATCCGCTTCGTCGAGCACCAAGTACAGGACTTTAGTCAAATCGATTTTATCGCTCTGTAATAAGCTCTTTAATCGCAGCGGCGTCGCCACGAGAACGTCAACCTTATTAAAATCATTCCCCGCTGTCGCCTTGCTCAGTAAGCACGACTTCAACCCACTGACGCCTCGAGAAAGAAGTTTAAGTATCCGCGCCGACTGCCCTGCGAGTTCTTTTGTCGGCGCGAGCAACAGCGCCCTCGGACCGCCCTCTTCGTGCGCCTTCAACTTCATCACAATCGGTAACAGAAACGCCAGCGTTTTCCCGCTCCCCGTCGGCGCGATGGCGAGCAGTTCATCTCCACCGCACAAAATCGGCACCGCTTGGCGCTGAATCGCCGTCGGTTCCATAAATTTCGCTTCTCTCAATCGCTCCACCAATCGCGCGCTACACCCAAACCTCTCTCTCAACTCCTCAAACGTTCGCAACGGTGCGGGACACGTCGAATCTCCTCCCGCGACGCGTATTTTCAACCGTTTCCTCATCGCGTGCGCGTCGTCTTCCGTCACCTCGTCGCTCGAGCGCGCGCGCGCATCCGTCGCTCGCGCCTCTCGCGTCGCTCGCCCGCCGTCGCCCGCGCGCGCGCGCGCCCCACTCGGTTTCACCTTCACCCCCGTCAGCGTCGTCCCCGCGCGCAAAGCGTCGAACGCGCGCGCTTGATTTTCAACGCACGCGTTCATCGCCTCCGCGAAGCGCGCTCTCACGACGAAGTTGGATTCCATCCCGAGCGACGTCGTTCATTCGTGGCGCAACCGTCGACGACGACTGGGTTTTATCACCCCCGACCGTCGTACTGGGATGAAAACAACGCAATGAAGACGACGGTGTGACGCGCCCATCGCGGACGCACGTGGCGGCGCCGAATACCAAACGCGAATCGCGAAACGCGAACGCGAGCGCGCCATCGATCGACGCCTCGCGACGGGAATTCGATCGACACATTTATACATTCATTCATTCCTTCGGTGTTTCGACCGTCGAACGCGTCGACGGTGAGCGACTGGGACGTTCGTTGACGATCGATTGATGATGGATTCATCGTCGCTTTTCGTGGCCAAACGCATGGCATCGCACGTGAGTTCTCGCCCGTCGACGCGCTTTGTCGCGAATGCGAATGCGAGACGAGCGAGTGCGAATGCGAATAAGCGACAACAGCGGCTCGGCGCGCGTTCAACGCGAGGAAAAGCGAGGGATGACGCGAAATCAAGCGAGGGCGAATGGACGCGCGATGCGAGGGTTCGAGCGCGACGTCCCGACACGCGAGGACGCGGGGACGACGGCGACGACGGGGGGTCGACGAACGTCGGGACGACGGAAGACGAGTTCGATGACCAGTTCGATGGCGAACCGTTGGACGACGATGGCGACGATGAGGGGTTTGGGATGAATTTCAGCGCCGAGAGAGGATTCTCGGCGCGAGCGGGGAGGGACGAGGACGAGGACGCGTCGTGGACGGCGTTTGGAGGGGGGAATTGGAATAATTCTCCGTCTGGTCGCGATGTCGCCGAGGTGAGCGCGGGAAGGGGAGGGCGCGAGGGGTCGACCTGGGGACAGCCGCCGGATGACATCATCACCGACGGCGGCCAGGAGTGGTTCGACAACGACGCCGACTGGTTCGAGCCGGTGTATAAGGAAGTGAATGCTCGAAAGGGTTCGGTGTTGGAAAAAGTGCAGCGCATGCATTTGAACGAACCGTCTGATTTTAGTTTTAAAGATGGCGAATACTTTGACTTGATGGGGTACGTCAAGGCGAAGACAGATAACGAATTTTGCTTGGTATTGGAGGTGGCGGAACGCGCACGCGAACGCAAGATTGAGCGTCTCGAAAGCTTGAACCCATCGCGATCGAGCTTGGGACCGATTCAACAGGTACGTAATTGCTTTTGAATGCATTCACGCACTCGTGTAAGAGTTCTCGCGTTGGCTATGACGAAAATTCGCATTGTGGACTCCTAGTCGCAATTCATGCGGACAAAACTGCGCCATCCATTTCCCGAGCCAACGCTGGGCCACTGCGTTTTCGCGTCGTCATCTTCTCTCACGAACCTTGACTGACCGGGAGTACATTTTATGATCGCTTAGGCTATCGCTGATCTTGCGCTCGAAGTTGAGATGAGTGGAGGCAAAACATCGGCATATTTAGCGATGCGCGAAGCCGCCGATCGTGCACGTTTACGCTATGAACTTCAGCAAGCGTCGTGGTGCTGGGATAAGTATTGCGAAGACTCCATGCGCGCGATGGGCGTGAGCGAAAAAGCCGAAAAAATGCTACACATGGGTGAGCGTCAAAACGAGGCTATGGATTTCGAGCGCGATCTCTTGCAAGAGGAGACTTAGTTAAACCTACTTTTCTCATTCACAAAACCATCATCTATTTTCATTCACGCGCTCGACGTTCCTTCGACGCCAGGTCCCGCGACTGTAGCCGTTTCGCTAATTTTTGCATAGAGGGACGAGATGATCTCATCCGTCGCGATGACATTTGCCATCAAGTTTTTGAAAGACGGGACGTCCGCACTCGCGTGCTGCTGCTCGATCGACCGAACAGCTCGAAGCGCACTTCTCAGTAAATCCTCGTTACGATCAATCTCTTGCTGCACCGCATCTCGCTTCGGTCGAGTCATCAAAGTCTTTTCCAAAGGCCCGCACAGTAAATCCAAAGACGAAAGAACGGCATCCGTGGAATTAGGCGCGATGCCGTCACACAATTTCCCAAGAATAGCGTGGGCAAGCATTTTTACATCATAGTGATCATCCAATCCGCTCGGCAGCGTCGCGATGATGTCTCGAGCGTTAACTAATCCACCGCATGAATCTAAAATGGTGCCGATGCACTCAAACGCGGCTTTGCGGCAATCCAACCCGTCATCAACGGTGTGTTTAAATGCGCCGAGGTCCATGACTCGTATGAGCTCGGGCACGACGGCGGTTTGTTCAAGTAGTTTCGGCATTGTTGACGCCAAAAGTGGGGCAATCAACGTGCTCTCGCGGTGAGTCACGGCATTTATGGTTTTAATCACCGCAGACCGAACGTTGACATCGGCATCAGAAATCGCAATAATAAAATCTTGCAAACGCAAATCGTCGCGAATCTTTGTGAGCTCGCCCTTTTCGCTTGACGAAACAGTGAACTTGATTGCCGAAACCAAAGTGGACTTTTCGAGGGAATTCGCGCTGTTATTGAACCGATTGTGTAAATCTTGTACGAGTTTGACAGGATCCGAGCTCGCGAGACGACCGAGACACTCCGCGACGACATTGCGCACCCCCTCCTCAGACGAACTCGCATGCGACAACAACATAGCCAACACGTCTTTCGATTCTTGCTCACTCAGATTTCCGACACGTATGACTTCTCGAAGCGATTGCAGAAGGGAGTACTGATGCTCGACCTTATCTCCTTTGAGCTTGCTCATGATTAGCGGTAGATACGTTTCACGGTTACCAGCAGCGACGCGACCAAGAGCCAACGCGGAAGCGCCTTTAATGTCTTCACCGTAGCTGTCAAAAGCTGAAAACATGATGAGTTGTAAATCCTTGTTAGCGGAGACATTCGTCTTTCGTCCGATTTCGCCGATGCACAACAGTGTAAACAACGCTTCGATTCCACTCGCACCATTCAATTTGGTTAGTAGAGCTCCCATGATTGTGTGTGTCGCGGATTGTCCCGCCGCAATGCATGCCGCTGCAGCGCATTTCGCTAAACTATGCGAAACAAATTGACTGGAGGCTTCGTCGATTCCTTTAATTTTGAACAAATCATCGAGTAAAGATTGATAAGGGACAATTTTAGATGTCACAATCGCAGCATACAGCTCTTGAAGCGACTTTAATGTTTGGCGTTGCACCAGAGGCGAACGCGTGAGTCGAAGCACCAGTGGAAGCGATGTCAAGGCAATTTCTCTCGCGGCATTTGGGAACGCATCCGACGACGATGCAACCTTCGCCAAGAGCCTCACCGCAAGTGTCGCTAAGTGTAGGTCTTCTTCATTGATCAGCGCTGAAGCTTCCACGACTGTGGGCTGAACATCTGGATCCTGAAGCGAAGCGCGATGCGATGAAATCAATGCTTCGAGCGCTGCAAGCGAATTTTCTCGTAAAGCCTTGTTCGCTTTGCGCAAGAATCCGGTTAGTTCATGCGTAATGGATGCGGCAACTGCAGAAAGATCCACTGGGCGCGACGACCTCGCAATCATATCGAACGCTCGGACAGCTGATAAACGCGTTGTTTCGTTGCGTGAACGCTCAAGAAGTAATCCGAGAGCGCGCGATTGATCTGTGGCGTTCACAACATCGTTCAATTGTGCCATGATCACCGCACAAGCATGAGTTGCGGCATCTTTAACTTCCTGGTCTTCATCGGAGGCATCGAGTTTGGTCAACACCGCATCGAGAAGTGACTTGATGTGTTTGGTGTACTCTTTTGAAACCGTGCTCGACGCGTCGCGGCGCAAGACGTGAACCAAAGCTGCGCATGCATTCAAAGCATGAGCAACTACCTTGTAGTACTTATCAGCAACCGCAGCAAATATAGATGGCAAAATAGCGTGCACAAACGGATGCAGGGCGTCGTCATTTTCGGACGCACATACCGTACAAATGAAAGTGAGTGCTGCAATTCGCGCCGAGCTACCGCGTGTCTTGTCCTCGACGCAACGCTCGACGGTAACCATGAGAGAATTTTTCACTTCCGTGTCAGTGAGTTCTGCCATAATACCGGGAAACACCGATGCGAGCGAGCTGAGAAGTGTAAACGCGGCAATTTGCGTCTTTGGCCACTTCGAATTCGACTCGCGAATGACGACGCGAACGATTTCCGTTGTTGTTGTTTGCAATTTGGCACACAACTTCGAGTGTGGATCGTGTGCGAGGTACTTCTTTGTCACGTGAACGATACCGTCCAACACTGAAAAAATATCTAACTGTACGCTCTGTTCGCGGTCCTTCGTGCGTGACAAGAGCTTAGCGATGACGGTTTCAAAGTGGCTCGTCGTCGTTGTTTCTGGCACGGAATGCAGAACCGCGATCAGCATCTTGGCCGCTGCTCGACGAACTTTCCAACTCTCGTCGTCGTCATCGTCATCATACATGTCACCATCGTCGCTATATTGTTCGTCGTCATCATCATGAGTATCCATATCTTCAGTCTTGTCGTCAAAGTTTGGATCGTACGACAAATATTTGAGCGCGACGGCGATAACATTTGCGCTCTTTTCATCTCCGTGCACGCTCGTCGGGCACGCAGCGATAAAGTATTCCATCGCCTGCAAAGCGCTTTCGATGTTCACGATGTTCTCCTCGTCGTAATCATCCTTCGCATTCTTGCAAACCTGAATCAAGAGCGGCATCGCGCGTTCGGCGTGATCGCCAAATCGAAAACCGATGGCGCGCGCCGTCGCCCCCAATACGAACGTGTACAAATCGCTCTTGCCTTTAGACTTGACTCTGGCTTCCAGCACGTGCGTGATGGTTTTTACCGTCTCTCCTAAGAGCTCATCATTCATAAACGTCGAGAGCAACGCGAGACATTGCGCCGCTCGCTTGCGCGTTCCCGTCTTCCCGCGCTCCAAGTGTTTTAACAGCGTCTCTTGCAGCGCTAACGCGTGTTCCTCTCCTAAGCGCACGTGCGGAGTCTGCGTTAACGTCGACACTAACGAGTGCAACACGTCCACGGCTTCGGCGGCGGCGTTAATTTCATCCGAAGTCGCCCCTTCCCTCGTCCCTCGCTCCACGCTCGCCCCCAATCTCGGCGCGCACGCCTCCAACGTCGCCTCCCAACTCGCTCGTTCAAACGTCCCGATCTCACTCAACAACATTTTCAAGCACATCGACGATGCATCTCGTCGTTCGACATCTTTCCCTACCGCGGTCACCCACGCGCATAGGGTTTCCGCTAACCGCTTCGCCGTCTCCCTTCGCGCCGTTCGCGCGAGCGCCGTCGCGCATCTCATCCCGAGCGCCCCCACGTCCACGTTCGCATCGTGCACCGCTCGAAGCACCGCATCGAGCGTCGCGCTTTCGGTCTCATTCGACATCGATCCATTTCGATCGTCTTGGAGTTCTTTCAATAAATCGCTGCACGCCATGTACCGCAAATCTGTCAACCACCAAAGCGAACGTCGTCGTCAATCGTCACGAGTCAATGGTCATCATCATCATCATCATCCACGACGTAGAAGCGAATGACGTCGAAATCTCGCGCGTGTCCTCGCTCGCCGTCGCGCGCGTTGAATCGTACCTTTATCGCTGGACGTGATTCGATAGAGCGCCCCGGCGAATACCATTCGCGTCGACATCGCGCGACGTTTACGATGGAACGATGAATCGTCCGCGACTGACGACGTCGCGAGAGGACGACGCGCGGTCGTTGGATTTCATTTCCTCGGTCTCTTCGCGCGCGCGAAGGCATTCCCCTCGCACGACGCGCGCGGAAAAAGAATTCGCGCGTGACGAAAATTGCATCGAATCGAAATCCCTCGACGTCGCTGAGCGATGATGCGCGCGCGCGCGTCGCCGCTGGTGTCGTCGCTCGGACGCTTCGGCGGCGCGCGCGATGGGGTGATGCGACGAATGCGCGTCGGGGCGAACGCGCGACAGTGCGCTCGGGATGACGACGACGGCGATGGACGAAGTGAAAAAGAAGAGAGCTATCAGTTGATCACGTTCTTTAAGTTCGCGGAAGTACGCGATGTCGAACGCGAGGTGGAGCGACACCGAGCGCGCATCGCCGAGCGCGGGTGGGATTTACGCGGACGGATATACGTCAACGAGCAAGGGATTAACGCGCAGATGAGCGGACGAGGACGAGATGGAGAGGAGTACGCGCGTTGGGTGGAGTCCGATCCGAGGTTTGCGGGGATGAGGATATCGGTGTACCCGATCGGTGAACAAGCGCATCCGAGGTTGGCGTTGCGGTATAAACCGAATTTGGTGCAACTGGAGGGCGGGACGAATCACTTGCCGTTGACGGATCCGAACGCGCGCGCGAAGCCGCTCACGCCTGAGGAGTGGCATGAAAATTTACTCAAAGTGAATGCCGGGGCAGAGGACGCGCCGCTGTTGCTCGATGTGAGAAATGGCTACGAGTGGGACGTCGGGCATTTTCGAGGCGCCGAGCGTCCGGTGCAAGAGTCGTTTCGAGAGACGGTGTACACGAACGTTCAAGAAGGATTGGGACCGTTAGCAAAGGTGGATAAAGAGAAACCTATTATGATGTATTGTACGGGCGGCATACGTTGCGACGTTTATTCCACCGTGTTGCGGGAGCAAGGCTATAAGAATGTTTTCACCCTCGAGGGCGGCGTGCAGGCATATTTTGACAAGTTTGGCAAGCGAGACGATCAGATGTGGGATGACCACTTGTTCGTGTTTGACAGCCGGCTCGCCATGTCTCCAGATGGACGTCCAAGCGCAGAGTTGGGCGATAAGGCGGCGACGTTGCGTTGCTATTGCTGCGGTGAGAACAAGGCGCCGCCGCCGCACCGCAATTGCCCCAACGTCGATTGCAACCGCCTCTTCTTGGTGTGCGAAAAGTGCAAGAGTAACATGGATGGCTTTTGCTGCGAAGCGTGCACGAAAGCAACGCACATTCGTCCACAGTTGGTCGTCCCAGGGCGATATCAAAAGTACAGCGCGTACGATTCGGAAGAAAACCGAGCGGCGCGACGCGGCCCGGGACGTCGGATGCGGAAGGAACGGCGCCGTCTTCGCCGAAAGCTGGAGCTCGCGGCATACGTACTCGAGCACATGACACGTGCTGATGAAGATCGAGCGCGCTTGGTTCAATCAAGCGGCGGTGGCACATTCGCGGACAGAACTCGCAGTCTCGTCAGTGCGATGCGTAACATGGAAATCGAACCCGATGTCAGTGCTGATTCGGGGTACGACGAAGGCAGCGACGACGAAGGTTCTGAAGAAGGGCGTGCAATCAATCCTGCGTTGAGTAGATATAGCAAACAGCGCGCCGCTCTTCGTGAAGCCTTTGCGGTGCTCGGCGAACACGAAAGGACTCCAGAAAACCTGGTGAGAGCCGCCGAGGAGATCTCCGAGGAACGCGCGCGCCACAAGCGCGCCATAGGCGAGAGCCCGAAGACGAAGAGCAAGATCGATTTGACGACAGGGAAGAGCACGTTCGATTTGAAGACGGGGGAGACTAAGGAATGGTTTCCCGCGATGCAAGACGACCAGGAAGAGGCACCGATGTTATAAGTAAATGGAAAACGAATTAGATCATTATTATCAATGGTGATGTGTTGGCGCTTCGATAATATTCCGAATTCGCCTCCCAAATCTTGTTGTACCATATTTTACAGACAGAAAGTTATTAAATGTGTAACAGGTTCGCCCGCTTTCATTAGTGCGACGACCGAACCGTGACAGTTATTATATTTTGACCGACATTTTTCATGTGTAAAGCGCGCTGCGCCGCTATCGCTTCAGACTCACTGCGGAAGTTGACAGCACCGACACCGCTACACAAGCCAGTCCACTCATCTCGAAGGATTTGTGTCGAAATAATTGCGCCATGAGGAGCAAAAAGTTGATAAAGCGTCAATTCATTGGCCGTGATCGGCAAGTTTTGCACGCAAGCCGCAAAAAATTGTGGCCGAGTCACCGGTTGTTGCTGCGCCAAGAATCCGGACGGAATGGAAGAATTTACGTTTGTCATCGTGTGCGCTAAAACTGGCTGCATGTGCTTCGTCAAAGGGGCTTGATTTTGATTTTCATGTTGAGGCCCATCGAACCTAGACGGCGACGAGCCCAGCGCCGCGAAGGCGGCGACGTCTTCGTCGTCCTGAAAAACGCCGAGCAATTCAGCAAAACCGCTGTTGGAGGAAATTGACTTGAGTCCGATGGACTTGAACATGTCGTTAAAGGCCGCCTCATCGCGCGCGGAGTCTTCGCGACGCACAAGCGGTGGCACGATAGAGTCCTGCGCCCCCGGCGAAGATTGCGCCCGCTTACCTTTACCTTGCGGCTCGGCGTAGCGAACGACGAGTGGGGTTGCGACGCCGACGAGCATTCGACCATTTCCACGCGTCACCGCAGCTGTGGCTTCAGTGTCGCTTAAGAATCGAATCAAAGCCCCACTGGAAGTACTTTTGTTCGCGTGCAGCAGTCGACATTCGATGATGTGGCCGAATTGGCTGAAATAAACCTTCAAGTCGTCGTGCGTCCAATTCGGCGGCAACCCCTTGACGTAGACGTTGTCGCTCGGCGGAGCGTTCGACGTCAGATTCGCGTCATCGCTCTCGCCGTCGGTGTTTGCAAATTTAACTTCAAGCACCTTACCGGCGTACTCTTTCCCATGAAATCTCGCGATTGCTTCCGTCGCTTTATCGACGTCTGCAAACTTAACAAATCCAAATCCTCGACTTCTATTCGTGCTCACGTCGCGAATGACGCAACACGAACGCACGTCCCCGCACGCCTCAAACAACTCTCTCAACATCAACTCATCAATCCGGTCAGATATATTCTTCACATACAAATTCGAATGTTTTTTCATCATCGACATCCCTGATGACGCCCACGATCGCGCGCTTCTCGGCGACGAAGACGACGGCGCCGACGTCCCGTCCTCGCCCTCGCCCTCCTCGATCGCGCGCGCGTTTTGTTCATTCCCGTTCCGCACTATATCCCTCGGCGCCGAACGCGCGCCGAGAATCATTCCAAAATCATTCCTCGACATCGCCAGCGAGTACTCCCGCGCACTTCCACTCGCGTTCGTTCGCATTCCCTCAGATCACGTCGTCGTAATCCAGTCAGCGAATGATTGAATATTCCACGTCGCGCGCGCGTCGATCGCTTTTCGACGTCGATCTCTCGCGCGCGTGTCGTCGATCTCGCTCGCGCGCGCGAACGAGCGACGGTGACGCGCGCGCGCGAATTTGCGTCACAAAAAAAAACCCCAACCGCCCGCGACGCGCGCGCCGTCGTCGCCTTCCGACGTCCCCCGTCGTCGTCGACCGCGAGGACGCGCGCGAAACGACGCGACGGTTCGCCGTTTTCGTGCACGCGCCGGAGGTTTCGGGGGGGGGGTCTTGTGAGTCACGACTCGAGCGATCGGCGTCGACCGCGTCACGTCAAGACCGACCGACCGATCGACCACGTACCGACCGACCGATCACGGCACCTTCCACCGCGCACGCGTCACCGCGCGCGACGACGGCGCGAGAACGACCGCGCGATGCGCGCGCGAAGGCGTTCATGCGTGATTTCACGACCGACGCGCGCGCGCGCGCGAACGCGAAACAACCGCGCGGTCGTTCGAAC
>Ga0222712_10003585_pt1 | contig 16794 bp, 31 predicted proteins | sample C33_657DmetaG_FD_165043 | JGI IMG/M metagenome (GOLD analysis project Ga0222712, IMG submission 165043) | Estuarine water microbial communities from San Francisco Bay, California, United States - C33_657D | ecosystem: Environmental > Aquatic > Marine > Unclassified | place: USA: California...
GGCTCATTTGTCACCTTTTTGCTGAATAAACCAGCCTCAGTTTCTTCGATCAAACCGTCCTCTTTGGCCTGCTTCACACGGGCCTTAGCTTGCCGTTCCTGTAGCCCGGTGGCCTGTTGTACAAATGCGACCACTTGGCTGTATTTAGCCCCTTCGGGTAACTTGCCCCAATCGATCGACATAGCCTTTCGGCCAACTGACTTTTCAGGCGCCCCTACTTCAAGCCACGCCATCCCACGGTCGGCATGCTTTAGGTGGACTAACGGCTGCGTCTTGCTTGCGATAAAATCGCTCGCAGTGACGCCAGGACGCAAGCCAGACCTCTTTCCGCGCTTGGTTACTTCCAGCTTATATGTGTACGTTCCTTGCTCATCCTGGCCACAAGGCGACAGCATTAAAACGGCTCTTGCCCAATTCGTCAGCTCGCTCGATCCAAATCCGCTGTACGCCTTGTCGTGCCCCTGGTAACCGCTGCCGTCCCGTGTTGGCTTTGGCGTGTGGTGCATAAGCATCCAAGCAAATCCGCCAGATAGGGCGAGCGGGTTAAGCAAATTACGCAAGAACCCGCCGGCCGTCTCTTGGCTAGATAAGTCGCCACCGATAAACGCGAGCAACGGATCTACCCAGGCTAGGTCGGGTTTATGCTTTTCAGCCAACCGCCTCATCCTATCAACAAACCGCTCACCCGTGGACGTGCAGTCACGCACGATCACGATGTTTTGCTTCACACGCTCCAGCTCCTCTGCAGTCAAATCCAGCGCCTTTAAGATGCCCTGCAACGCCTCTGCCACGTCTCCCTCGTCGTTCTCCGCCTGCACGATCAGCGATTTTAACGGCTTGCCGTGTGGCGATATGCCAAACAGATCACGCCCGGCCGCCCATGTGATCGCTGCCTGTAAGCACAGCACGCTCTTGCCAAGTCCACTGCTACCCACCCACAACGCTGAACCGCCACGGCAGATCCAGCGCTTGCCAAGTAGTTGCGTTATGTCGGCATCCTCCTTGAAATTGACCAACTGCTCCCAGCTATACGGCTCAGGAATATCACCGTAAATCGTGCGCTCCATCCACTCCATGTAAGTAAGGGTCGGTGCGCCACACTCGACCAACTCCTGCTGCAACCCTGTGGCAGTACGCATCGCACCGGGCAACCTGGACAACCTCCCTGCGTCCTTGTTCGCAGGATCGGGCTTACTGTGCTCTAGGTGCTTGTAAATAAAATCCACACGTTCAGCAAACTCCTTGGCGTTAGCCGCCCGAATATCCACCCACGCATGCAGGCTACGTGCCCCGCTCTTAATGATCGATGACGTGGGCAAGCCACTGCGCTTAATAATCGCCCACTGCTCCTGCAACGTACTTTCATCAAACTCAATTAGGCAGTGGCGAAACTTAGTAATGGACTCAGCTTTACGGTTCTTGCCGTTGTTTGCGTTAATCGACACGTAAACGCCCACTGCATCGCCCTGCCACGTTGCCAACCCATCGCCCTTAAACATCTCTAGCCATTCTTCACGAGTGCGAGTTTCGCCCGCACCGTCCGGCCGCTCGCGGCCGTCCTTGTCCTTAATCGATCGGCAGATGTTGATCTGATCGCCTACGTCAAAACAGGTAGTCAGAAACTTATCTACCGGCCCGCTTTCCACGCTTATCGGCATAGGCGGAACGGGCAGATCCTCCCGAACGATCGCCCCGTTCTGATATGCATACTTGGCCTTAGGTTTCCACGCCTCTCTGGCTGGTTTACTAAACGCGGATCTAACCGCACTGACGGCCTCGTTCTGCGATAGCCCTACCTTGTAGGCCCACTCCTCTGCGTTGGTTGTTGCGTCGAACTCCGTCAGCCCTTGGTCGCGCCACTGGCAAGCCAGCTTAAATAGTTGCGTGTTGCGTTCGCCTTCAGCGGCACCGTTGCGGTGGATGGCCTCGATTGCCGGTGGGAGTGGTGCGATCATTTGCTCTCCTTTGTTCCAAGGGCCTTCGTATTTTTGGCCTCTAAATCTCTCTTCTGATAAGCCTCGGCGCGTTTTAGCACTTCTTTGATCGCTAGATGGGCTACATCAAAAGATTGTAACGCCCTTTCTAGTTTGCGATGTAGGCCGTTTGATATGCTTGTGTCTTTCATGGCGTCTCGCAGCGTGTCGATGCCTCGCTTTTGAGCGTCATCAGTGCAGCGGATGCGTTTTACAGACATGTTTTATGAGTCGCTATCAACGATAGATTTACTAGTGATAACGCTTCCGTGAACGCAGACATCAATATCGCCGTTATTTGAATTAATCCCAACTTCTAGAGAACTGTTTTCATCTATAATAACTGGTAGAGCTGGCGAATTTGCAGCCACTACAACAACAATGCCTTTTTCCATTTTATGCGTTATGACCTTTAATGACTCAGCAATACTTTCAAGCGTTTCGTTTATTTTTATTAGGGATCTGTCCATATTTTCTCCTTATTTTTGGTTGTTTTGTTTTTCTGGCACTGCATCAATCATAAATTTCAGACATTCATCGATTTTGTTTTCAGACAAATACTTAAAGCAGTCGGTTATCAAATTATCCCTACAGAATGAATATGGTTCTTTATTCATTTGTTTAGAGAACTGCCTGCAAAGCTTTGCGGTATCCAGCGTTGGATTGTCTTTTTCAAATTTTGAAAACCCATCCATTGGCATCCCCAAAATGTCCCAAACAAGATTAAGCAAGGCATAGTATTGCGGTATCCGTAACTTCATGCCCTCTAACTCAATCCCAATATCTGATAGTTGATCTAACGCATCAGAGCACTCCTTTTGCAGTACCAGCATTTCTTTAAGTTGATCATGGTTAATTTCGTATTTCATATTTACTCCTTTTTTTCACTACCACTGCCCCATTCCCCACCTGTGGCGATTGGCACGGGCCTCTCGCACGCAGTTGGCGTACTGCTCCGGCGTGTAGGTGCAAATCACGCGGGCCGAGAACATGGTTAGGATCATTTCAAGCAGCTTCTTGTCGCTCATTTTTAATCCACTCAATCCTTTTCCCAATCCAAGCCATGCACGGCACGGCCATAGAGTTACCAAGTGCCTTGTAGCGTGGCCCATCTGGGCATTGATCCGCTGGCTTGTTACGCCAAGAGATCATCGTGTGGTCATCGTTAAAACCTTGGAGTCGTTCACATTCGCGAGGAGTAAGTCTTCGTACTGCCATTCGGCTATCATTAACCGCTACCTGATTATCACCCATCTCCTTCCGCAATGTCGGAGATAGTTCCTTAACAAATCTGCTCTCATTGCCTTCTCTCGTTGCGATGCCTGGTTCAAAGGCAATCGCTGGCGGGTGTGCTCCTGCGGCAATCGGATGGCACGGATTCCCAGCTTTAGGCTTTGAATAGTTTGCCTTGCTTGTAATTTGCGTCGTGTCGAATGGAATCGCTTCCTGCACCAACGGCACATTCCCACCGCCAGTTCCATATCTTGAGACGCACGATGGCGCGACATCGTGCGGTCCAGTTACTCGGCTATCGTTGGGATGGTTCTCGTATAATACAGCCATTCCACCTTGATTGCAGGTAGGATCTAATCCTCTGGATGTGTCTAGCGATCTAGCTAAATCAACTTGATTGCAACCGCTAATCGGATTTTTGCTTTTCATGCTATTGCTTGAAAGGCTGTCGAAAGAAAAGGCAATCGCATGCTTGTCTCCTTTAGTTAGGGTTGGAGCAGGATCACCTGGCTTACCCACTCCAAGTCCATTGCCCTTTTCGTCTTGCTTGTCACCACGCTTGCCAGCATTTCGGGTGGCCTGGTCGTGGATGGGGATAGCAACGGCGTGGGGTCCTCGGGCTACTAGGGAATCCATTGTTTCGCTATGGGCAATATGGGGTTTGTATTGTGCGTTCTGCCCTTGGTTAAAGGCAGCACGATCAATCACAATAGGGGAAGCAACCAAGTCGGTAGCATCCTTGTAATCCCTAGCCTTCATCGTGGATGCTGAGCCGTCATCGGAGTATTCCCCAAAGGCTTGCATCCTAAATGCAGTAGCTTGTTGAACAGCCGTGATCTCGCTTATTGCTTCTGAGCTACATCCTCCTCGGCTCCCTTTGCATTGGGTGATCGTCGGACTGACAATGCTAGCCTCAAGAACAGCATTAACTTGCTGGGTTACTTCGCTGGATTGGGGGCTTCGGATTGGGTTGTTACTCGCTGTAAGGCTTGGCGCAACATTGGTGGCAACTCCTTGCCTCGCTTCTCTGCGCGGCGGAGTATCCCTGCGCACGCTTTCGGACTCAAATAAAACCTTTGCGGCAAGACTCCCTTCTCCAAGATGTGCGACAACGAACACACGCCTGCGTCTTTGGGCCACTCCGAACCATTGAGCGTCCAAGACTCGGTATGCCCACTCATACCCCAACTGCCCCAACGCCCCGAGGAAGGAACCAAAATCTTTTCCTCCGTTAGATGACAGGACACCGGGGACGTTTTCCCAGACAAGCCATCTAGGTTTGAGACGTTCAGCGATTGCAAGATAGGTAAGCATGAGGTTACCTCTGGGGTCTTTGAGTCCTTGCCTAAGTCCCGCGACTGAAAATGATTGACAGGGTGTTCCTCCAACCAGAATGTCGATTGTTCCGCTTTGTATTGGCCATTGCTCATATTTCGTCATATCTCCTAAGTTTTGAACCTTCGGCCAATGGTGCTTTAGCACCGCTGCCGGAAATGGTTCGATTTCTGAAAACGCTACTGGTTGCCATCCAATCGGCTCCCATGCTTTGGATGCGGCCTCGATCCCGCTACACACGGAAAGGTATTTCACCTGCTCACCTCCACCAAGGCCACCTTCGGTAAACGCATCGCGTTAAACTGCTTCTCGCTCGCAGCAAACACGTCCACCACGGGCAACTTTCCACCGCTTGCCTTTTTGCTCTTAACTGCCGTGCCTGTATCCACGGCCACCCACTCCCGCTTCCCGTTTAGGATGCGAATCTTGCTCCACAGCGGAATGATGTCGGGATCAACGGCGCAGTGACGGCCAGCACGTAGGCGGGTGCCAGTGCTCGACTGATAGCGACTGCTCCACTCGTCCTCACCCGGCCAGTAGCCAGTGATACGCACTTTGATTTTCTTTACGTCGATCTTTTTGGCAAGGGGGCGCAGATCGATCAGTGCGTTGCTTAGCTTTGTAGTTGTAAAGCCAAGCAGAGCGAGAATTGAAAGCAGTGTCCTCATAGCCCTGCCCTAATCCGATCTATCAGATCGTTCTCGCGTCCTTCAGCAGCCGCCAGCGCAGCCTTCGCTTCCGCCAGCTCACGGGCCAGCGATCGCACGCGGTTGAGTAACTGCTCGTGAGTGGATTGTTCTGGTAGGATCTCAATCACAACGCACCTCCCGCGGGTCGTACTTCTTCAGCCAGCGCCAGACTTTGCAGATCGACGTGAAGGCCTCGAACGCCTGGGCAACTTGCTCGGCCGTATAGCGAATGTCCTGCAACTGGCCGGTGACTGGATCGATCAGAATGTTTCGGCAGGCCATTCCGTCGTCCGTGAAGGCGTACGCGTAGGCACTAAGCTGCAAAAGATCAGTTTCATAGCCCGATGCTTTTGAGATGCCTTTTGCGTCCTTCTTAAATTTCCTTGTCTTAAAATCAATAACCTCCATCTCTCCGTGGATCTGGGCGATTAAATCCACTCTGCCTGCGTAGCCTTCAGCCTCATTCACCAACACGGATTCACTGGCGTGAACTTTAGTCACACAGCACTCACGCCATTCTTTTAGCCCTGCATAATGCTCCTCGTATCCTTTAACTAGGTCGCCCGGCTCCTGCCGATTGATTATCATTTCGGCCAGCGAATGAATGTGAGTCCCGCGAAGCGCGGCGGCCTCCACTTCCTTTCGGCTGTCCAGCACTGCTCGCTTTGCGAAGTCGGCCAGCGATTCGCCATCAATGCGTGGCAAGGTTAATGACGAGGACATCGCCTGCTCTACTTGCCAATTCATTAGGCCATTTTTTTGCGGGCCTGCTCCTGATATGATTGTCGTGACGGAGGGAAACGCCCCCACCTTGCGGGCGGATCGCAGATCACCGTGGCACGATTCACCTGACGCTAGGTAATAGTGCGACGACTCCGTCTTTGCCGTGGCAATAAGCGCAGCCATTACTGCCAGTCCTTAATGAGTCGCATGGTCATTAAAGCCAGCACGACTGCTGTGGTTGGGAATACGATTTGAACTATTAAAGTTAGGATTTCCATTTTGGTATTCTTTCTGGCTGAGGCGGGATAGAACCACCCCGGCCAAGCGCTTAGAACGGCACGGGTGTTCCGTCGGCATCTAACTCGACGACGGCTGGTTTCGGTGCGCCAGGGCGATTGCATTTCCTGACGAAGTCTTTGTCGACTTTCACTTTGTTCGCGCCGGCAGGCAGTACCGCCTGCACGTTTGCGTATGTAGAGCCATCACGCTCCGCATGCGTCACGAGGATCTGGCACGGCTTACCGATCAGCGTTTCCAAATCCAGATTCTGCGGTGGAGCCTTCTTGGCGTAGGATTTCAGATCTTTGAACAGAGCCGCTTTCTCATGCAGGCTCAGTCCGTAACGCCGGCCGATAGTGAACGGCCGCCCGTCCTCCATCTTTTCAGCGATCTGCCACACCAGGCGAATCTGGTGCTTCTTTCCATACTGCGTTTCCACTACGCCGAGATCCTCAACGTCGCAGAACACTGCGTCGTGATTCCCTTCCGGGGCTGGCGTATATGTGCCCCCTCTTGATGCTACTATTGGCATACTAGGATTTCCTTTCTTGGTTTCTTTGTTTTTGTTTCTTGGATTTGCGACTACTCGTCATCGCAAAAATCGTTATTCCTGTGCGGTTCGTTAAGGTCTTGGAACTCGCGGTCGGCCAGATGCCACGCGATCTCGTGTTTGCGGGCCAAGTCCTTTGCCTGGACTAAGTCGCCACGATTGACTGCCTTCACAACCCGCTCGGCCGAGTTGCGACAGGCCATCACTTCAATGTTTTCGATCAGGCGGAATTTGGTTAGGTCGGTCATAATTAGCCCCTGCGGTTGTTGCCGTAGTAATCGGCGAAACGCTGATCCTCGTATTCAGAGTCAGCCCTCTCTCGTTCATAGACGTCGTTTTCGTAGTCCGGCTTGTCGTTGTTGATTGGCGTATCGTTTGTTGGTTCGCTCATTTTCTCTCCTTTATGGACAGGCGGAATGATTTGGCAGTCATTGCCACCGCTTCGGCCGTCAGGCACTTCGTCGTAAAACGCCAGATGCGCCAGCCCAGGTCAGCGGCCGCTCGATATTTTTCGCAATCCTTCACCATCCCCATCCCTCGCCCGTGACGGCCTCCAAACGGTAGGAACGCCCCACCGTCCAGCTCGATCGCACAGCGGGCGGATTTACAGGCAAAGTCGAAACGCCATTTTCGGGTCGGGTGAAAGGTGTGCTCGGCCACTAGCTCCGGGCCGCCAGCCACTTGCCAAAGCACGAGAAACTTTTTTTCAAGTGCGCTCACAGGCTCACCCCCTGCTTTTCGATTAGCCCTTTTAAAATGTCCTCGATCCGTTCCAGCCGATTGCGTAGTTCTTTGTTTTTTGCCTGAAGATCAATTAGGGCCATCGTCATCGACAAAGCGCCGCCACCGTAAGAGCTGGCGATGGCTGGCAACTTGCCCTCTGCTTCTAGGTCGCGAACATTAGCCGCAGGCGGATAGAACGCCCCGGCCACGCCGCCTTGGCTTTCAGGTGCGGGGGCACCGTTGTCCTTGGCGTAAATCATCTGCCCTCCCTAAAGAATCGACGCACTTGATCGACTACCCAGCCCAGCACGATCACGGCCACGGTTAGCCCAGCGATTCCAGAGCCTACGAACAGCGCCCAGCCGGTAATCAGCATAGATACCTGGGCGAGATCCCTCATTACTTCCCAGGAGATCATTTGCTGGCCTCGTGTTGCTGTGCCCACATACGGAACACGGCGGGGTTTGGGTGATAAACGAACGCTTCGGGGGTCAAGTCGTACCCGCCGCGAGAATTTAAATTAAGTTGCTGGTAGTGAGCCTTTTTAGGCTCAGTTATTACCGCCGTGTTACCATTTCGGCGTAAGTCATTGTAACGATAAGCATCGGACGGGGTGGGATTTGAACCCACGGATCTATTTCCTCCTTCGATTTGATTGATTATGCTTGGGATGTTCATTGTATAAACTTGCGTTAAACTAACCGAATGTTACCGTTATCACCTTGGCTTATTCCTACATTAAAAAGGGTAGTCCTTGGTTCTTTATTCGGTTCAAAGATCCAACTGGCAGGTGGCGTACAAAAAGCACCCGCTACAGAATCGATAATACCCTCCACCGCGCGAAGGCAACGGCCGAGGCCGCTCGACTTGGTGTGAACGAAAAGCGAAAAGATTGCGGCAGCGAATGGGTTGATGATTTGATCGAAAATCATCCCGTTTCTCCTCTGACAAAAATTTATTACAGAAATTGCTGGCGTCATCTTGCTCGTTTTATTAGTGAGAAAAAAATAAGTCTGCAAGTATTTTCTGCATCCGATTGTGAAATTTATTTGAAATGGCGACAAAGCCTTCCCCGAACGTCCGGCCGTAAGGCTGGTCGAAACCAAGCGTGTGCGGATTTGAAGCTGCTGAAGTGGATTCACCGTCAAGGCCGACTGCTTGGAAAGATGGACTCCGTCGCCCTTCTCGATTACAGAATTAAGAGGGCGCCGATTGCTAGGGTTAAACCCATCTTTTCGGAGAATGAAGTTAAAATCGTGAGAAAGGCTCTGACCGTGGAAGGTGTGCCCGAATGGATGCGAGTCAGCTTTGAGATCGCCTTGGCTACTGGGTGCAGATTGCGAGAAACACAGATCCCGCTTTCCTGCGTGGACTTGAAGAATCGCATCCTTACGTTCCCCTGCCCCAAAGGTGGAGCTGGTAAATCCTTCAGCATTCCCATCCCGGCCGCTATTGAACCCATGCTCGCCAAGATGAAGGCCGAGGGCCGCGAGATCACTTGTGAAGTGCCCAGCACGCGAGCCTCGCTTTGCTGGCGTCGCCTTCTGGATATATGCGGTCTTAAACGTCACTGCTTCCACTCCCTTCGGGTAACCCGAGTGACGAGACTGCGGCTTTCAGGCTGTTCTCAATCTGTCGCCATGCGACTGGTGAATCACTCCTCGACGTTAGTTCACGAGCTTTACCAACGGCACTGCGTAGACGATCTCCGCGATGCTGTGAATTTGGGGCAGTCTGCATCAGCCTCCATCGATCAAAATCAGACGGAATTACCTTTCCCGCGAGCAACGGGAATTCAGGCAGTGCCTGCATTTGCTTAATACGCACATAGCCGAGACCGTAGGCCGCACCTAATTGGCGGAGGGAAAGAGCTCGGTTCTCCTGGCGGAGTTTCATAGCAGTATCGTTGAGACGCCCCGAGCTCATAAGTATCTAGCTTTGCTCTCCCGATGCCCTTGCGAGCAGTTGCGTAATGAGCTGGGAAAGCGAAATACGACGGAGAGCAGCAAGTTTTTGCGCTGCTTTTTTCAACGCAACGGGCAGAACTATGTTAGTCTTTTCCGCTTTGTTACCATTTAGAGGACGACGAGCCATACGCCTTTGCTACGCACACACGGCGTATTAGCAATACTTTTTTTCAATTATTAAGGTTTTTTTCAATCTTGCACGGCGTATAAATTACGCATACTATCTTGCCCTATGAAAAAGGTAAAAACGAACCTTACAATCGACCCTAAAGTAAAACGCAACGGCGAGCGACTAGCCAAGAAGGGCGGATTAAGTTTATCCGCGTTCATCACCACCCTGCTCGTGAAAGAGCTGGCCAAAGAAAACAGACGCTAGTTTTTGGGCGATTTGCCTGAAATAAGGCGGTAGTGGGGTATTTTTCTGCAATGGCCTAAAAACTTCTTACCCTTTGAATCAACGTGAGGCAAGCGAACCACGTAACTTTTTTTCTCGGCTCTGCCGTCTTTAACCAAATGAGCTAAAAGCTTGTTTGCGTAATTTGCCGACTTTCCCCAAAGCTCGGCGATCTGGTTTTTAGTTAGCCAGCCATCGGGTACTACCTCCTGCCTATGCCCAGCGACATACTCCGTTAGGACAGTCGCCCAATCTGACTTTATACTGGATAACGCCACACGCCTCCTACTGGCGAGAGCACGTTCACCGTGCATCCCTGCCCCCCTTCTACGTACTCGCCCCAGGCTATTCCATGCTGCCACCTGGTAACCGACCGCTGGCGCCGGGCGTAGTGCATGCTGGGAATATCTGCTAGGCAACCGATCGACCAGCCCACGGGTGCGCCAAAACTACGGCCCGCAGTTCGATCTATCCTGTGCAGATGCCCCATAACGATAGGCTTTTGAACCATCTCCACGTGATCACGCACTGCGCTGGATTCAGAAAACATATACCCGTGGCCAAACGCCGTCCCGCCTAGAATGCGCCAACCTTTCTCAATGTCGTAAGGCACATACTGCGCCTTTAGATCCTTGCACATGTTGTAGATCTCCGACTTCGCCGACGTGCAACAGTGCGCGACGATTGCGCTAGGCGAGTATTGTAGAGCTGTGAGCCTATGCTCGTGATTCCCCTCGTAAATCCAGTTTGCGCCTAGTTCTCGAACGAAATTGAGGCCAGCGTCGAAGTCCTCACGGATGGACGCAGTGCGTTCGGGCGAATCTGGATCTTTTCTGGCGCTACCCATCAGCCCAGACAGATCCACAAAATCACCCAAGTGGAGCGTCATATCTGGCTGCCACCTCCGCTTCATTTCTAAAGCAGCCTTGCAGGCGGCCGCATTCGCTAGGTGTCCGTGGCTACAGCTCACCGCCAGCCACCGCTTCCACTTGCGAATGACTTTCATTTTTTATCAGCGGCCGACGGGAACCCTTCCAGCACGGCCAGAATCTGCCTGCAACTTTCCCGCGATTGCGCTGCCACCACGCTTTCGTCAGCCGCACCCATAAGTGCAATCTCGGCGATCACGGAAAGCTGCATCTTTAGAGTGTGGGTATAGACCGCAAGATCTAGTATTTCCTCCCACGCATCTTTCCACACTGGCCTGCGCCACAACGCACCACCGTGCTCCTCTTGCCCCTTGCGGTACTTAACGTCCAGATCCCTAGTCAAATCGCGGATGATGCCCGCCAGATGCTTTTCGTGTTCGGGCGTCACCGCGAACTCCACGGCCGATTGCTGACTAGGCTTGTGGCCTTGCTCTTTTTGCGGATGTCCTTGGCCTGCACTTGTTCCACAGGCTTGCGTGAGATGTCACGCCACGACTTGTATTTGCTAGATTGCAAGTGACCTGTTTCCCAAGAGATCGCGGCCAGCTCAAAGGTTACGCCCACGTGCTCGCCGAGGCGGAAAGCGGTTTCGTTGTCCCAATCCGCGATCCATAGATCCGCGTTTTTGCCTGATTGCTTGAGCGGAACCCAATCGAACGCTAGGCCGTAGTTGTGATAACTTTCCCCTGGCTTGGCCTTAGTCACGATCTTGCTGCTGCCGTCCGTCCTGCCTTTCGCATAGAGTGCGGCCTGCTCCTCCATGGTTCGCCTACCGCAGTAGATCAGCGGCTCGATGCGGCTCGTCACCATTTCGTTGACCCATCCCCTTACCTGCTTTTGGAAGCTGGCATCTAACGAATCAATCGCCCGCAAAGTGCGGGAGCTGGCCTCAGAGAGGCTGGTCACTGCCTCGCTCGCTCTCTTTCAGTTTCTGCCAGGCTATCAGAAAGCGCTTTGAGCGATTCCGCAAACAGATCTCTGTAAGCCTGTGGGCAGGGCTTGTTTGTTCGCTCGGCCTTGTCCCAAGCGTAGATGAAGTAGCTGATCGTGTCCGGGCTTGGCGGCGGGCCGTCCTGCGTTTGCGAGGTTGTCGCACAGGATGCCAGTGCCAGGCTACTGATCAGTAGGAGGGCGTTTAGTCCACCACGCATCTATATCTCTCAGTCTTTTGCGGCGTTCTAGCTCGATCGATTCAAAGTTACGCTGAAGCGGCGATTTGCGTTTTAAAAACCAGAGCACGATCCCGATTATCCCGCCCAACGCCGTTAGTATGCCGGCGATCATTTGGGGTTATTTTTTCGAGAACTTGGACAGGAAATCGACCACGGCTTGCAGGCTTTTCTCCGGCTGGTCGCCAGGGATGAGAGAGGCGACTGCGATGGCGGCGACAAGCACGGCCGAGAGGGCGCCGAGGTACGACTGCCAGTTATTCAGTATGTTATTGAGTATGTCCATGCCAGCAGACGAGGTGTCAAAACGACAGTCGGCGCTTGAGCAGTTCCCAGATCGTGCTGAACACGGCCCCAGAGACTAACGCTACCAGCCACAGCTTCGTTTTAATCGTGTGTGCTTCGCGCTCCATGTTGGTTAGGCGGCCGTGATACTCGCCCAGGCTTGCTTGGGAGCGCTCTAGCAAATCTAGGATTACCGTCTGACGGGTTTCGATCCTGGCTATTGATTCTCGGACTAGGCTCAGCCGTTCCGAAAGTTCAGCAACTTGGTCGGTACTCATAGAGTTGCCGTTTCTGCACCTTCAGCAATCCGCACCATCTCCTCGCCTTTTTCGTTGTAAAACATTTCGATGTATCCCTCGGCCTCAAGCCAGCGGAGGCTGGCAGTAAATTCACGCCATCCGGGCGTGTTGCGATCGTCGGGCGCAGTCATTCATTTCACCTGGCCTGCGTCAGCAGCAGCCCCCATGTCGGAATAGCGCGGCAGTACATTGTTATCCGCTGGCTTTGGCGAGCAGGAGCAGAGCAAGATGGTGAGTAGTAGAAGAGGCATTACTGAACATCCAGTAGCCAATGCGTTGATTGAAGGATTGCGGAAGGGCTTGAAGTTGGAAGAGAAGATGAGTTGGACACTTGAATTTCTGGCCCAAATCTATTTGTGCTTGTGTCGTTTGTTGGCCCGCCAGTTAAGGTCAGCAAGGGAGTCTGGCCTATGTTTATCGCTGGGTTAATTTGTGAGTCAGCACCATATAAATAAATGTTCCCTGCTCCATCAGATTCAATGACAACGCCAAAAAAACGATTATCAGCCGAAGTAACACCGAATCCGTTTGTTAGAGTGGTATAAGATGTCGGAGTTAAATATGCTGAATTGAATCCGATTAGCCTTGCCTGAATAACGCTAGATTGCAGAGCAAATTCCACGCCAAATCCTTTAATTGTAAGTCCATCAACCCCTGCCAATGGAGCGTCAGTAGCATTTCCAGTACCACCAAATACCATTCGGATGACAGAGTTTGTGCTTGCCATATACATCATCCCTCCGATTGAAAACCTTATTCTTTTTGAGTAGTCAATTTTGCTGGCATTCGCAGTCATAAATGCGGCGGTTGGGTCGAAGTAACCAATTTTAGAAGTTCCACTTGCCGAAGAGCCAGCGTTCAGATTCATATGAAACCCGCCAGTATTTGCAAGAGATGCCACCCCACCAGTACCAGTAACTTTTGTATATGAGCCAGCCAATCCAACTCGATACATTTTCATTCGCCCAGAGGCAAAAATAAAGCTATCTATGTTACTTGGATTTTTTGTGAGAGGCATCGCCTACTCCTAACTAATCTGGACTATGCGTGCCGTGCCCGCTGTTGCGAATACTGCCGAGTGGGTGATCGTCGTTTGGTGGTTTGGTACTTCGTAGTAATCTCCCGCCGATAGACGCACTTGATAGGCGATGGTGGTGCAAGTTGCCCCTGCACAAATATGGAGGTTGCCAGCTCCCTCGTTAAAAACTGTCAGCACTTCCCTTGTCGCATTGTAATTAGCCAGCACGGTAGAGGCGGTGGTGCTGGTAAAGTTAGAGGTGGTTACTGCCGTGCCTTGGACGGCGAAGGTGTTGGCGGTGACCGTGCCACTAATTGCAGGGAGCGAGCCGATGGTCACCGAATTGCCAACCGTGACGGAGGAGATGCTGACGGGAACCGTGCCAGAGATGGATGCGGTGACTGAGCCGATCTGGGATGTGCTTGCCCCAAGGGTGACTGTACCTGCTCCAATCGTCACTACGCCGATGCGGTTTGTCCCAGCAGGGAGAGCAGAGCCGATGGTGACTGTGCCAGAGATGGGGAGCGGAGTGCTAGACCCAACACTTCCATTAAGAGTTGAAATTTGAACTGGTACTACATATTGAGAGCTTGCCGAGGTTATATCTTGGTCATAAGGAGCAATCGGTATCTGAAAATAATCACCACTACCATCATTACTTTTCCCAAAAACATTCGCCGTCACCGTGCCAGAGATGGCGGGGAGGGAGCTGATCGTTAGACTGTTCCCAACTGTGACTGTCCCGCCCACGGTAACTGCGCTTGCTCGGAGTTGCACGTCAGTCAGGCCGCCGGTAACGGTCACCTGCCCCATGGTAACGGTGATGCTTTCCAGTGCGTTAAGCGATGTCGGCCCCAGCTCAACGGTGCCAGTGACGGTGCTGCTGGTCGCTTGATCGTCAAAGTAGATGACCAGGGCGGCCGTGGTAGTCAGGCCGGCGGTAGTCGCCACCAGGGTGAGTGCGGTATTTGCGCCAGAGGTAAAGGCAGAGGCGGTGACGGAGCTATCCGCAAAGTTGTACATGATCCGCCCGCGATCGGCGGCCGTCACGAGCAAAAGCTGATCTCGATCAATGTTTAGCCCGGTAAGCGTAAGGACGTTAGTCGTGGGTGAATAAGAGTAATTTGGCCAGACTTGCTTCATATTGTGTTATTCCTTGTCATCCCAAGGCGATTGCTAGGGCGACGGCCGTGCCAGTGGTCACGCCACCCGCTGCGGCCCCACCCGTCACAATAGGCGTACCCACGGCCACCGTGATGCTGGCAGGCCCGCAGACTGTGGCAGTAATAGGCATTATTCGGTCACCTCACCCGCAATGGATACCGATCCTTGCAGCAGTCGGATTTTAGTGGCGGCCGATGTGGTCAGAAGGAGATCCCACTTTCCTCCGCTGATGGGTAGAGCTGAGGCCGTAGCTGCGTTCAATGCCAGGGTAAGGCTGCCGGTTGTGCCAGTAGCAGTAACGGTAGCAAACGTGGCAAGCAGGTTGCCGTTGTAGGTATCACGGATCTGTGCGGCTGCGGTTGCGCCGGCCAGCGAATACGTTGCGCCAGTACCGTCCTTAACGGCCACTTCCAAGGCAAGATCCACGCCCTGTTCTACGGTTAGATTATATACGCCAGCGGCCATACTTCTGGATGGCGTGTGTCAAAGGGGTTCGCCAGTAGTGGTGTCGTACATTCCATCGTAAGACCACCAAAGCGTAGGAGTAAGAGTTGCCGACATAGATATGATTTCTTCCTCATATTCACTTGGGAAAAGGTTCACATCCATTGGCAAGTCGTTTCCTAAAACAGATACAGACCACGAATTGTAATTTGTGCCAAAAAGAAACTCTGCACTATTTATATCGTAAATAACGCCCTGCATTCCAGAATCATATAAATTGTCCACCTTGGTCGCCCCCCCAAATTCTATTGTTGCAAATTTATCGCTAGTTTCTGGGTCATTCTTGTAAAATCCACCTCCGCAAACTAATTGATCTTCGCTTGTATATGGGTCATCAAAAATTGAGCCACTTTGAATCTCAGAAAGAGAGGTATCAATCGGAAGGTCTGTAATGTCTCCTGCTTCTGGATAATCATAAATTCTGACTGTTCCGCTTGCGGAAAAAGTCCAAGTTCGCACCCGCCAATAGGTTTGCATTGCCTTTTCTAGTGGCCATATTGCGTATTTACTGTCCAAGCTTTCTTGTATGCAGTATGGGAAATACCCGCTTCCACTAGCGTGAAGAATTTTTGCCATAAGGATTTCGTTAGGGCTACTGCCCTGCGTTAATAACCGATGACGGTGATACGGTAGGTAGCAGTGTTTACATCCCTAGAAACGCTGTCGGCATTGACGCAAGAAAGGCAGACGGTGTTGGCTTTATAAACTACGCCTTGAATTACTGCCCCTGCTGAAACGGCCGCAGGCAGTCCAATAAGCACAATATCATTCACCGCTGCGCCATTTATAGTCACATCACGATAATGCTGATCGTTTGCGCCTACTGTTCCAAAGGTGACCGAGGTAAGAGTCGTAACTGTTCTTGGAGATTGCGGAAGCACTCCATAAGTCGCACCGTTTGCAAATAGACCAAGATTGATTAACCCAGATACCACATTGATGTTTGTAGGCTTAGATATTGCGGTAGTACCATAAAACCCGACATTATTCTGGCTACTAACAAATGCGGCATAACTCTCGGCAGAAGTCAAATATGTACTTACCGCGGCCGGAACTGCGCTTCCGGTGGTGATTAGATCTTTTCTTACTGTTACATCTGTTTGAAGAATGGTTTTAGGCGTTCCAGATTGACTTAATTCTACTTCTAATTTTGGGGTAATTTCATCCGTTCCAGCAGATGCAAATAGTTCCTCAATTCCGGCCGTGTTTAAAGTCACCGTGCTCTGCAAAAATGTGCCAAAAATAACTCCGCTTGCGTCCAACGTTAAAGCTGTGGCGACATTCTGCAGGCCAAGATCCCTGACAAACGCAATAGTATAATTTCCATTACCAGAATCAACGCTGATGTTACCTGCCCCAATGCCAGTAACGGCGCTTAATGCCTCCGTAAAGCTGCCGGCATTAGCTCCTAGCGCAATAGCAGTCGTGCTGTTTGTGCCAAAGTTAAGCACAATCGATCCGCCCTCAGCGTCTGGCCCTGCACTTAAATTATAGATGGTATTCCCCGACGATGATCCGTTTTGAAGCAAGGTTAGGGAAACTATGCCAGCCGTGGGTGAT
>Ga0222712_10003586_pt1 | contig 16789 bp, 14 predicted proteins | sample C33_657DmetaG_FD_165043 | JGI IMG/M metagenome (GOLD analysis project Ga0222712, IMG submission 165043) | Estuarine water microbial communities from San Francisco Bay, California, United States - C33_657D | ecosystem: Environmental > Aquatic > Marine > Unclassified | place: USA: California...
GTAAAAAATACACGAAAATGAAAACATATACATTAGAGCAAGTACAAGACAAACTTATTGGTAAAATAGGTACACCCGAACGGGATATATTTGAATATGAACTTCAAATGGATTTAATTGGTAAAGCGATTAAGCAAACACGACAAGAAAGGCAACTGACACAGGAAGAACTTGGGAAACTAATAGGTGTTCAAAAAGCACAAATTTCAAGACTTGAAAACAATGCAAGTAACGTAACTATGGCTACTTTGTTGAAAGTTTTTACTGCGTTAAAAGCTACAGTCAAGTTTCAGGTAGAACTACCTAATCAAAACATTAGTTTACACTCGCAAATTTGATTTTGATCTAAACCGACTAATTATTTTACCCCCTTCGCAATTCCCAACAACTCCTTTGCGCCTCCCTGTGGTAAACCTAATACCTTTTTCTTAACACGACCGCTCGCATCCATGAACATGATCGTCGGATAGCCCTCTAATGGATACATATTAGCCAAAGCCGGACCCTCGCCCGCCTCCATGTCCACACCAATCGACACATAATGCGCATTAATGTAATCCCCTAACTCTTTATTTGGGAATACCTTGGTTTTTAACACCTTACAAGGTCCACACCATGAAGTATAGGCGTCAAACATAATTAATTTCTTCTCCTTCTTCGCCTTAGCCAAAGCCTGACGGAAGCTTCCCTCAAAAAACTTTACCCCATCGCCCTCCGCCGCAAAGGCAGAAAGACTCAACATCACCAACAAAAATAACAAGACCTTTTTCATATTTTTATCATTAATAATATTACCTTTTACCTATTACCTATTACCTAATTTTACCTAATACCTCTTACCTATTACCTATTACCTATTACCTCTTACCTATTACCTCTTACCTATTTTTAATTATACGAATTCAACATCACCGGCATCACTAGCAACAAAATATCCTCACTCTCATCCTGATCCGACGGGATAATTAAGCCAGCTTTGTTGGGCTCACTCAATTTAATGTCCACAAACTTGGCCGATAAATTGCTCAACAATTCCGAGATTAATTTAGCGTTAAATCCTATCTCCATGTCTTTGCCCGAATACTCACAAGGCAGCGCCTCATTCGCCTCATTCGAGTAATCCAAATCCTCCGCAGAAAGTGTCAACAAATTAGCCGTCAATTTCAAACGAATTTGATGCGTCGTCTTATTGGAATATATCGAAATACGCTTCACAGAGCTCAAAAACTCCAAGCGATTAATCGTTAAAATTTCATTATTCTCCTTCGGTATCGCATTCTCATACTCCGGGAAACGCTCGTCGATAATCCGACAAATCAATTGGAAACTCTGGAAACTAAAGAAGGCATTGGAAGCTGAAAAGTCAACCGTTACCTGCGTATCATCCATCGGCAAAGTGGATTTCAATAGTGCCAAAGCTTTCTTTGGTAAAATCAAACTGCTTTGCGCCTCTGGACGAATATCATTTCTTCTATAACGAACCAAACGATGTCCATCCGTAGCCACAAAATTCGTATGATCGCCCATCATTTGAATCAATACCCCGGTCATCGCCGGACGCATGTCATCATTAGAAACGGCCAACAACGTATTCGCGATAGCTTCTCCTAATACTGATCCCGATAAATTGATCGATTGTGTTTTAGCCACCTCAGGAATTCTAGGGAAGTCAATCGGGTTCTCGCCACTCAACTTAAATCGGCCATTTTGGGTAGATATCTCCGCACCAAAAGTACCTGCATCCGCAGCTATAGTGACCGGTTGGTCCGGTAAGCTACGCAATGTCTCTAGTAATAATCGGGCCGGCAAAGCAATAGAACCATTCTCAAATCCTTCCACATCTAGTGTTGTCGTCATCACCGTCTGCAAATCAGACGCGGTTAAGGTGAGCTTATCACCCGTCAACTCGACTAAAATGTTTTCCAAAATTGGAATGATAGGATTACTAGCAACCACTCCGTTGATCGCGGAAATTTGCTTTAACAGAACATTCGATGCGACTAAGAATTTCATTATTTAATTCAGCTTTAAAATTTTATTGACCCAAACGCAACCATTATTGCGTTCAAACATTGAAGTTAAAATATTTTAAACACTATACCAAAGGAATTAATTATTGTATTCACTTTGAAAATCTATTTTAAGGAAAAATAGATGCTTAAATTAAATTTTTGGTGTAAAAAATAAAAGGGGTGAAGTCTTAGCTTCTTCCCCCTTTTAAAAAACCAAACAACTGATAATTTATGCTTCGCTAGCTGTTGCTCCTTTAGCAATTGAATAAACAACTAAACCAAAACCGATTTTGTTAACAGCATCAGCAATGTTGTAAGCCAAATCAATGTTTCCAGCCATTCCTGATAATAAGTTACCTGGTAACATCATGTAACCGATTGGATAGATAGCCCAACCTACTAATGTGAACCAACGCATTACGTTGTATCCAGACTTTACAGCCTCACTTGTAGAAGAAGCTGCTAATTTAGACGCCTCACCCATGTAGATTTCATAAATGATGATTGCCCAACCAGCTGTTGAAATTAACCCCCACATAATGTTTTGTTCTTTAAATACTGCCTCTCCAATGTAACCTGCAACTAACATAACCACAGATCCAAAGATCAAACGAGATAACATTCCACCTTTAGCACCTGCTGGCTTTAAGATCAAATAATACTCGATACACATCAAAGGAACTGTTAAAGTCCAGTCAATGTAACGGAATTGAGTTGGAGACTCATGTGTTTCTAACCACACACCACGCATGTAAAAATAATGTACTGCAGCGATAAAGGTAATCAATGCTGAAATCAACAAAGATGTTTTCCATTTATCATTAACTGTTCCACGCTCTACGATAAAGAAAATAGAGGCGGCCAACATCGACATATACCCTGTAAAAAAGGTAAATCCAATGTAATCACCAGCAGCTAAACTGCCGTCCAATAAAACGTTTAATAGATTCATAATTTAATTGTTTAAAAAAGGTTGAAAATAAGTTTGGTTTCTTAACTTTTAATAAGTTTGGTTTGTAAACCCAAATATTCTAAAATTGTTTTTAATATACAAAAAAAAATTAAAATAAATATTGAAAAAATATAAACATATCACGTTTGGTCACTAGTTTTTTTTCACATTTTGATGCATTAACCAAAAATGTGGCATGGTTAATAGCGAAAGAAAGATGAAAAAATAATAAATCACATCAGTATTTGAGTTCATTTTAAGAAAGAAAAAGCCCATAAAGAATGCTAAAATACTGAAGGGCAATAGTTTAGCTAAAAGAGATTTTATATTTAATTGCAAATGTTCAGACATATCGCTCAAACTATAGACTGCATGGCAACAAGCAAAATAACAAACAAAGGCAGGCAGTAAGGGGAGGAAACAACTCAATATAAGTGTAATCAGGGTATTAAAATAGCGATATATGCTCTTGCGCCTAAAGCCCAAAAGGATACCTAATAAAAACAGATAGGGATAGTAAATGGGCAAAGCTGCGGGTAATGCCCAAAGCCAATCTCCCAAAACCACTTTTACCTCGTCATAATGGAAATAAATAATCCAACCCAATATCCCTAGACCTAAAGACATCTTTTGACAAAATACTTGAATGGCTCCATTTTCTAGTTCCTCATTTTCAAATTCACCAAAATGAAAAATAGAAATCAAAATAAAAATGATAAAGGAAATTTTGGGAAAATAATACCACATGAGTCCATAAAGTAGCATTACAGCTAAATAAGATCCCATGAATTTTAACAGGGAAAAAGATAAACCTTGGTCTTTTTTTTGTTTTTGAATGAGTAAATGATCCCCAGCCCCATGTGGAATACCCAATAAAAACATGAAAATAAACGTAAATGCATAATCAAAATAAGGATTGCTAGGTTCCACCCAAAAGCGAAAACCACAATATCCGATCGTGACGATGGATCCAAAAAATCTCTTTATTTGGACCGGGTAAAACTTTTCCATAAATGGGTTAAAAATAAGCGAATGGGGAGTCTGCAGAATATTTGGATCTCTTGGATTAGCGTGCTTTTTTCATCCAAAAATGTTAATATTTGAGGCATGGGCACTGAATGAAAGAGTCGTTTCATCACCTCAGGGAATTGTTTTGTATCGGTTTTGATGATGCTTAATAATAAGCGATCATAAAATCGGAATCGCCCCGGCCTTTTTCTAATTGAATTTGAAACGATGTTTTTGGCATCTTGATGCATTCGAACGAACGCATATCCCGTGGATGCTTTTATCTGGCCAGCCGCCGTGCCTATTTTTAGGATCCCATCGGATTCCAGTTGGAATACATAATCGCTCATCGGAATACTTCCCATTTCCTCCTTTTCCAATGTATAAGGAATCGCCCCCAATTTAGTCTTCCAATATTCTTCCCAAAGTTCCTGATAATAGGTTAATTCATATTTCTTCGTGCTAAATACGGTAGTCTCCACTAAGGCATGCGTTTTGCTGAAGGGCAATATATAGTGAAAGCAAGTAAAGTGTTCATGCTTTTGCATTAAACTAAAATCCATTAAAGTAGCCTTATTTTCGTCAAACATAGGAGTATCTGTTCGAATGAACTTGCCATAGAAATGCTGATAAAGTCCTCCACTATTTTGCCAATCTTCTTGATTAAAACGCGAATCTGCTACTTTTTTTGTCAGATATGCCTCGCCTGATGCTAATAAAATACTAAAATTCTCATCCTCTCGGACAACTTCTTCGGCTAATCCTACGACGACTGTAATGCCCGGATTTTTAGGAATGTATTCAGAGAAGAAATAGGAATAGAATTTTTCAGAGGAAATGTAATGGTAATGGATAGGTTCAACACAGGATTTAATTTCCGTTCCATCAGCGCCAACAAAAGCTAAATGATTCCACTTTTTTTCAATTAAGTGAGAGTAAATGGGCTGATTTTTTTGCCAGAAACACCAGGTTTTCTCTGATCGATCTCCTGAATCAATGACTAAGATTTTTAAGGGGTCAACGGCGGGAGCTTGGGTTAATTCATACAGCAATTGAAGGCCTGCCGCACCAGCACCTATAATCGCCATATCAAAAATCTCTTTATCCTTCAATATAATTTTTTAAAGTATTTTTTTTACAAAAATGCTGCGTAATAAATAAATTTACGATTAAATATTAAATTTTTGTTTTCTGTACCAAATAACACACGCACTTAGTATCATTCCAAATCCAAGTGGAATTAATAGGTTTATCCATTGCCAATATACTCGTTCCGATTTTACTTTTACCTTATCCAAAGGCCTTAAACTTACCGTCTTATTTCGAGCCATCATCGCTTGTCCGTCGTCCAATAAATAATGAAACGAATTCAGCAGGAAGTCTTTGTTGGCATACGTATGCTTCGAAAATGGATCAAATCCCAATCCCCATGGACTCTTCGTTTCCAAATCCACCCCATTCAAGGCGACATCTCCATCGCCCACAATCACGATGCCTCCCTTGGTCCCACTGGCGTCCACAAAACTTTTTGACAAACTGTCAAAAGGCAATATCCGATTTCGAAAAGCGGATACAAACTTCCCTTCCACCAAATAGGCAATCACACGAGATCCCGCCACGTAATTCTTGGGGTCAAATTCTTTTCCTGAAGCCGAAAAGGGGAGGGTCGCAGGTGCTTGTTGGACCTGTGTATAAGGACTCGTTTTCAACAAGGCTGTTTTCTGTAAATAGGACGCTCCCTTCACCGTATCTAAGCTGGACACAAAATGTCCATACACAGCATCCAGATTTCGGGTAATCACAGAGCTAGGATTTCCTTGCAGTAAGGGAAAGGCTGGCCACGGCATCAACTCGATCGATGGCTTGTTGCCAAAATTCCCCACCGCCAGCGGAATCGTACCGCTCAATTGCGCATCTTTGACTAAATCAGAATTCAATCGTATGCCATAGCGGAAGAGTAAATTTTGTAAGCCTAGGTCGATGGGCGTAGCCACCAATCCTTGATTTGCGACGGTATCCACGCGTATTCCATCCAATAGAAATACGGCCTTTCCACCCTTTACTAAAAATTGGTCTATCTTATATTGATCCGCCTCACTGAATTTTCGATCGGGCTGAATCACACAAATCGCATCTAAGCCATCCAATGTGGGCGAAGCCGATAAGTCCACCGGATATAAATCATAGCGTTTTTTCAAACTTGAAATTAAGTCAATCTGCTTGATCGCTGGCACATGGCTATAGTCCAAAAAGAATCCGATCTTCTTTCGTTCCTGTTGGCCAATCGCCGCAATGCCTTGCATGATTTCATATTCCATACCCTCCACACTCTGATTTAACATTTCCTGCGGAGAGGACAATTTATTCCCTTTCAAAAGCAAAACGCCTATTTGCGCATCTCCTTTTTCAATCAGCACCCCTGGGAAGACCAATTGCTGTACCTGTTTTCCATCCTCATTATTGACAACATTCGTAGGTGGAATCCCTAATGAATCTAATTGGAAGATTATTTTTTGGCGCGCCGACTCATCCGGATATTCTTCATAGACATCAATCTTCTCGATCTCTATCCCTTGGCTACTATTCGATTTAAGATCTAAGAGCAATTCATCCAAGGCCTTCTCCATCCGCTTAAATCCAGCAGGTAATTTATTGCCCCCTAAAAAAACTTTAATGCGAATAGGGCCATTTTGTTGTCTGATTAATTCAATACTCGAAACCGAAAGCGTGAACTTCTTCTCCTCACTTAAATCAAAGCGCATCCGGATATACGGACTCAGCCCGACTAGCAATATGCCCATCGCAATCAATAGGGGGCCAATAAAGGGTTTAATCCAGTTTTTCATACTTCTTGCAAACAAGAAAAGCATCCTTCACAGAATGCTTTTTCTTTTTATCTTTTATAAATCCTAATAGAACTTATAGCGCTTATCTTCAATTTTTGAAGCTTCTTTAATGGCCTCATTAATGTAAAAAGAAGCTCTCTGAGTTCCCATAGATTGAATTTGATTCTTGTACGTCGAGTAATCAGCCAAGGCCGGTGCAGGTGCGCCTCCCGTTTTTTCAACCACATATACACCATTTTCTCCCACAAACACCGTAGAACGCTTTCCGTTTTGCAAACCAGCAATACGACCTAAAGCGATTGCATCTGGACCTGCTGAATTCAACATACCATTCGATAATGAAACGGCTGAAACTGTTTCAACCAAAGCACCCGCTCCATATTTCTGAGCAATTTGCTCTAATGGACCTTTGATTCCCGCTAACTTCGCTGAAATTTTTTCGCCCTTTAGTTGGTTAATCACCATCATCGATAGTTCTGATTTGAAATCAGCTACTTTCACATTGTCTTTCTCTGTTTTACCTGTTAGGTAAGCTACGATGTATTGATTCTCTTGCTCAAAAACCTTTTTAGATCCATCGCCTACAGCCGTTTTATCATCGAAAGACCAACGAACGATTTCGCGTGCATTGGCTAAGTTATTGATCGCCGAAGCATTTTCAGTTAAACGTTCAGCGCGCATCATGATTAAACTTTTATCGCTTTTAAGCGCTACATCAAAGGCTGTTAAGTTCCCATTGGCATTTGCAAACGCATCTGCTTTCGTGTAAACCCGATCCATGGTCGCCTGCGAAGAAGCAATGGATTTGTTGATGGCCGCCAAACGGTATGAGGTATTTGTTTTGCCATCCGTTACTTTAACGATATGAAAACCAAATTCTGTTTCAACCAATCCTGGCATTAAGCCCGTTCCTGAAAATCCGAAAACGGCTTTTTCAAATCCTTTGGCCATAGAACCATTGTTTTTAAAATAGCCTAGGTCACCACCGCTTTGGGCTGTACCATCCATTCCATTCATTTGCGCCAAAGTTTCGAAGCTTGCGCCCCCTTTGATCTGCGCTAATACCGCTTCTGCACGTGTCTGAGCTTGTGCTTTTGCCGAATCAGATTTGTTGGCCGGTGCGATCAAAATATGACTGGCACGAACGGTGAATAAAGTATCTTTCTTCACACCACCGTATTTGTAGATCGAATACGTCAATCCATTTTTAAATGGACCGTAAATTCCACCAACTTGGAAAGTGGCCAATTGGCTTTTTACTACTTCAGGAATTTCCGCATACGAAACTAAATAAGGAGTTCTTACGTCTGAATTAAGCATCGCAAAAGCTGAGTCATTCGGAGCGATCGCTAAGTCTTTCGCTAACTTCTTGATTTGGGAATAAAAATCGGCGGTATCTTGTTTCGTAGGAACCACTGGGAACGTTACGTATTGAATCGCGCGGGTATTTGTACCCTTGTATTGATCTTTATGTTTGGCCAAATATTCTTCTAATTGAGAATCAGTTACTTTGATCGTAGAGTCTGCAATGGAGAAGAAAGGAACATAAACAAAGCGCGCATCAAATTTCGCATTTTGTGTTTGATATTCTTTTTGCGCCTCATTTTGAGTTACATAATTGGACATACGCATTAAGTTCTCGTATTTATTACGAATGCGATCTTGCGCTAAGGAAAGCTCAAACTTAGCCCAACCTTGTTGCTGCTCCACAGGCATTGTCTTCAAGTTTTTCAAAAACTGAATCACAAAAGTCTTGTCGAATTGTCCTGTTTGAGGATTTGTAAATTGCTGACGAACAGATGGATGGATGTTATTTCCTTGTACCATGTCGATCAATTCTTCATCTGAAACCTTGATTCCTAATGCGTCAAATTCTTTTTTATAGGCAATGTCTAAGATGAATTGATTCCAAACTTGGTCTCTAATCATCGTTGCTTCTTGCTCGCTTGGGCCCTTGCCTGTTTGCGCAGTGTAATTAGCCGTCGCCTCTTCTACTTTTTTCTGGAAGTCTTGCACTTTTATACTTTCCCCAGAGATAACGCCTACTTCCTGATTGCTTGACCCGAAAAGGGATGAATTACCTTGAAAAATATCACTTCCTATCAGAAATAACACTAAACTGATCGCGATAGCCGCTGCTGCAATTCCCGATTTTTCTCTAATTTTTGTAATTAATGCCATTGATAATAATTATAGTTTTTAATTCTTTTTTTGCTCCCTTGTGATGAACAAAAGAAACGCAAAATAATCACATTTTTAGTGAAAAAGCAAGTCCTTTTTTCATTCATTTAAATCAATTACCCTCTCAAAACTTTTGCTAAACTTTCCAAAAACTGGTCGGCGATTTTTTGATCGATCCCCAAACTCGGTAATAAACGAAGCGTATTTTTTCCAGCATAGCCACAGAAAATGTGTTCCTTGAATAAAAGGGCGTCTCTCACGGGGCCGACTGGCTGATCTAATTCGATACCTATCATCAAGCCACGGCCTCGAACTTCGGTTATATTTTGAAATCCTACTAATGATTTTGATAGATAATCACCTATTTTTTCTGCGTTTTGGATCAGATTTTCTTCCTCAATGACATCCAATACGACATTTCCTGCCACACAGGCCAAGTGATTTCCACCAAAAGTTGTTCCTAATAAGCCATAGCTCGCCTGAATATGAGGCGCGATGAGTACGCCACCCATGGGAAATCCATTGCCCATACCTTTGGCAGTAGTCATCATATCAGGATGGATGCCGGCAAATTGATGCGAAAAGAATTTTCCTGAACGGCCATAGCCACATTGAACAGAGTCTAAAATCAATTGGGCCCCAGTCTCATCACATCTTTTTCTAAGCGCTTGAAGAAATGCATCAGAAGCAACTTGGATCCCACCCACGCCTTGAATTCCTTCCACAATGACTGCGGCATGTTCTTCTGTAATTTTTTCTAAACCTTCGATTTGGTTGAAGGGCAAAAACGTCACATGATCCGTACCATTGATGGGCGCGACAATGCTTGGATTATCTGTCACAGCGACCGTTCCAGCCGTTCTACCATGAAAGGCTTTGGTGAATGAAACGACTTTTTTTCTACCTGTGTGAAATGAGGCGAGCTTTAATGCATTTTCGTTCGATTCAGCTCCAGAATTGGTTAGGAATAGGGTATAGTTGGAGTATCCAGATAGTCGGCCTAGCTTTTCTGCTAAGGCTTCTTGGCCCGAAATAACAATGGAGTTCGAATAAAAGCCAATATTATTTAATTGCTCCGACATCCTAGCCACGTAGGTTGGATGCGAATGCCCGATTGAAATCACCGCATGGCCTCCATAAAGATCTATATATTCCTGTCCATTTTTATCCCAAACCGCACTTCCTTTGGCTTTCACCAACTCAATCGGATACAACGGATATACGTCAAATAATTTCATTGTTTTTCTATTACCTAATACCTATTACTTCTTATCTATAACCTCTTACCTATTACCTCTTACCTAATACCTCTTACCTCTTATCTATTACCTATTACCTATTACCTATTACCTCTTACCTATTACCTCTTACCTATTACCTAATACCTACCACTCTTCAACCTCAACCCCGCATCCTCATCCCAGCCCAACATTAAATTCATGTTTTGCACGGCTTGACCCGAAGCACCTTTTAATAAATTGTCAATCACCGATGTGATTAATAGTTGGCCTTCGTGAACCTCTAAGTGTAAAAAACATTTATTGGTATTCACCACTTGCTTCACATCCACCGGCTGAGAACTCCTAAAAACAAAGGGAGAATTTTGATAAAATGCATCAAACATGCTCTCCGCGTCTTCCTGACTCCCGGCAAAATTAGTATATACGTTGGCCATAATGCCCCTCGAAAAATTACCTCTATAAGGAATAAAATGGATTTTGGGAGCAGGATTCACCCCCGAAATTGTTTGGCGTATCTCGGAAAGATGTTGGTGCGTAAAGGTTTTATACACACTCACATTATTATTTCTCCAAGAAAAATGACTCGTTTCCGACAAAGATTGGCCGGCACCCGTTGAGCCCGTAATGGCAGAAACATGGATATCTTGCTTCAATAAGCCTTTGGCCGCTAGGGGCAACAAAGCCAATTCGATACTCGTCGCAAAGCAACCTGGGTTGGCAACCTTAGTCGCCTCCTTGATTTTTTCTTTTTGGAACTCAGGCAATCCGTACACAAAACCCTCAGACTCATCCCTGAAATCGGTACTTAAATCAATGATTTTGGTATGCCATGGAATGCTATGGCCGGCCAAGAATTTCTTGGACTCTCCATGACCTGAGCAAATAAAGAGCACATCTACAGGCGTTAGGTCTTTGGTGAAAACCAAAGAACAGGAGCCCAAAAGATCAGTATGTACATCTGAAACTAATTTGCCAGCTTGCGAATTGGACATCGCGCAAGTGATGATTACATCAGGATGATGGATCAAAATCCGTAATATCTCTCCCCCCGTGTATCCCGCCGCTCCTACAATTCCTATTTTTGCCATCTTATTGAGGATTCACTTTCCGGTGAATCATGGTTTGATTTGAAACTATTTTTGAAAACCCTCTCACATCATCTCCTGTCCAGGCTTTATTCATTTCTCCATAAGACCCAAAAACAGATGACATCAAGTCATTTTCTGATTTTATACCGGTTACCTGGAATTGATATGGACTCAATTGTACATAAACCGTTCCCGTAACCCTACTTTGGGTATCGGCCAAAAAGGTCTCAAAGTTGCGCATCACAGGCTCTAAAAATTGGCCCTCATGCAATAAGTTGCCATAGGTGTCGCCCAAACCTTGTTTCCAAAACAACTGATGCTTGGTCAACACATGTTTTTCTAACGTATGATGTGCCTTAATAATGATCAATGGGGCAGGGGCCTCAAAACCAACCCTTCCTTTAATCCCAATGATGGTATCTCCCACATGGATGTCACGACCAATCGCAAATGCTCCCGCACGAGCGGTTAAATCTCTGATCGCATCCACTGAACTTGGGTATGTTTCATCATTTAAGCCAATCAATTCTCCATGTTTGAATTGGAGTGATATTTTTTCGGGAGTCGTTTTGGTCAATTGGGTCGGCCACGCCTCTTCTGGCAAATAGCCATCGGAAGTCAAGGTTTCCTTTCCACCCACAGATGTACCCCACAATCCTTTATTGATCGAATAGGCAGCTTTATGCCATTCTTGGACAACACCTTTCGATTTTAGATATTCGATTTCATCTTCTCTCGACAATTGCAAATCCCGAATGGGCGTAATGATTTCACATTCGGGTACCAAAATCCTAAAGACCACATCAAATCGTACTTGGTCATTGCCCGCTCCGGTACTGCCGTGAGCGATGGCTTTGGCACCTAGTTTATCGGCATATTTGGCCACAGCAGTCGCCTGAAAAACACGCTCAGCACTGACTGAAAGTGGATATGTATTATTTTTAAGCACGTTGCCAAACACCAAATACTTGATGCAATCTTGGTAATATTCTTCCACCACATCTAGCGTAACGTGTGAAGTCACTCCCAAAGAATAGGCTTTTTCTTCGATGGCCTTGAGCTCTTCTTTTGAAAATCCCCCTGTGTCCACTAAGGCGGAATGAACTTCCATTCCGCGGTCTTCTTTTAAATATTTGACACAAAAAGAGGTATCTAATCCCCCACTAAACGCTAAAATTACTTTCGGCTTGCTCATATTATTTTGATTTTCCTTTCGGTTTGAAAGGCATTAATAACTTCTCTTTAAACTTTTTCAATTGGCTAAAGTCGGCCATATTTTTCAAAAATATCCACTTCTCATCTTTTTCCTCATCTGTTTTCTTACCCTCATTCGGGTCAAAAATCATCCCTGTGCACAAGCAAATTTTACGTTCGGTCCGAGTTAAAATATCATAATTTACACAGGACTGACATCCTTTCCAGAAATTATCATCCACAGGAAGTTCCGAAAATGTCGTAGGCTCATAGCCTAAATCGGAATTGATTTTCATCACGGCCAACGAGGTCGTAATTCCGATAATTTTGGCTTCTGGGTAACGCTCTCTGGATAATTCAAATGCTTTCGCCTTCACAGCTTTAGCCACCCCATATTGCCTGTAGGTAGGGTTTACAATTAATCCTGAGTTGGCCACAAAATTACCATGCTGCCATGTTTCAATGTAGCAAAAGCCTACAAAACTACCATCCACATCATCCGTAGCGATAATCGCTTTGCCTTCCGACATTTTTTCGCGTAGATATTCAGGGCTACGCTTGGCTATGCCAGTGCCCCTGGCTTTGGCAGACTCAGCCATTTCGTGGCAGATTGACTCGGCCAATACAAAGTGTTCTTGACTGGCAACTTGAACGGTATAAGAATTCATGAATAGACGAAGAAAAAAATGAAACAATAATTAACGTATTTCTAGGGCAAATCAGACCCTAAAAATAAATTGTCGCCTTCGTCGGAGGGGAGATATTAAAAAAGATTTTACGTATTTTATTTTCATTCTCTTTTGTAAACTTTGGTGTTTAACCATTAAGTTTGTCTCAATTTAGAGGCCAAATTTCAATAAATCCTAGCTTAAATCCCAATATTCCTTTAATTATTTCATGGAAAACGAGAATCCCCTTTGTGCAGAGTCTTTGATTTATGCCTATGCGCAGGGATATTTTCCGATGGCCGATGAGCAAAATGGGCTTCAGTGGTTTAACCCAGACCCACGTGCCATCATCCCCATCGAAACCTACAAACCTTCGAAATCATTGCGCCCCATTTTAAATAAGGGCTTTTTTGAGATACGTGTCAATGCTAATTTTGAGGCTGTCATGCGGGCTTGTTCGATGCCCCGATCAGTGGAAGATGGGGTTTGGATTTCAGAGGATATGATTTTGGCCTATACCGAATTACACCGACTAGGTTTTGCGCATTCCGTGGAGGCTTATTTGGATGATCAGCTCGTTGGCGGTCTGTATGGAATTGGCATTGGAGCAGTTTTTTGTGGTGAATCCATGTTTTCTAAATTCCCCAATTCCTCCAAAGTAGCTTTTCATTATTTAATTCAAATTCTAAAAACCCAAAAATTTGAATTGTTGGACACCCAATTTATCAACGATAATGTACTGAGGTATGGAGCGATCGAAATTTCTAGAGCTATTTACCTGCGCCGATTGGCTAAAGCGTTGAAAAAAAACTGTAAATTCGAAATGATTAATACGATATGATTTTATCACCCATTACACATTCGGAAGAAGTTGTTCATATTAAAGACTTGGACACCAACAAGATCATTGATTTATATCGACGTGATTTTGGCATCGATGTGATTCCTGAATTAGGAAATTTTCCGCAAATCGGAATTTACCAATGCAAGTCTAGCCTACTTCGCTTTTATGCCCACTACGAAACCATTGCGGGCAAAGATGCTTTTTATTGCCAATTGGCCCAAAAATACGCCTCCTATTATTCCGAGGATAAATGGGAGTTCAACGCGGTGCTCCCTTATTTTAAGAAGACATCCAAGGTATTGGAAATCGGTTCTGGCAACGGGTACTTTTTGGATAAATTAAAAAAGCTTCAAATAAAGGACATTACCGGATTGGAAATTTCCAGTGATGCCGCAAAGACATGCCAACAAAAAGGCCATCAGGTCATTAATTCGCCCATCGAAGCCTTGGATGAGGGCAAAACTTATGACGTCATTTGTTCCTTTCAGATTTTTGAACATTTACCAAATGTGGATGCGACCCTATTGAAATCCATTCAATTGCTCGAAAAAGATGGGCTTTTAATGATTTCGGTGCCTAACAACCTTTCCTTATTGTTTTCATTGGATCCCTACCATACATTAAATTTACCTCCACATCATGTGATGCTATGGGATGAGATTTCGTTGAGGAAAATAGGCCAATTGTACAATTTAGAAGTGGTCGACATATTGAAATCGGAAGCGACCATCTCCGAGAAAAGCCGAATTTACAAATTGCAATTGGCGGGTATTTTTGGATCCTTTTTTGGTTCGATCTTTCACACATTAACTCGTTTTTGGGCTAAAAACCTGATGGGTCAGCGCTATGGTGCGGCCATCATTGCGATTTATCGAAAGAAATAAAATTCAATTTTTCGAGCTTTTGAGCTACCTTTGAACTTTTTACAATCAGTATATGTCCAAGTCGATTTTAGTCATCAAGTTTGGTTCTTCCTCCATCACCCATGCAAATGGGGAGGTGAATGAGCAGACGTTGGAAAAAATCGCAGCCCAAGTAGCCACTTTGCAACCTAATTATCACATTGTGTTAGTGTCTTCTGGTGCGGTGGCCGCAGGAAAATCAGTGATCAAAAACTACAAAGGAACTTTGTCAGAACGTAAGGCAGCGGCGGCCATCGGCAATCCACTTTTGATTGCCAAATACAACCATTATTTTCAAAAATATGGGATAGCCATCGCTCAATCTCTTTGTGAAAGGCATCATTTTTCTCAAAGAGAGCAATTTTTACAATTGAAAGAAACGTATCAGGAACTTTGGAAAAATGGGGTGATCCCAATTGCCAATGAAAACGATGTGGTGAGCAATGTGGAATTGAAATTTTCAGATAATGATGAGTTGGCAACTTTAATAGCCACCGGCTTTGGCGCAGAAAAATTATTAATCAGTACCTCAGTGGGTGGTTTGTTGGACTCAAATGGCGAGATCATTCGCCATGTACAGAAAATTGATTCCGATATTTTATCCGTGGTTAGTAGCGATACCTCCAGCACTGGCTTGGGTGGCATGATTTCCAAATTAACCTTTACCCGACTCGCTTCTAGATTAGGGATTAAGGTGGTGATTTTTGGCTTAGAACAAGGCCGCGGCATTATCGATGCTTTAGAAGAAAAGATCGGAACGGTTTTTGAGGCTCAGGAAGCAAGTTTGACCGCGCGCCAAAAATGGTTGGCCACCGGAAGTTTAATTGCCGGAAAAGCCGTTTTGGATAAAGGGGCTGTGAAGGCGATAGGCCAACGAAAAAGTTTACTTTCCGTCGGCGTAATCGAATATCTAGGCGATTTCGACAAAGGAGAAGTGATTGAATTATTGGATATCTCACGCAACCCGGTGGCTATTGCCCGTGCCAGGTGCTCGAAATCTGAACTCCAACAAGCAAATTCAAGCATTGAGGTAGCTCATGCGGATGACATCGTCATCTGGTAAATTGCCTAGGCAATCACCACCGCCTTACCACTCTCCACATCCTGTTCCACCACTTTGTACTTCACATTTTCTTTGGTGCTACCATCCATGTATTGTACCGTCACGCGCTGATTGCGATCCGCAATCTTAATCGCCTGACGTGGCGCTACTCGCTCTACAGAACGTTGAGATGGATCATGGTAATCCATGTCTGAGCCAACTTCCGAGCCAGAAGCTAAACCACCCACTAAAGAGGAAATAGCTTCATCTTTGCTTAATTGGAGTTTTGGCGCCTTTTCCTTGCTCGGTTTTTGAGATTGATTCGTCGATTGTACCTCCGGGATTTCCGCTTTGATCACAAAACTAATCGTGTCCATATTCACCCTCGCCACAAATCGCTGAAATAAATTCACCGCCTCAAACTTATATATCAATAAAGGATCTTTTTGCTCAAATACCGCATTTTGTACCGACTGCTTTAAGTCGTCCATCTCACGTAAATGTTCCTTCCATTCCTGGTCAATCAAGGATAAGGTAATGAATTTCTCCATCTCCGTCAGTACTTCCTTGCCGTTTGAATCGATCGTTTTTTGTGCATCCACGACCACACCGGTCACCATCGCCCCATTGGAAATAGGTACTTGGATTCCTGAATATCCCTGGCGCTGTGCTTCGCGCGCGACCTCAATCACCTGCTTGCCAATGGCCTCGTTTTTCGACTTGTAATGCTGCTCCGCGGATAAAAACAATTTCTCTGTCTTCGCATCCGGTGACATTTTGTTAAACTCTTCCTCACTAAACGGCGGCTCCA
>Ga0222712_10003589_pt1 | contig 16779 bp, 53 predicted proteins | sample C33_657DmetaG_FD_165043 | JGI IMG/M metagenome (GOLD analysis project Ga0222712, IMG submission 165043) | Estuarine water microbial communities from San Francisco Bay, California, United States - C33_657D | ecosystem: Environmental > Aquatic > Marine > Unclassified | place: USA: California...
CCTTATTTCGCAATAAAGAGTTTTCATCCTCACCAGTTTCTTTCCAATTCTCATAATCCTCAATAATCTTCCAGAGGTCTTCCTCATTCATAGAATTGACGAAACTCTCAATTGTTAGGTATTTCATAAGGTTTCTGTGTCTATGAGTATATTATAAGGCATCTACAGGGTCTGGAGAGTGCCCCTGTGACGGTTTCTCAAGTGCCACTCTTCTTCCATATGTGGGTCTTTACCTTTACACCAAATCGTATGAAGTTCATCAACACGATTTTCCCATATCATAGTATCTACAACATAATCATTCAGGTTTTCATAAGTGTCTTCATACACTTCCCTAATGAAGATAGATTTATTTACTGATTGTGGGTATTTCATTGGAGGTCTCCTGTGAAGGCAATAATAAGACAGAAAATTACAAAGATGCCGAGAATAGCATCAAATAAAATCATTTCACTTCCTCATAAGTCGTTTCGTCTAAACAGGAATTGCCTCTCCATATTTTACCACAAGTAATACAATTTACATTAAACCGCACTTTGTTCTTATTCCAATTAATATTCACTCCATTCTTATCATAAACTGGGGGATAATAAGCAAGAGTTTCAACACCACCACTTTCAACGAACTTACAATCTTCTCTGGGACATTCTGGATTTGGGTTATTCATACTCCATCATCTCCACTCACAACAATAGGTTCTACATCATTACAGACAACTTCTGCTTTCATATTTTCCATAATCACAATTACTTTTTCCATAGTAAGTTCTCTGGTTTCTTTCGTCCATTTACTATGTCCCACAACATTCAAACTTCTATAAAGACAATCTGTGATTACCATCAAATCCGCTGCTGATAGTTTAGTCATCGTTCTTCACCCAGTTACAATCTAAAAATACTTTCATAAAAAACCTCACCCAAGCATTAGGAACTTTACCTTCTTCTGGTGTCCAAGTGATGGAAGAAAATGAGGCATTACCACCAAACAAATAACAAGTCCAGTTAGAGTATTTTGGTTGGTGGATAAAAAGATGATTATCTATTGTGAATACACCATCTTCCTTTGCTTGTTTCATAGCATCACGAAGTCCTTTATCCACTTCTTCGGGTGTTTGTGGTGTTGGTTGATATTCAGTCATAAGGAATCCATTCAGCAAAACTAAAGATATACGCAAGTCCCCATTCTAATGTATGAGGTGGTAGTTCGTCAATATGATTAAACGCAAGTCGTCTTGCTTCCAAGATGCGTTCTTTACCTACCGCAAGTAGATTTGCTTTAGAACCTTTGAGAAACTCATTATAATCTGCCTGATTATTCTGTTTCGCACCAGAGATATACAATCGTCTCATTTCAGTAAAAAGTTCTGCGGTTTCGGGGGCAAATGTAATCACTTCTTCCCCCAAAGGGATTTCCATAGTTTTCATACATCCCATAGAAAACTTCATAGAATTTCTGGTTTCTTCTACTGATAAGGCATCTTCATCCTCATCACGAAACTTATGTTGTATTATACCATTTGAACATTCAATCACTCTCAACAGAGCAATCTTGTCCTTCTCTGCGTCTGGTAATTCAGCAAATCTTGCGTCCCAGTCAATCATTTTCTTCCAAGTCTCCAACCATCACCGGGACATTCTACCATCCTTTTACAATTTCCGCAACCATCATTCCACCACTTTTTACCTTTAGCTTGACCTTTTCGTGCTTCACTCATTTTATTTTTGGTTTCTTCTGAAAAAGTTTTACCTTTCCTTGCCTCACTCATTTTTCTTTTAGTTTCTTCCGAAAGTGATTTACCTTTTTGTGCCTCACTCATTTTTCTTTTACTTTCTTCTGAAAAAGTTTTACCTTTCTTTGCCTCACTTTGTTTTCTTTTCGTTTCTTCTGAATGAGTTTTACCTTTTCGTGTATCACTCATTTTTCTTTTGGTTTCTTCTGAATGAGTTTTACCTAACCAAGTAGTGTTACCTTTATGTGCTTCACTTTGTTTTCTTTTAGTTTCTTCACTAAAAACATAACCAGAAGCACCATCACCACCATCTGTAAGGTTGTGAAGAATACCAGTTCTCAAATCTTTCCTACCAAAAACAGCAATCATATAGATTTCGTGTCTAAATGCTTCTTCTTCGGTTAAGTTTTGTTTGAGGAATATAATTCTCGATTTATCTTTTGGGACACCTATTCCTTTTCGATGCTTTTTATATGCCCTATTACCTTTACCTTTACCAATATAATAAGGTGTCTTATCTTCACGCAAATATGCGTAAGTGTAAAACCTATTAGGATTTACCATAGTTCTGCTTCTAAATTGTGTTCGCAATACTATTTATACAAGAAAAGGTGCCCGAAGACACCCTTCCCACTCTTATGGATGCGAACACATTAGAGCACCAGTATTTATCTGTTTAGCACAACTCCATTCTATTATTCATTTTGTTTCCATATAATTTGGTGCGAGAGTTTGTCTCTCAAGGAATTAATTCTTTCGTCATCATACTGCTGAAAATTTCCTTTCTTCTCTACTTTTTTATAATAATGTAGAGCATTTATAATTATACCATAATCTTCTATTGTAATATCAATTTTCATAACTCAAATGAATAATCTTTGATATATCTATTGTTGCGAAGAATGCCTGTAATCCTACAATATCCCAAGTTTTAATTTTAATGGAGAACGGAACCATTACTAAACCACCAATCAAACGAAAATAACACCCCAACTTTACATCCACATAAAGAAGAATGAAGTATCCAACCAATAACAGAACACTACCAATAATACGAAGAGATGTTGGTGTTAATTTCATTACATTCTCATTTTTAATACTTGTGCGGTTACTTCTTGTTGTTTCATATACAACTTCAGCATACCTTTGAGTGATAGTTGTAGTTCCTCTACATTCTCACAATTATCAATATTTCTTGCTAATTTTTCATACTCAAACATCTTTGAGGGATTTGTGAGTATAATATCATCTGGATGTCCCGTCATTTTTCTTATAAAATTCTATTTTGAGTTGAGTAATGAGTAAATCAACTTTATCTTCAATACGAGTAAGTCGTTCCTCAATAGTATCTATACGATACTCATCAATTGCTTCTTTTTTAACTGAATAAGGGTCAATCGTTGCCATAGTTCCTTGTAGTGAATTGAGTAGTTGTTTTTCAATCATTTTGGTTCTCAGTGTGCATCGTGAATAATGAAGTTAGAAGGATGAATATAGGTTTCACTTTCTGCTAAAATAACGAATGTTTCTTTTAACTTTTCGTCAGTGTAAGGCATATCCGAATTCCAGTTATAATAATAACCTCGTCGTACAGTCATCCACCAGATAGATGACCTCATATTTGCAAAGGATTCTACGGACCAAATACCTCTTTGTAATAGAGTTCCCTTATACCTGTTACCATCAGGTCCTTCCAGTAAAAGAATTTTATTCATAAGAACTCCAATCACCACTTAAAATTTCCCAGAAGTCCCAATCCTCACCTTCCATATGTTTTTTCCAGTTTCTAAAGTTATCAAGACAATCTATAACCCCCCACTTAAGTTCCCATAAAAACCTTTGAATTGCATTTTGGTTCTTATATTCCTCAATTGCTTTATAACCCATACTATAGGAAAGTTCTTTTACTGTTTCTTCATTATAAGACACTTTATCTGAGAGAACTTCTAAAGACCATTTTGCTTTCAACTTTCTCGGTTTTGCCTCTACTAAAATTCGCTCAATAGTAATTTTTGGAGGAAATGCACCATATTTTATTGCATACTCAAAGTCTAAATCTTGAAGTTTACAAAAATTTTTATAATTTTTTATAGACTTTTCCCAAGAAAGTCTATATTTCTCTCGGGTTTCTTCTACTAATTTATCAAAGGAATCGCTCATTTTATTCCCACCTCATCATAAAGTTCCCAGAGATTATCATACAAGACTTTAGCACATTCTGCATCAAGTTGTTTCATCCCCTTGATAAGGTAATCAACAAGTGAGTTTGGTGGATGTCCCAGATTACCAAAGAAAACAGCACAATCAAAATCACAATAAGGATATTTAAGTATCATTTTCCAGTGCCGATAATCTTGAAGTATTCTTTTCCAACCTTGAAGTATTTGGTTCATAATTAAACTCCCAGTAGTTCTCTTTCTCTTTGAGTAAGTTTAGCAAGAACTCTTTGTCGTTCTCCTTCTTTCACTTCTTCTTGAAGTTTTTGAATATCGGCAATAATAAAATCAACTGCCTCATCAATACTATGAACTTCATAAGTGGTTTCAAAATCCATCCTCAATTGTCTTACCACCATCTTGCGAAGAAAAATTGGTTGAGTAGAACCTTTATAAAAATGAATTTCATACTGAACTCTACCAAAGGCAAGACCAGAGCAAACATCAGCATAAGCAAATGTCACACCATAAGTTTTATCTTCTTCGTCAATAAAATGGATTTTATATCCATATGTTTGAAGTTTGATTGAGGCATCAAAAAATTGGGTTAGGTTCATTTCTGGTTCTCCTTTGGTTTAAAAATATCTTCAAGGTCTTTTGGGAAAAAACTAGGTTTCACAAGGGGCAAAAGGTCTTGTCCGTATCGTTCTCCTTTTGGGTCTGGGAGTAAGGTGTTGTTTGCGAGAATATCACAAACAATCTGCCTCTCTGGGTCTCTCATATACTTCTGGACTTTCTGTAGAAGTTCGCACCTTGTCCTGTAAAAGTCTCTAGAGAACTTTAGGTCTTGATTTTCTTTTTCAAGTCTTTCAATATAGTCTGCCCAAGACTGTGCGATTTCAATAAAGGTTGCAAACTTTTCAGTAGTAGTCATTTCTGGTTCTCCTGAAGTTTTAGATAATCATAAGAAATCTTACATTTCTGTGGTTGTTCCATACAGAACACAATACCTTGATTTTTTCCTTTATCCTCACCCCTTTCCATATCAAAGAAATGCATAACTGGTATAAAAAGAATAAGAATAAGAATTAAGATTGCCGCACCATTATCACTCATTTGTTTTCTCCAAGTTTTTCACCAAGTTTAATGAATTCATACCTATCTTTGCAGACGTTTGGTTTTTCTATACATTCAATAGTGGTTTCATTTGTTGCGTCTTTTTTCGCAAAATAAGCACCCATATTGAGAAATCCAACAGAAGAAAAAATAAAAATAAGTATGAAGAGAAATACAACGTTACCTAGTACTTTCTCCTGGTCATCGTTCATTTCACAAATTCCTCATACCTGGGGACGCTTCCACACATAATATTTGCGTATGCTGGATTTGGATTATCCATTTTCATACGACATTCCATATTCTTATTGTATGCTTGTTGGAATGTATGGTTTTGCATAGTCTGATGAAGTCCGAGACCTACACCCAAAATAATGGGAAACCCCAAAAGTATTGACAAACAAAAAATAAGGTCTTCACTCATTTTACTTCACCTCACCACAAATTTCACAAGGAATACCATCAATCATAGAATAAAATTTCGCAGTAAGTATGAATGAACTAATCAAAGTAAATGGAACAAGAGCACACATTACTAAGGCAACAATAACAAATCTCACATCATCTTTGAAGTCCATTTCACTTCACCTCCAATACAATTCGTTTGTCTTCTGGAATAAGATTGAAAATCTCTTCAAGAGTTGGTTGTTCTCGTTCTCCAAGAAACTCCTTGCAAATACCATCATAGTTCAATCCAAACTCGTGAGTGAAGACAGGACGACCAAGTGATTTCTCAACTGCTTCTTGAAATACATCAAAAGGGCAACAGAGTTCAGCAGTGAAGAGTTGAAATTCAGCAATCTTACGGGGGGATTGGTCTACCCACCAGTTGGAATCATAAAGTTCAATTGCGTTTTCTTTGCCGATAGAGTTTGTTGGAGACATAATGTGTTTTGTTTGTAAGGTTATGCTTGGAGTTTGTATTTTGTAGACACTTTAAATTTACTAGTGATTGCAATATGACTTGGTAAATAATATTCATACTCATAATCATTAGTTTCAAATACAAAAATTTCTTTTAGATTATCTTCAAGAAACTTTTGAAAGGATTTTTCTGTTAGAGTTGGAATTGTATTAATAATTTGAATTTTGGTTTAAGTTCACAGATTTCTCTCTTCAACTTAGCAATTTCTTGAGACTGATATTCGATAATTTCAAATGCTTTGATGATTGAGTTTCCGTTTGTAGTAACAGCACTTGCAAGTTGTTCGATTGCTTGTGAGTGGTTCATAAGAGGTTTCTTTGTGTTTGTAGGGTTATTATACGACAAAAGGCACTCGGTTTCAAGTGCCCTTGTGACGGTTTCTCAAGTGTCCTCAAACATCAATAATCAAAACTTCCACATCAGTTGAAGGAAGTTCTTTATCGTATTGGAAAATTGGACCCAGACCATAAATTCCGTTTGTGTTTTTTACAGTTGCCACATAAACACTAATCTCTTGAGTTATATCCAAACCGTAGTCAACATCCCTCCACTGACCTACAACTTCTAGGTCTTCGGGAAACTTCTTAAGTTGCTCAATCAGTTCCTTAACTTTCATTTCAGTTCCTCTTTCTGTTTTTGTTTTAGAATTCTAATAATATCGGTAATTGTATTCATTTCCCCATAAATTTGGTGCCATCTACCTACATCACTATAACTTACAGTTTTATAATAGGTCTTCCTAATCCATTCAGCAACTTCCTCAAATGAAGTATTTTCAGTCATAATGCCTCCAAATAATCTGCGATTTCTTTAATACTTTCCAATTTTGGTTCAGTCTTTCTGGAAAGGTCAATCATTAGTCCGTCATTTTGATTTACAAAGGGTGATGAAGTTGGAGTATTTTTCTTATACCATTCATCATTTCTTTTTTCTCTTGTGAAGTTTGTCCAAAGAAGACTTGTTTTATATTTTAGATTCAAATAATCTGCGATTTCTTTAATACTTTCCAATTTTGGTTCAGTCTTTCTGGAAAGGTCAGTCATTCCAGTTTCTCCAATTCATCAGCAAGTTCATAAAGCACCCGAGCATCAACTACCATATCTTCTACACCTTCCTCTTCACAACACTGGTAATACTGAAACTCATTCACAATCTCACGAATAGCAGCAGCAAGAGAAAGTTCTTCGTGATTTGGAAACTTATTACTTTCCACCCACTTATCTTCCCAAGCACGATAAATTCTTTTTGCCCTTTCAGTCATTTGGTTTCTCCACGGATAGTTCTACTTCCATTTCACTCATAATCTTTTGAAGTTTATTGAGCATACCGTCTCTTGCTTCTTTTGTAGCAACACCACTCCAACTGTTACCAAATTGTAAAGAGTGGATTATAGTGTCTGTGAGAATGTAAAGGTCAAGTGCTGTAAGTTTAGTCATAAGTCCTCATCAACATAATGATACTTTGGTTCATTATAATACTTCATAACTTTAACATAATATTTTGCCGTTTCAAGGTCATCATATTTTGGAGTATTAGTTAAACCCCATTCACCCATTAAATTTTTTCGTTGAATTACAAAATAAGGTGCTCTTTTTTCATAGTCATAAAATTCTTGAATTCTATATTGTTTAGTCATAAGGTTTCAAGTTCATTCATAAGGGTTAAAAGTTCATCCACATAAATCACACTATCTGTTCCATACATTCTAGCATAAAACTCGTCCATATTGGGGTCTGGTGGAAGAGAAGAGGAGTATTGGTTGATGATTTCTTTGATTGTATGAATAAGAAGTTTGGGTTGAGACAAATCTTTTTCCTTATCCATATAGGCATAAAGAATTTTTTTTGCTTGTTCGGTTCTGTAATTAGTCATAATTCTTTAAATAGTATGATACCGACTTGGGTGGGCATTAATATAAGCAATCGCTTTCTTAATATCCCCATTTGTTGAGTATAGTGCCGTCTTGCAATCCATTATCCCGGCACCAGTTATCTCACGCAACTCTTTAATTAACTTCGGGTCTTTATGAGGTTCGGTCACAATAAAATTCGTGCAACATTACATCATCATTAATGACTTGTCCAGGTTCCACCCAGTTCTCATCATTTGAAATATTATACTCCTTATCAGTTGGGTGTGGTTCCATCACCAGATTGATTGCTGCTGGAAATCCTCCAGACGTACCATCGAAAATATTGAGCATAGAAAACACTACACCATCACACATCTCTTGTGGGGTTCTATTTTCTACTTTTGACCAATATCTTGCAGTGCCTCTGCACTGAGCAAGAAACATTTCCCGCATTTCTTCTTTTGTATAAGGTCTAGTCATTTTTTAAAAAGGTTTTCAAGTTGTTTTTTTTGTTTCCAGAGTTCGGCAGATTTTATTTGTTCGTCAGCAAACCTGTTTATATGTTCGCATATTTTTATTTCTTGAGTAGTAATATTCATATGATACTTGTCTTTCAAGATAAGAATAGTTTCCAAATCTCTGAGAACACCACCTGGAATATCCAAAAACTCTTCGTAAGTCATTCTTTATCCAAAGTAAATTTAATTTCTTCAACCCAACTATGAGATAGAATTGCTTCGGCAAGAGCAGCAGCACCAAGAGAATGGGAACCATCCACTTCACGGATAATCTCTGCCAGTCGGATAATGTGTCCTACTTTTGGTGGTAGTTTGTCAGTCATTATTCGTCACCATAAACAAGATACTCAATTTCTTCTTCAAGTTCTTTGATTTCGTTATCCAAACAAGCAATAAGTTTTACGATGTGATAGTATTCTTTGTAGTGCTCTGTATTATTCCATTCTTCATAGGCATCTTCTATTGTAAGGTAAATTTCCTGAGTGGTCTTATGTAAATCAGCATAGACCTTACCATCCTGCCTCTTCAACATAATCACATAGAATTCAGTCATTCTTCATCCCTCCTAATGTTCTTACCACCATTTTTTCAATCCTCCATTTTTCTGGATAATACATATGAGCATAAAATATGAAAGCAGCAGTCATATTATCACCATTTGCTTTTGTAAGTTGCCTCTCAATACCTTCCATAGTACAATAATCTTTCAACTCCATTTCTCCACCAAACACAAATCGGAAAGTGGAATTTATAAGTTCTTCCGAAAAATTATTGAAATTATTTTCAAGAAACTTTTGTTGTTCTTCATTTAGTTTCAATTTTTTCATTCTTCCCACCCCTCAAAGTCTTCGGTAAAAAATTCAAAAGCAAGACACTGTTTGTCGTTATTCAATTCTACACCAAAAAGAGAACTGGAAAGAAAAGAAAATACGATATGAAATCCACCAGAAGACCAATGATGATTGGTAGGATTTTCATAATCCACCCACAGTAATGAACGATTTTTGAGAATACCAAACTGCCAAGTATGAGAGGTTTCACCATTTTCCCAAACTTTTTTATCGTGCTGGAAGAGTTTCATCAGGTTCCTTTGTGTATGAGACTATTATAGGGCATCCACAGGGGGATTGGTGGGGTGTCTGTGCCAGTTCTTCAAGTGTCCTATTTCAGTTCCTCTTCAATCCTTTCAATCTCAAAAATAGCATTTAGAAACTCAATTGCGTGTTTTCCTACCACCCAAGCATCCTTGTCCTCAAAGAACCTATCACCAATAGTTCTCATATTGTAACCCTCGTTGTCTTTATCAAATAAAGCAATCACATAACAATAATTCCTCTCCTCTACCTTATACCACTTGACGAGTTCGTGCTTTTTGTTATAGGTGCTCCAACGGAACTCTATGTTTCTAAATCTCATAATGACTCCAGTGCGCGACGGATTGCAGTCGGGTCGGTCCCACCAAAACCGAAGTCTTTAGCGGCTTTTACCATATTTTCTAGTTCCTCCAACGCCTGCTCCTTCAAACTTCTTGGAGGTTCTGGGCGACAGGCGTTGCGGAGTGCATTAGACGCCATCTCTCCAAACGGAATGCCAAGCGGACTGGGGATGCTCTTTAGTTGTTCGCAACACGCTTCCAGTTGTTGGTCGGCACCCCAGAGTGCGGCGCGGGTGGCGATGTCTTGCTCATACTCCTGCCAACGAGGTTCTTCAGGGTTGTCGCACTCTTTGATCCACTGTTTCACCAACTCCGGCGGTGGAGTGATTGGATGGTTACTCATTAGTCGTCTCCGTTACTGGTGGAAGTGGTGTTACTGGAGGTAGTATAACAGGTTCTGGTGCTGGAAGTTGTAGTGGTTGTGCCACTTCTACAACTGGTTTTTGTGATGTCACTTCTTCCAGTTGTTTCTCAAGTTGAATAATCTTCTCCTCAAGTATTGGTGAAGGAGTATTCGCAGAACTTTCGGCAAGTTTATAACCAGCAACACTCACACCAAAGATACTTGCGAGTGCGGCAACAGCAGAAATAGTTTTAGTGAAACTCATAATCAGTCAGTGGGGTTGATGTTCATAAGGTCATTATACAACAACCTTGCGAAGATGTGGTGGGGTCTCTGTCCACTTTCCAAACTGGACGACGTTGCGACTGCCCACATAATATTCAGGTCATCAATCGTCGGCATTTTCGGTGTAGTATCCATTACGATAAGAATTTAAGTTTCTACAGAACCAAGAAAGAACATCAACAGAAACACTATACCTCCAGATTGTAAGGTCAAATCCAAACAAGGAAGAGTGCCCAACATTTACAAGCAAACCAGTACTATTCGCATATTCATTAAGGTCAATATTCAACTGAAGCAGGCATAATCGTTTGATTTGTAGAATATTCAGGTAATACTCTTTGCCGAAATCATCAACAAACAAATAATCAATTAGTTTCATTTTCCTTTGCTTTTGTCCTCTTATTATAGCAGGTCCCACGACCCGTGCCCGTTTACTGTGCCAGTTCGTCAAGTGGTCCGTCGTCCAATTCCACATCTTCAACAAGGTCTTTTAGTCTATCAAAGAAATCTTCGGTGAATGGAGACATTTCCACCTTACCGGTATCAATATCATCTACCATCTGTAATAGATACTCAAGGAACTCTTTGGGATAGGTCTCGTCAAGATTTATGCTACTCCAGAACCAATCATAACATTCTTGTTCCGCATTGTCAGATTTTAGAAGTTTATATGGTTCATAGTTTTCTGTAATGAGGTCTCTCCACATTCTAAAGTTATCATTAAATGATGAAAACCAAGTAGGAATAAGATGTGTGAAGATATACTCAAACCAAGTCATTGTGGTTTTCTTTTTATCAGTACCTAATAGTGGTCTTGAATAAGTCATTGCGTTTCAAACTTTATAATGTTTTTATATCTATTTGTTTTCTTATCACTCCATTGATTGGATAAGTTTTTACTTTACCACTATCAATATCAGCACACATTTGTAGGAGTTCTTGCTCCCCTACCGACAATCCAGTTTTCTCCAGGACATTTTATTGAGCGAACAGAGTTTCCACATCCATCATTCCACCATTTTTTGTTTTTGTTTGATGAACTTGATTTTACTTTATGTTCTTCACCCCTACCAAGAACCCAACCCCTGCCAGGACATTCTACCATCCTTTTACAATTTCCGCAACCGTCGTTCCACCATTTTCTTCCTTTAACTTGTTCCCTCATTTTTTCTTTAGTTTCTTCTGAACGGGTTTTACCTTTATTTGCTTCACTTAATTTTCTTCTGATTTCTTCCGAAAAAGTTTTACCTTTATTTGCTTCACTTAATTTTCTTCTGGTTTCTTCTGAAAGAGTTCTACCTTTACTTTTAGCACCTATTTTTCTTTTATGTTCTTCTGAAAATATTTTAACTTTACCAGACTCACTCAATTTTCTTTTATGTTCTTCCGAAAAAGTTCTACCTTTATTTGCTTCACTTATTTTTTTCTTATGCTGATCACTTTGTACAACACCAGAACTTCCTTCTCCACCATTAGTTCTATTGTGAAGAACACCAGTTTCCAAATCTTTTCGTCCAAACACATCAATCATATACTTTTCGTGCTTAAATGCTTCTTCTTCAGTTAGATTTTGTTTGAGAAAAATTATTCTTGTAGTATCCTCTGGTGGTTTAATTTCACCTTTACGTTTTTTATATACCCTATTACCTTTACCCTTACCTATGTAATAGGGTGTGCCATCTTCACGCAAATATGCATAAGTGTAATAAATCATTTCTACTCTAAGTTTGGTGACATAAGTATTTATACAAGAAAGGAGGCATTTCTGCCCCTTTCTACCGTAGAGAGTGTCACCAAACTAAGGCACTATTATTTATCCACAATTATACACTTCACTGGTTTATCTAATTGAATATCATTCCAATGCCGTAGTGCGTTTGCTACAATAAATGAGTTTGTAATCAAAATGGAGAGGAAGGCAATCAGACGAACCACCGCAATTTGGTCCGATTCTTTATCCGTATCACCACTCTTTTCGCTCAGAGACTTTGAAATAATTTTCCATAAATTACTTTGCTTCTGTTTCATAATCTCCAATAATTTCTATATTTTTCCATTCATTTGGATAAACTAACATACAAACACTTCTGAACTTATCATCATAGGTTTCTATACAAACCGTGACATATTCATCGGATACAAATTCAATAAACCCATTACAGTTTTTGTATTCAACTTGAATTCCTTTGGTAAATGTCATCATAGAAAACACATCTCCAGATAAAATTAAGTTGTAAATGAATCAATAATACCGGACTCGTACTCGTCCGAGAGTTTGAATTTCTGAGCACTGACTACATTTGGCATAATCAGATTCACATACCTTTCGTCATAAGAACCTTCTTGTGACAAAATACTAAATGCTTCGGTGTCATTTTCGGCAATTAGATTAATTAGTCCGCCAAATTCTGAGGAAGGATACGGAACCCAAAAATCAATCAGATACAAATACTTCATTTCTTTTGTTTGATTACTCCTTTATTTTAGCAGAATGTTGCAGACAAGTCAACTGGCGGCGAAGTTCAATTCTTACCGGAATCAGATTGTGGGAAAAAAATATCTCCCATTGATTACCCTTCACCAAATTCATAATATTATCCAACTGACGTAGTGCCAGCAGAATTTTCATTTCATTGGTCATCACATGAACTCGGCCATATAATAATCACAGGTTATTTGCAGTGCCGCCGCTTTCTTTTCAATTTCATTTTCAATTATCACTTTACTTTCTTTTCGATACTGTTCATATTCAGAACGCTGGTGAAAGTTAGACTCTTCCATTTCGGCATGTTTCATAAAGTCTTCAAATGCATTTACAAACTGTAAGATTTCTTCGTTGCTCATTTACACTCAGGATGATTTTTACCAAGAACTTCACATACCGATGGATATTCATACATGGCGGAAGAGTTTTTCTTTTCAATTTGAAAGATACTAAAACCGCAAATATACCCAAAGACGAAGATGAGGAAATAATGAAATGATTTCATGATGAAGTAATTTATAACAAGTTTAGTATAGTAGATTAGTCCCGAACTCTGGGTGTTCATGTGGACACCTTTCATATTGTCACCTCTGGTCAATTTTTGTGTGCCAGTTGCTCAGGTGTCTTTATTTTCTCCCAAGTCTCCAACCATTACCAGGACATTCTATCATCATCTTACAATTTCCGCAACCATCATTCCACCATTTTTTACCTTTATTCGCTTTGTTACCCTTAAGTGCGAACTACAGGCATTGTTATTTAGATACTCCAGTCCGCGACCGATCATTTTTACCATTGCCTCTTGAGCAGATTCAAGATTAAAATAAACCGCCCACTTTTGTTTCCCCTCATAAATGTATCCAACCTTATAAAAGTCGTCCAATATTCTCATGAAAGGGTCTTCATATACTCACCATAAAGAATTCTTTCATTCCACCTTGCGGCAATTTCATGAGGTTGCTCATAGTACTCCAAGTCCTCCATACACTCACCTTTATAATACCTTTTGGAAGACTTAAGTTTGAGTTCTCCAGAGACAAACTGAAGAATATGATAAAGTTCGTGAAGGAGGACAGTAATATAAGTCTCCTTATCCAGATGAGTATCCAGTTCTATTAGGAATTCACGAGGATTGTAATGTCTTCCAGCAACATCACAGTATCCATATGCACCTTCACGCTTCATACCACGATGAAGAATGTCAATTTCCAGTTTGTGTCTGGGAAGATGCTTTGATACAAACCAACACACCACATCTTCACAAAGACGCTTGGAGAACCCGTATCCTTCTGTGTATAATGTAAGCATTAGAATGAAGTAATAATGATGTGAGTGAGACGGGTTCCCCAATTCATAAAGATGATAAAAGAAGAGATAAAAACCAGTTTCTCTTTAATGGTCATAATCAACAGGCGAATGCCAGACCCCCAAGAGATGCACCAAGTGCCGTTGCCCAACCACGATTTCTGCGGTTGTTGGGAGTGCTGGTCATGGAGCGTCCGATTGCTCCTCCCAGTGTAGCACCCAGAAGAGTCCGAACGGGATTACAGTTGGGATTTGTTGCTCTTCCATAATAACCATTGTTATATTGGTTGGAGTTCCAGTTACCACCACTCACCTGATTACAAGGAACATTGTAGGATTGAGTCTGCACACCACCCTGATAATAGTTCCCGTACTGGTCATAACCACCCGGAACATAAACTTCCTGATATTGGGTGCAGACACCAAATTGATTAACCTGCTGTGCCATTACTGGTGTAGGTAGGAATACAAGTGGGAGGAGAAGAATAAGTTGTTTCATTTTGCATAAAGATAAGAAGATGCCCAGTCTGCATTAGAAAGAACCCACTCCCTCTGCTCAATAATGCGGAGATCATAGCGAACACCTTTGGCAGGAGATTTCCAACTGGCACTCTTATAAATTTCTCCAGTCTTCTTATTTACGAATGCATGAACTGAACGGGAAGGAGAACGATCAGGACCATTATCAATTACCATAATGATTTTGTGATACTTGCGACCACTTTCAATAATGAACTCATAATCACACTCACCATTCTTCAGGTCAGTGATACGAGAATTGTTATAATCAACGCTCTCACCACGCTCAAGAAGACGCTGGTGAGACTTGATGCTGTAATCAATGTAGTTCTGACGAAGAGCATCACACAGCATCAGAGTCCATTTAGTAACATTCAACTGGATGGTGTTACGGGCATCTTGCTGGGCAGCATAGTCAGCGAAGGTGGTCGTCATTGGTTTGCTTGCTTATGAGTGTATTATAGGGCATTCCAGACCCCTCTGGAGTGCCCTGTGTGCCAGTTGTTCAGGTGTCACATTAGTGTTTCGCACCATTGCCTTCCCGTGCTCATTTTAGAATATTTTTTGCCGCCTTTTCTGCTTCCTTTTCTCTTTTTTCTTTTGCTTTACGAACCGCACCACCACCAGAATTTGCCATCATCGCTTTTATTTGCGATGCTCTTTCTGGAGAATTGGGAGCAGAATCTCCATAATTTACAGATTGTCTGGGTGCCTGTTCTCTACCTGCAAGATAAGCACTCTTAAGTCTTTTTATTTCTTTTTTCTTCCCTTCAACAAGTTCAACAAATTCTCTAAATGTTATTGACATTTTTACTTTTATTTATTTTAAAAATTTGGTGGAGGAAGTTTCGGTGCATTCATTTCCACAGTGGTTTTCTGTAGGTTGAGCATCATACCATCTAGGGCACTAGCAACTGGAGTGAATCCAATCGTTGCAACAATAATACCGAAGATGGTTCCAGAAATAAAGTTAATCATTAGGTAAGAGAACCAGAAGTTTTTATTAGTCCGTTTGAACTAACATTATTATATGAGATTTTATGAAAGTATTTGCAATATTTGTGCCAGTTCGTCAAGTGTCCTCAGTCATTATGTTATAGTAGTTTGAGTAAATTCTGCAACTCTTGATATGCCTCTTCTGGATTATTATATATTTTTGTGTATATTGTCTTTTTTTTAGACCGTTGTATTGAACCCCTATATCTATTTTTATAGTACTCAGATACTCCCCTGTATCCAGTTTTGTTTTTAAAAGTTCTCTCAAAATTATGATCACTACAATGGGTTTTGGGGTTTATCACTTTTAGATTAGAAATAATATTATTTTGTCTATCAGTATCAATATGATGGATATGCTTATCATCTATATTTTCATTCAAAAAAGTTAGAGCCATCAGTCTATGTACGCTGATTCTTTTTATTTTACCATAGTTTGCAATGTCAATATAAAGATATCCATTGTTCATTTTCATTGGATTCAACGTTTTGCCTTTTCTATGTATTTTTCTAAATGAACTTTTATAAGGCATATATTCACATTTGTCAAATGTTCTAACTTCCCCAGTTTGACTTATAAAATATTCAGGGAATGGAGTTTTATGCCAAATTATCTCATTCATAAACTCTACATTCTAATGCACCAGGATGAGAATCGCAATAGAGTTCAAGTGGTGTCGGATCGTGAGAATCTTCTGGATGATTTTCTTTATATGCCTCTAGTGCCTGTAGTTCTTCTGAAGTATGGCGACGATTTTGTGGTGAGATTGTTGGGTCACTAAGAACTTTTTTATCTTTTTCAATATGTTGATCGATTGTACTCATAATACTCGGTAAATTAGATACAATATTTATTTTGTTTGTGAGGATACAGAGTCACCTTTACCATATAGTGACCTTACAAATAGTGCCGTAAATTTCTCCATCTTTTGGGGGCATACTTGACTTGGATTGTAATTAATTGCCTCTCTCAGAGCATTCAGTTCTCTCCACTCTTCTTGAGTGAGATATTCTGTGTTTGTTTTGGGAAGTGTCATAGGTTTAATAAGAATGTTAGGATTCTAACACAAATCCTTTATATTATGTAGAAATTTAACATTCTCTTTTGTTTTCGA
>Ga0222712_10003590_pt1 | contig 16773 bp, 10 predicted proteins | sample C33_657DmetaG_FD_165043 | JGI IMG/M metagenome (GOLD analysis project Ga0222712, IMG submission 165043) | Estuarine water microbial communities from San Francisco Bay, California, United States - C33_657D | ecosystem: Environmental > Aquatic > Marine > Unclassified | place: USA: California...
ACATGTTGCCGAGCATGATGCCTTGGGTGATGGACTGGTGGGTGTGGTTCTCGATGAGCCCGGGCATCACGAACTGCTGACCGGCCTCGATCAGCGTGCCCACCGGCTGGCTGAAGCCGGCCTGGCGGATGTCGGTGATGACGCCGTTCTGGACCACGATGTCCACACTCGGAATCCAGCTGTCCGAGAAACCGTCGTACATGCGTCCGGCGCGAATGGTGTAAGTGGATTCGGGCAGCGCCTGTGTCCATGTCGGCTTGATGGCCAGTTCCCGCGTGCTGCCCGTGGCCTTGTCCCACAGGTGGATGTCCTCGCCGTCGATGTAGATCAGCTTGCTGCCATCGGCCGACCAGCTCGGGTTCTCCCCTGCCGCCGCGATCAGCGTGGACTCGCCCAGCTCGCCGCTGGCATTCATGGGGGCCGACCATAGAGCGCCGTCAATGCGATAGACGATCTCGCCGGTGCTCGACCACGTGGGCCGGTTGTGCTGGCGCCGCCCCAGGGACTTGCCCGCCACCGGCGAGATCATGAGCTTCTCGCCCTGCCCGTCCGCAGGTAGCAGGTACAGCACATTCTTGCCCTCGCGGAAGCGGCTGTTCATGGGCTCGCGGTAATACACCACCACCTTGCTGCCATCGGGCGACCAGGAAGGGGCGCTCGGGCCGAAGATGGTGTCGGCGATCATGAGGTCGCTGCCAGTGGCCAGGTCGAACACATTGACGGTGGCCGAGATGAAGATGCTGTTGCCGCTGTCGGCCAGATAGGCCAGCTTGCTGCCATCGGGCGACCAGACCGGCGAGTTGGCCGGGCGCAGCAGATCGGTGATGCGGCGCTGGCTGCCCGTGGCCACGTCCAGCAGCCAGATGTCGGCCTTGCCTTCGCGGTCGGACACGAACGCGATCTGGCTGCCATCGGGCGACCAGCTGGGCGACATGTCGATGTAGACATCGTCCGTGACATTGCGCGGCGGCGTGCCGGCGGCCAGATCGGCCAGCCAGAGATCGCCCAGCGCGGCGAAGGCTGCCTGACTGCCATCGGGCGAGAGCACCGGGTCGACGATGCCGAGAGCCTCGCGCGGTGTCTGATCGGTGAAGTCGTAGGTGCGCCGCTCGTAGGGCGTGCGGTCGAGAGTGACGGTGGCGGAGAACGGCACATTGCGGCCGGGCACACCGTCGCGGGACACCGACTTCACGGCGCCGTCAGCGGTGTAGAAGATCATCCCATCGGGCGCGAGCGTGGGCCGGAAAGGAAACACGTCGCCGCCATCGACCAGCCGGGTGATGCGCGAGCCGTCCACCTGCACACTGGCCAGGTAGCTGGTGTCCTCGCCGATGCCGACGATGTAGAGCTCCTGCCCGTCGGCAGACCACTGCGGCGCGCCGAGCAGGGGCGCGCGGTAAAGTTCACGCGCCTGGGTGCCGGGGGTGAGCGAGCGCACCATGAGGATGTTCTCCGGGCCGTCGATGACATAGGCCAGCAGATTGCCGGCGGGCGAGAGTGCCGGGTAGACCGCATTGCCGACCCCGGAAAAATACGCCGTGCCCGGCATCACATAGCCGGTTTCTTCGGCCGTGGTGAGCTGGGTGCGCACGCCGCTGTCCAGATTGGTGGACCACAGCGAGTAGCCGCCGTTCTCGTCACTGGCGTAATAGAGCGTGCTGCCATTGCTGCTGTAGGACGGGTAGCGTGCATCGCCGCCGCCATCGGGCAGCCGGGCCAGCTCACTGCCGTCGGGCGCCACCGTCCACACCGAGAAGGCATCGCCGACGAAACCATAGAACGCCAGACTCTCGCCGTCCGGATTCCACACCGGCTCCTGCGCGTCCATCTCCGGCGGCGTGATCGCCGTGGCCGTGCCGCCCGTGGCCGGCACCGACCACAGCGTGCCCTGCAGCGCCAGCACGAAGGTCTGCCCGTCGGGCGAGAGTGCCGCCGCCATGTTGGTGCCTTCGGTCATGGTCACGTCCACCAGCACCCGTTCCTGGGCGACAAGCGGGCCTGTCGCCAGCGTGGCGAGCAGTGCCCACAAACCTGCCAGGCGCGCGCGGGCCGGGCGGTGAAATCCTGCAATCATCGGGGTTCTCCTGAAATCGAATGGCTTGGTCAGAATGTGCTACATCGCCCTGGCACAAGCAAGCGCCCCACGGCGCTGAGGCCGGGGGCGCAGGATGCTGGTCAAGTGCGGCCACAACAAAGGCCCCGCTGTACTTGCTTCTCTGTATTTCATCGAGCGGCTGCTGGTCAGCTGCACAGGAACCGCGCTTGGGAAGCAGCGCAGGGCGGGCACCACCACGTGTGCAAGACTTCCCTTTTTTACTCAAATCATTGGCAGCTTCTCCGAGTGGCCCTCACATGACCTGGCCCACAACGTCTCGTGATGATCAACAAGCTCGCCACTCTCCGCGTACCGAGACCTAAATTCTGACGACAAAGCGTGCTGCAAGCGCTGCCCGCTGGCGCTTGCAGAGGGCATGATCAAGGAACTAGCATCCCGCCCATGTGCCGCCTATCCCTGACACTTGCCCCCCGCGCTTTGCTGTTGAAGCTGGCCCTGCTCCTTCTGCTTCCCGCCCTGGCGTCGGCGCAGTCGGCCCTGCCCGGTGGGCTGACGGAACTCACGCGGCTGGAGCTGGCACTCTCCCACGGCCAGAGCGCCGCCGTGCTGGCAAGCCCCACCCTGGCGGGTTTCCATGTCCGTGCCGGCAGCTATGTGCTGGCCGAGCCATTGAGCAAGCGGCTGCTCGATGCCGATCCGAAGCGCTTCGGCCAGCTCCCCGACGAACCCACTATGGTGCGCAATCTCCAGCACCTCGCGCTGCTCTATCAGCAGCAGGGGCGGCTGGACGATGCCCTGCCCATGCTGAGCCGGGCATTTGTGCTGGAGGAGCGCAGCGCGGGCGCGGCGCATCCGGATGTGGCCACGGCACTGAGTCTGCTGGCCGGGCTGCAGGTCCGCCGAGGGCAGTATGCCGAGGCAGAGGCGCACTATCGCCAGGCGCTGGCGATCGACTTGGCGGCCCTGGGCGAGCGCCATCCGGCCGTGGCGGCCACGACGGGCAATCTCGGCGTGAGCCTGGCCCTGCAGCGCCGCTTCGCCGAGGCCGAGCCCTTGTTGCGCGAGGCCCTGCGCCTGCACGAACGCAGTGCCGGCGCCACCCGCGCCGACGTGGCGCAGGCCGCGCGCAATCTCGGCGTGGTGCTCACCCAGCAAGGCCGCGTGGAGGAAGCGGCGGGCCATTTCGCCGCCCTGCTCGCGCTGACGCGGACCACCGAGGCGGGACAGCCCCCGCTGCTGGCGCAGGATCTGCTGCACTTGGCCGGCCAGTACGCGGCCCAAGGCGAACGCCAATCCGCCGAGCCGCTGTTCAAGCGCGCGCTGTTGCTGCAGCAGCAAGTACTGGGGGATGCACATCCGCTGGTGGCGGACACCCTGCTGCAGCTGGGCGATCTCTACGCCCACCTCGACCTGCACGCCCTCGCCGCGCAACAGTATCAGGCGGCCCGCGACCTGCTTGAGGCGCGCAGCGACACCGCGCCCGCACGTCTGCGCGAGATCAACGCCCGACTGGCGCAATGGGCGCCGACAGGGGATCATAGGCCATGAGCCACTTTTGGATAAGAAATGAACAAGCGCAGGAGGCTTGCCCAGCGTGGATGACAGTCAGTTCAGCATTTCACTCAAGCGTATCGAGAATTACCTGTTTCAGATCGACTTCGGCGCCTTCGGCAATGTGCTGACCGACGAGCCCGAACCGCTGGGCGGCGGAGAAGGCCCCAACCCTTCGGCCATGCTGGCCGCCGCCGTGGCCAACTGCCTCTCGGCCAGCCTGTTGTTCGCCCTGCGCAAGCACAAGGATGACCCGGGCGAGCTGACTGCCACCGTCACCGGCCACGTGCAGCGCGTCGAGCGCTTTCGCCGCGTGACCGGCTTCGAGGTGCAGATCCGTCTGGGTGTGCCGGGCAGCAGCCTGCCGGGCCTCAGCCAGGCCGTGAGCGTGTTCGAGAATTTCTGCACGGTCACCCAGAGCGTGCGCCACGGCGTGCCGGTCGCGGTGGAGATCGTCGACAGCGATGGGGTGCGGATGCACCACCATGCCGGTGAGGCTCACGATGCATGACCTGCCGACGCCGCTGAGTTGGCACTGCGTGCCTTTCGAGAGCCTGGGCGTGACCCAGCTCTATTCCCTGCTGCGCCTGCGGCAGGAGGTGTTCGTGCTGGAACAGGACTGTGTGTATCTGGATGTGGACGGGCGGGATATCGGCGCGCTGCAATTGTTTGCGCAGCAGCGCGGCGAGGTGGTGGCCTGCTGCCGCATTCTGGCACCGGGAGTCAAATACGCCGAGGCCTCCATCGGCCGCGTCTGCACCGCACTGTCACAGCGCGGCCACGGCGTGGGCATGGCCTTGATGCAGCGCGCGGCAAGCTGCTGCGACGAACTCTACCCGGGAAAGGGAATCCGTATTTCGGCGCAGCAATATCTTAAGGCCTTCTACGAGCGCTTCGGCTTCGTCCAGACGTCAGACGTTTACGACGAAGACGGTATCCCCCACATCGAGATGCTCCGGACGTAACTGCAACAGCCCATCGAACCGGTGACTGGCTCTGAAAGAAGCTTAAGACCAGGTTTCGTCCAGACAGAAGCAACCGGCGGGCCGCCAGTCTGCCCCTTAATGCTGTTAAACTGCCCGCCTCGCCACGGCTTGCGGAAAAATTGTTCACAATCATGAAGAAACTCCTGTTCCTGACGGGCGCCACGGCCCTGCTGCTGCTTCTGCTGACGCCGGCCCTGATCGGCCTGCAGCTGGCAGACGCCAGCACCCAGGCACAACTGCAGGCGATGACGGGCCAGCCCGACCTGCAGCTGCGCCTGGACAATGGCTGGTTCGGCAGCACCGGCGAGATCGAGGTCACCGCGCCCGTGCTCGGCGGCGTGGAGTACCCCGACCTGGTGCTGCGCGCCAACGTCGAGCTGCAGCATGGCCCGCTGCTGCGCACGGCCGACGGTTTCGGCACCGGTCTGGTGGCCGCTGCGTTGCGTCCGGACATTCAGGGAGTGCCCGCCGACAGCGTGATCGACGTGGTGGCCGGTTTCGACGGCGCCCTGCACGCGCGCCTGGCCACGCCGTCCTGGACGCTGCCGGGTTCCGGCACCCACACGACACTGGACGCGCTGCGCCTGGCCCTGGACATCGCCCCGTCCGGCCCGGTCAGCCTGACCCTCGAGAGCCGCGAGGTGCGCATCCAGGACGAATTCATGGCCCTGACGCTGGAAGCCCCGCGCGTGCATCTGCACAGCGAGAACCTGGCGAGCTCGCCGCTGCCGGGCACGCTGGACGTAGAGGTGGCCGCCATCCGCATGACGTCCCAGGACGGCCAGGCCCAAACCCTCGGTCTGCAGGGATTGCGCGTCGAGCATGTCGCCAGCGCCGTGCCGGGAGTCGATGGCCGCGGCCAGACCCTGAGCCTGCAGCAACGCCTCGCCATCGACGCCTTCGACGGTCCGCAGCCCGTCACCCAGCTGCGCATGGCGAGCCAGCTGGACGGCATCGATCTGGACGCCATCGTGAGCTACCTCACCCTGCTGCGCGACGCCCAGCCGCTGCTCGCCGTGATGCCGCCGGCCGAGCTGCAGGCCTATGTGGCGCAGCAGACCCAGGACTTCACGCTGCGCGTCGCCAGCCAGCAGTTCACCGCCCGCACCCAGCTTGACCTGCGCTATCAGGATCAGCCGGTGCTGGCCGAACTGGAGCTGCGCTGGCCCGGCGAACCCACGGCGCTCAGCCAGCGTCGCGTGAGCCTGGCCCGGGCACTGCGCGTGCTGCATCTGAGCCTGAACCTGGCGGTGCACGAAGCCGTGTTCGCCGGCGGTCCCTACGCCCCGGCAGTGGCCACTTATGTCAATCAGGGCCTGCTGCTGCGCGAGCAGGACACGATCCGCCTGCAGGCCGCGCTGTTCGACGGCAGCCTCAACCTGAACGAGCAGCGCATCGCGCTGGAACCCTTTCTGCGATTTCTGACCCCGGTAACGCCATGAGCCAGACCTACAGCCCCGCCCCCACCTCCGAGCAGGTACGCCCCTTGTTCTCCTGGCCCAAGTACTGGGCCGAGTGCTATGGCACCGCGCCTTACCTGCCCATGTCCCGCGCCGAGATGGACGCCCTGGGCTGGGACAGCTGCGACATCATCATCGTCACGGCCGACGCCTATGTGGACCACCCCAGCTTCGGCATGGCGGTGATCGGGCGCATGCTCGAATCCCAGGGCTTTCGCGTGGGCATCATCGCCCAGCCGGCCTGGGATTCGGCCGAGCCGTTCAAGGTGCTGGGCAAGCCCAACCTGTTCTTCGGCGTGACCGGCGGCAACATGGACTCGCTGATCAACCGCTACACCGCCGATCTGCGCATCCGCACCGACGATGCCTACACGCCCCACGGCGAGGCCGGCAAGCGCCCCGACCGCTCGGTGATCGTCTACAGCCAGCGCTGCCGCGAGGCCTATTACGACACGCCCATCGTGATCGGCGGCATCGAGGCCAGCCTGCGCCGCATCGCGCAGTACGACTACTGGAGCGACAAGGTGCGCAAGTCGGTGCTGATCGACTCCAACGCCGACATCCTGCTCTACGGCAATGCCGAGCGCGCCGTGGTGGAAGTGGCGCACCGGCTGGCGGCCGGCGAGTCGATCGACGCCATGACCGACATCCGCGGCACCGCCATCGTGCGCGATGCCGTGCCGGCTGGCTGGACGGAGATCGACTCCACCCGCATCGACTGGCCGAGCAAGATCGACGCGATTCCCAACCCTTACGAGATGAAGGACCCGGAGACGCAGAGCTGCGCCACCCAGGACGAACCCGCCACGCCCGACACCGTGAGCCCGGTGCGCATCATCCCGATGCCGCTGCACCGCAAGAACGAGCTGGACAAGGACACCACCTACATCCGCCTGCCCTCCTTCAACAAGGTGCGCAACGACCCGGCGCTCTACGCGCATGCCTCGCGCGTGCTGCACCAGGAGTCCAACCCGCACAATGCCCGCGTGCTGGTGCAGAAGCACGACACCAAGGAAGTCTGGGTGAACACGCCACCGATTCCGCTCAGCACCGAGGAGATGGACGGCGTCTTCGACCTGCCCTATCAGCGCCGGCCGCATCCGGCCTATGGCGACGCGAAGATTCCGGCCTACGACATGATCAAGACCTCGGTGAACATCATGCGGGGCTGCTTCGGCGGCTGCACCTTCTGCTCCATCACCGAGCACGAGGGCCGCATCATCCAGAGCCGTTCCGAGGAATCCATCCTCAAGGAGATCGAGCACATCCGCGACCAGGTGCCGGGCTTCACGGGCACCATCTCCGACCTGGGCGGGCCCACGGCCAACATGTACCGGCTCAACTGCAAGTCGGACGCCATCCAGAAGAACTGCCGCCGGCTGTCCTGTGTCTACCCCACGATCTGCCAGCACCTGAACACCGATCACAGCCACACCACGGCGCTGTACCGCAAGGCGCGCCGCATCCCCGGCATCAAGCGCGTGGCCATCGCCTCGGGCCTGCGCTACGACCTGGCGCTGCGCGACCCGGAATACGTGGAAGAGCTGGTGACGCATCACGTGGGCGGCTATCTCAAGATCGCGCCGGAGCACAGCGAGGAGAACACGCTGTCGAAGATGATGAAGCCGAGCATCACGGCCTATGACGAATTCAAGGAGATGTTCGAGCGCTTCTCGAAGAAGGCAGGCAAGCTGCAGTACCTGATCCCCTATTTCATCGCGGCCCACCCGGGCACCGAGAACGAGGACATGCTGAACCTGGGCCTGTGGCTGAAGAAGAACAAGTTCAAGCCGGACCAGGTGCAGACCTTCTACCCTTCCCCCATGGCGCTGGCCACCGCGATGTACTACAGCGGCAAGAACCCGCTGAAGAAGGTGACCTACAAGAGCGAGAAGGTCAGCATCGTCAAGCAGATCGAGCAGCGGCGCATCCAGAAGGCCTTCCTGCGCTATCACGACGAGAAGAACTGGCCGCTGCTGCGCCAGGCGCTCAAGGACATGGGCCGCGAGGACATGATCGGCGACGGCCCGCATCAGCTGGTGCCCGCCGAGAAGAAAGCGCCCCGTGGCCGGCCGGTGGCGAAGCGACCGGGCGCTGCGCCGGCGAAGAAGGCGCGGCCGCGCGCAGGCAGGTGACGATCGCGCTTGATGATAATGATTCTCATATGTACAATGATTCGCATCGGTGCCTGAGCACCTGCCAAATTCATTGTTCTGGAGAGTCCCATGCAGTCGTCCGTCCCCGTTGCCGCCTTCCCCCGCAAGCCCCTCGTGCTGGCCCTCTCCGGCCTGGCCGTGCTGGCCGCGCAGGCCCTCGTCACCCCGGCCCTGGCCCAGTCAGAAAACGCCGACTCCGAGCGTGAGCTGCCGGCCATCTACGTGATCGGCAAGGATCAGGGCGCCGCGCTGCGCCAGCCCGGCGCCGTGTCGCTGATCGGCGTGGAAGAGCTGCAAATGCGCCAGCCCCGCTCCACCGAGGAGATGCTGCGCGTGGTGCCGGGTGTCACCGTCAAGCCGGAGGAAGAGAGCGCCGTGGTCGCCAACATCGGCATGCGCGGACTGAGTTCGGCTGATTACAAGACATTGATCCTGGAAGACGGCGTGCCCGTGGCACCGGGCCTGTTCGTGGGCAACGGTCGCTACTACAACCCGCGCGTGCAGCACATGGAAGGCATCGAGATCCTCAAGGGGGCGGCCTCCCTGCGCTACGGCCCGAGCACCATCGGCGGCGTCATCAATTACATTTCCCGTCAGCCGGCCGACGGCGTGCAGCTGAGTGTGCGGGGGGGCTCCTTCAACACCCGTGAGGCCTCGGTGGAAGCCGGTGCCAGCTCGCGCTCCGGGGATGCCGTGTTTGGCGTGATCGCCACGCAGGAGAAAAGCGACGGCTTCATGGACAAGGGCTTCGAGATGACGGACATCGTCTTCAAGACCGGCATCCAGCTCTCCGAGAATCAATCCGTCAGCCTCAAGGTGTCGGACTACACGAGCGACGCCAACATTTCCTACTACGGCGTGTTCCTCAACGAATACCGTGCCGAGTCTCGTGACAACCCGGCGCCGGACGACTGGCTCCTCTCCGGTCGCCGCGCCGTGGATGTCAACCACGAGTGGCGCATCAACGACAGCCTGCGCCTGAACACCCTGGTGTATTCCAGCGAGACCTGGCGCGATTACTGGCGCTTCGGCGTGAACGGCGCGGCCTCGGCGGCCGCCCGCTCTTGGGTACAGACCGACAGTCTGAACGGCAACAACCGGGCCTTCGAACGCACCGGCCTGGACACCCGCCTGCAGTGGGAACACAGCCTGTTCGGCCTGGGCAGCGAGTCCGAGCTGGGCGTGCGCTACATGACGGAAAGCATGGATGACGTGACCATCGCCGCCGTGCGTGCCACGCCGCGCACCGGCAGCATCAGCCGCGATGTGCGCGATGGCGCCGACAGTCTGGCGCTTTACGCCCAGAACCGTCTGCAGCTGAGCGACAGCGTGGCGCTGACCGCCGGCCTGCGCATCGAGAACTACGAGCAGAACCGCAAGGATCGTCGCCGCACCCCGGCACAGGGCACCAGCGCCGGCAGCGACAACACCGAGTACCTGCCCGGTCTCGGGCTGACTTGGCAGACCACGCCCGCGCTGCAAGTGTTCGCCAGCCTCTACAAGGCCTTCTCGCCCGCACTGAACGCCGATGCCCTGGATGCGCTGACCGATCAGGAACTGGATGCGGAACGCTCCGTCAACCTGGAGATCGGCCTGCGCGGCGGCGATGGCCGCATCAGCTACGAGATGGCGGCCTTCCGCATGGACTTCGACAATCAGATCATTCCGGCCAACAGCAACAGTCAGTTCCAGCGCACCAACGGCGGCGCGACGCTGCATCAGGGCATGGAATTCGGGGCGGGCATGGAACTGGGCAGGGGCTTCAGCGTGGATGGCAATGCGACGTGGATTCCGGATGCCGAGTTCGACGGTGATCGCTTCACTGCAGCGGGCGTGCTGACAACGCCCGATGGCAATCGCATCACCTACACCCCGGAGTGGACGGCCAACCTGAGCCTGAATCACCAGATCGGCGGCCTGCGCTCCTCCCTGAGCCTGCACCACACCGGCGAGCAGTACACCGACGTGCTCAACAGCGTGGCGATCCGCGAGAACCTGACCGGGTTCTTCACGGGCCGCATCGACCGCTACACGCTGCTGGACCTCAGTGCGGTGTACGAGGTGAACAGCCAGCTGACGCTCAGTGCCAGCATCAAGAACCTGACGGATCGTCGCTACATCGCGAGTCTGCGTCAGGGCATCTACGTGGGCACCGAGCGTGCCGTGAACGCGGGCTTCGTCTACCGGTTCTGACGGCCCGCCTCACTTCTTCTTCAAGGCCTGCTCGAACAGCGAGGCCATGGTGCCCAGCTGACGCTTGTCGGCTGCGGCCGCCGCGAAGTCCTTCTTCTGGCGCTGGGCATACTCGGTCTGGTTGCGCCGCGAGGAATCCCCCTGACGGCCTGCGGTGGCGCCACCGGCGGCCGGCAGCGCGTCCTGCAGGCGCATGGTCAGCGCGATGCGCTTGCGTTCCAGATCCACCTCCAGCACCTTCACCTTGACGATGTCGCCCGCCTTCACGGCCTCGTGCGGCGACTTGATGAACTTCTCGGAGATCGCGGAGATGTGCACCAGGCCGTCCTGATGCACCCCCACATCGACGAAGGCCCCGAAGTTGGTGACATTCGTGACCGTGCCTTCCAGCGTCATGCCGGGCACCAGATCGCTGATCTTCTCCACGCCGTCCTTCAGCTCGGCCGTCTTGAATTCGGGACGCGGATCGCGGCCGGGCTTTTCCAGTTCGCGCAGGATGTCCTGCACGGTGGGCAGGCCGAACTCGGGCGTCACGTAGTCCTTCGGGTCCAGGGCGCGGATGAAGGCCACGTCGCCGATGATGGACTTGAGCGATCGCTGATGGCGCTTCGCGATCGCCTCCACCACGCCATAGGATTCCGGGTGCACGGCGGAGGCATCCAGCGGATTGTCGCTGTCGTTGACGCGCAGGAAGCCTGCCGCCTGTTCGAAGGACTTGTCGCCGAAACGCGGCACCTTCTTCAGCTCGTTGCGGCTGCGGAAGCGGCCATTGGCGTTGCGGAATTCCAGGATGTTGTTCACCAGCGTCTGATTCAGACCGGACACGCGCTTGAGCAGCGGCGCCGAGGCGGTGTTCACATCCACACCCACCGCGTTCACGCAGTCTTCCACCACGGCGTCCAGCGAGCGCGCCAGCTTCACCTGACTCACATCGTGCTGGTACTGCCCGACGCCGATGGATTTCGGGTCGATCTTCACCAGCTCCGGCAGCGGGTCCTGCAGACGTCGCGCGATGGAGACGGCGCCGCGGATGGTGACGTCAAGATCGGGAAATTCCTGCGCCGCGAGTTCGGAGGCGGAATACACGGAGGCCCCCGCCTCGTTCACGATCACGCGCTTGATGGCGAGCTCCGGATGGGCCTTGAGCAGCGTGGCCACGAACTGGTCCGTCTCGCGCGAGGCCGTGCCGTTGCCGATGCTGATCAGCTCCACGCCGTAGCGCTTGCAGAAATCCAGCAGCACCTTCGCGGCTTCGGCCGTGCGATTCTGCGGCATGGTCGGGAAGATGGCGGTGTGATCGAGCACCTTGCCCGTCTCATCCACCACGGAGACCTTCACGCCTGTGCGCAGGCCCGGGTCCAGACCGATGGTCACCTTGCGGCCGGCAGGGGCGGCCAGCAGCAGGTCCTTGAGATTCTTCGCGAACACCTCGATGGCATCGGCCTCGGCACGCTCACGGATCTCGGTGAGGAAGTCGGTCTGCAGATGACTGTGCAGCTTCACGCGCCAGGTCCAGCGCACCGCCTCCAGCAGCCAGGCGTCGCCCGGGCGCCCCTGTTCGCGGATATTCCAGAACGAGCCGATCAGAACCTCGCAGGGGTGACGCTGGGCCGCGTCGATATCCTTGATGTCCACATCCAGCTGCAGGATGCCTTCCTTGCGCGCACGAAACAGCGCCATGGCGCGGTGCGAGGGGATCTTCTCCAGCGCTTCGGAGAATTCGAAGTAATCGCGATACTTGGCGCCTTCCTGCTCCTTGCCCGGCACCACGGTGGAGATCACCTGCGCCTTCTGCCAGAAATACTCACGCAGCTGACCGAGCAGGCGGGCGTCCTCGCTGAACTGTTCCATCAGGATATGCCGCGCCCCTTCGAGCACGGCCTTCACATCGGCGAAACCGGCTTCGGCATTGAGGAAGCCCTCGGCTTCCTGCTCGGGCACGCGCTGCGGCTCGGCGAACAGCCCATCGGCGAGCGTCTGCAGTCCCGCTTCGCGGGCGATCTGGGCCTTGGTGCGACGCTTGGGCTTGTAAGGCAGGTAGAGGTCTTCCAGTTCGGTCTTGGTGCCGGCGCCGCGAATCTGTTTCTCGAGTTCGGGGCTGAGCTTGTCCTGTTCCTTGATGCTCTTGAGAATCGCGTCGCGCCGCTCTTCGAGCTCGCGCAGGTAGTGGAGCCGCTCCTGCAGCTGACGCAGCTGCGTGTCGTCGAGACCGCCGGTCACCTCCTTGCGGTAACGGGCAATGAAGGGCACCGTGGCCCCTTCGTCCAGCAGGGCAACGGCGGCCTCCACCTGGGCGGGACGGGCGGCGATCTCGGAGGCTATCTGTTCAAACAAGAAATGCATGCTGTCTCTAACCTGTAATGCAAGAGTGAAAGGGATTGAAAGGCGGGGCGCTGCTCAGACGCTGTCGTCGGTGTCTTTCTTTGCAGCGCGTTTTTCCTGCCGCTGCTGCTCCACGCTGATGCCACGGTCGGCGCGCTCCTTGAGCATGTCCACGTGGGACAACAGACCCCGCAGGATGCTGATCTCCATCTGATCCGGGCGGATGCGACCAAACAGCCGGCGCATGCGCATCATCAGCAGGCGCGGATTCTCCGGGTCGTGGAAGTTCAGGTCGACCATGACCTGCTCGAGATGGCTGTAGAAATTCTCCAGCTGCTGCCCCGTGGCCTTGGGCACGTCCCAGTCCACGCCATCGACGATGGCCTGTTCATCCGCCACGCGTGCGGGCACGGCCTGCGCGGCACGACGCAGCAGTTCCATGCGCACCTCGTAGCTGATGACCATCACGGCGGCAGCCAGATTGAGCGAGCTGTACTGTTCATCGGCCGCGATGTGCACGTGGAAATGACACAGCTGCAGTTCCTCGTTGGTCAGCCCGGAATCCTCGCGACCGAAGACCAGGGCCACCTCGTTGAGGCGGCTCTCATCGGCCACCTTCACGGCGGTTTCCATCGGCGTGAGCAGCGGCCAGGGAATGCGGCGCACGCGCGCACTGGCGCCGATCACCAGGCCGCAGTCGCGCACGGCATCTTCCAGCGTGGGCACCACCTCGGCGCGCTCCAGAATGTCCACCGCTGCGACGGCGCGACCGGTGGCAACGGGACTGGGGAATTGTTCCGGGTCCACCAGCGTGAGCTTCGACAGGCCCATGTTCTTCATGGCACGCGCGGTGGCGCCGATGTTGCCGGGGTGCGAGGTGTTCACGAGCACGATGCGGATATTGTTGAAAGCGCTGAGAGAATTCGACTGTTCTGACAAGGGCATTCCTCTGCCCGGCACGGGCGGCAATAAAAACTGGCCGGGATTATAGCAGCTAAAAATGGCGGCCTTTGCTATGATTGCGCGTCCTCAAAACCGCCAGGTCCCTCTTTGCCATGCATGCAGTCGTCAATATCGCTCTCAAGGCCGCGCGTGATGCCGCCGAAGTTCTTGCCCACAACAGTGATCGTCTCGACCGCGTCCGCGTCGTCGAGAACAGCGGCGGGCAGCTGGTCACCAACATGGATCTGGACGCCGAGAAGACCATCCTCTTCCACCTGCAGAAAGCCTATCCGGACTACAGCATCCAGTCCCGCATCAGTGGCTTCACACCGGGGCCCGACACGAACAACGTGTGGATCATCGACCCACTGTGTGGCGGTGCCAACTTCCGTCGCGGCATCGCGCACTACTGCGTCTCCATCGCGCTGGCCAGCGGTGACCGCGTGAATCACGGCGTGCTGGTGAATCCGCTGCTGCGCGAGGAATTCACGGCCAGCCGTGGCGGCGGCGCCCAGGTCAACACCCAGCGTCTGCGCGTCAGCAATGCCCGCGCCTTGGAAGGCGGCGTGGTGGTGCTGGGCAGCGAGCCGACCAGTGCGAGCCACGGCAGCACCCTGCTGCGTCTGCAGCAGCAATTGCAGGCCGCACAGTGCGATGTACGCGTGACAGGCTGTCCGGCCCTCGATCTGGCCTGGGTGGCCGCCGGGCGTGCCGAGGCCGGCTGGCTGGGCGAGAACGATCCGGCCTCGATTGCGGCCGCCCTGCTGGTGCTGCACGAATCCGGCGCGCTGATCAGCGACGCCGCCGGCAACCCCGATGTCAGTGCCAGCCCGGAGCTGGTGTTCGGCAACCTGAAATGCTTCAAGCAATTGCTGCAGATGCGCCTGGTGGGCGGTGACCGAGGGGCCTGAACGAAAAAAAGACATGGCACCCTGCGCTGGAATCCCGCCTCCACGGGTCTGCTTGGTGCAGTGATGACATGAAATCAAGGGCTGTACGCACAACAACAAGAAATGGCAGAGAGCACCCCACACAGACGTCACAGCCTTGTCGAGGATCCGATCCCGACAACGCTGATCCGCATGACAGGGCCGATGATCATCGGCATGTTCATGCTCTTCACCTTCAATCTCGTCGACACGGTGTTCATCAGCATGATGGGCACGGAACCACTCTCTGCCATCAGCTTCACCTTCCCCGTCACCTTCATGATCCTGAGCCTGGCCATCGGCCTGGGCATCGGCACCTCCGCCGTGGTGGCCAAATACCTCGGCTGCTGCGAGCACGAGAAGGCCAAGCAAGCGTCCACCGTCACCAATTACACCTCGATCCTGCTGGCCCTGGTGCTCTCGCTGATCGCCTATGTGTGGATGGACGAGATCTTCCTGCTGATGGGCGCGCGCGAGGAACTGCTGCCGCTGATCCGCGACTACATGGCGATCTGGCTGCCGACCAGCGCCCTGCTGGTGGGCATGACCACGGCCAACAGCGTGCTGCGCGCCTGTGGCGATACGCGCACGCCGAGCCTGGTGATGGCGGCCGCCGGCCTGATCAATGCCCTGCTCGACCCGATCCTGATCTTCGGTCTGGGGCCCATCCCTGCCATGGGCATGCAGGGCGCGGCCATCGCGACGCTGATCTCCTGGATTGTCGGCTTTGGCTATCTGTTCTATTACCTGATCTGCCGGCTGGAACTGATCTACAAGGGCATTCCCTCTTGGAAGACTTTCGCGTCCTCCAGCCGCGAGATGTTGCGCATCGGCATTCCCGCCTCCGGCGCCAACATGCTGACACCGGTGGCGGCAGGCATCATGACCGCGATCGCCGCCGGCTATGGCGAGAGCACCGTGGCCGCCTTCGGCGTGGGCTCGCGCATCGAGTCCATCGCCAGCCTGCTGGTGCTGGCGCTCTCCTCCACCCTGCCGCCCTTCATGAGCCAGAATCTGGGCGCCGGGCGGCTCGACCGCATCGCGGAGTCGTATCGTCTGACCCTGCGCTTCATCCTGCTGTGGCAGCTCGGCATCTATGTGCTGATGGCGCTCTCTGCGGCCCTGATCGCCGCCGTGTTCACCGACGACGAGAGTGTGGCGGACGCGATCCGCCTGTTCATCTGGATCCTGCCACTGGGCTATGGCCTGCAGGGCGTGATCATCCTGACCAACTCGGCCTTCAATGCCCTGCACAAGCCGATGATGGCCCTGTATCTGAGCGTCGCGCGCTTCTTCGTTTTCTATGTGCCGCTGGCATGGCTGGGCAGTGCGTGGTTCGGGCTGTGGGGGTTCTATGCGGGGGCCCTGCTGGGCAATGTGCTGATGGCGATCCTGTCCTGGCGCAGTTTCCAGCGGGCGATTGCGGGGTATGGCGAGCAGGCGGGCGTGACCCAGCCGGCACACTGACGCGGGAACTCAGCTGCGGAACAGGCTCTTCAGCCCGGCCAGCAGGCCGCCGTCCTTCGCGGGCGGCGGAGTCTGCGGTGTCAGCACCACGGGCTCGTAGACCTGCACGGGCGAGGGCGCCGCGGCCGCCTGGTTCTGCTCCAGCGCCGCCTTCTGCGCGTCGTCGATCAGACTGAAACTCTTGTCTTCCACCTTCGCGCGCACCGGACGACCGTTGTCGTCATCCAGACTCAGGCGGTTGTTGCTCTCCTGGAAGGCCAGCATCTCCAGGCAGATCTCGTTGTACTGCTCCGCCGTCAGCAGATCAGGACGCTCCTTCATGTTGAGCGTGAACTGCTTGTCATTGGCGGCCGACAGATAGTGCAGGTTCTTCTTGGTGGTCAGCAGCAGGCCCTCGGCCTTGGCGCGCTCATACAGCGGCGTGCCGCGCAGCGGGATGTAGGGGAAGAAGAAGAAGAATTCCGGCGCGATGCGTCGGTTCAACTCCAGCGTCTGGCGCATGTTCTCGGCCGTTTCCAGCGGCATGCCGACGATGTTGAAGGTCAGGCGGTTGATGCCGGCCTTCTTGCAGTTGTCTGCCGCGTCGATGATCTGCTGGTTGGTCATCTTGCGGCCGAGAAAGCCGGTGCGGTACTTCTCGTCGCCACTCTCGATGCCGAACCAGATCGTGTGACACCCGGCCTCCGCAGCGGATTCACAGAACTTCTCGTT
>Ga0222712_10003591_pt1 | contig 16769 bp, 15 predicted proteins | sample C33_657DmetaG_FD_165043 | JGI IMG/M metagenome (GOLD analysis project Ga0222712, IMG submission 165043) | Estuarine water microbial communities from San Francisco Bay, California, United States - C33_657D | ecosystem: Environmental > Aquatic > Marine > Unclassified | place: USA: California...
GACGGAACGTGCCTTGGGTCGGCACAGGCGCCGCTCACGCAGCACTACCCGGCGCCCGGCCTTGTCGAACATGATGCCGCGGAAATCTGGACCAAGACGCTGGCCTGCGCGCAGGAAATTGTGGCCAGCGCGGGTGGCGCGGAGGCCATCGCAGCCATCGGCATTACCAACCAGCGTGAAACCATCGTGTTCTGGGACAAGCGCACTGGGGAGCCGCTCGCCCCAGCCATCGTCTGGCAGGACCGCCGCACGGCCGACATGTGCGCCGCGTTGAAGGAAGATGGTCTGGAGTCGCAGGTGCAGGCCAAAGCAGGTCTGCTGCTCGATCCCTATTTTTCGGCCAGCAAGATCAACTGGGCTTTGAAGAACTGGCCGCAATTGGCGGATGCGGGCCCCAATCTCGCGGTCGGGACGATTGAGAGCTACCTGATCTTCCGCCTGAGCGGCGGCTTGCATGTCAGTGATGCGACCAATGCGGCCCGCACCTCGCTCATGTCTTTGGGCAGCGGCGCTTGGGATGACGGGTTGCTGGATATCTTCGGCGTGCCGAAATCACTCCTTGCAGAAATCGTCGATTGCGCCGGCCCCATCGCCACGTGCCTGCCGGAACATTTCGGCGGTGCCATTGCGATTACTGGGGTCGCGGGGGACCAACAGGCCGCCACCATCGGGCAGGGCTGCTTTGCTGTGGGCCAGACAAAGGCGACATACGGCACAGGCGCCTTTGTGTTGACGAATACGGGCAATGTCGTCCCCACGTCGCGTAACCGGTTGCTGTCGACCGTCTTGTGGCAGTTGGGCGGGCAACGCACCTATGCACTCGAAGGCTCTGTCTTTGTCGCGGGAAGCCTCGTCAAATGGCTGCGCGACGGTTTGGGTCTGCTGTCCTCTGCAGAGGAAACAGAAGCCCTTGCCCGCCGTGTCTCCGATACGGGGGGTGTATACGTCGTGCCCGCCTTATCTGGCTTGGGCGCACCCCATTGGTCACCCGCTGCACGCGGATTGATCGACGGGTTGAGCTTTGCGACCGAAAAGGCCCATGTCGCCCGCGCGGCGCTTGAGGCTATGGCCTATCAGACGCATGACCTGTTGACCGCTTTTGCGGCGGATGGGGCCCATTGGTCCGAACTGCGCGTGGATGGCGGGATGGCCGCAAACAACTGGATGGTGCAGGATCTTGCCAATGTGCTTGATCTCCCTGTGGAACGTCCGGCCTTTGTAGAAACGACGGCATTGGGTGCCGCGATGCTCGCAGCCGTCGGGTCAGGCTTGCATCGCGGGCTGGAGGAGGCTGCTGTCATGCGTGGCACTGTTGAACGGTTTGATCCCGCGCTCGCAGAGCCCGTACGGGCGTCGCGACTTGCCGGTTGGGCAGGGGCTATGGACCGGGCGCTTCTCGGCCTAAATTCTTGATTGTGTCCGAATTGACGCGAAGATTGACCGCTCTGGTGTAGATAGTTCTACATTTTGGCATTTTCTGTCCGTTCTAGTGGATAGGTGCGGCCTTTCAGTTAAGATTTGTTAACCTTTCTTCCGCGATAGGACACCTGCACGCGCCCGTTGCGCGCCTCTTTGACGGCGCCAACCGTCGACATTTGGAGGACGTTCTTGATCACTCGTTTCGCCGGTTCATCGGTCTTCGCTGTCGCCGCAGCTTGTGCGGCCTTTCCGTCCGCGAGCTTAGCCGAAGATGGGGGTGAGGCCACCGACATCGTTGTCACCGCCAACAAACGCGTGGAACGCCTGCAAGATGTGCCGATCGCCGTTTCTACCGTTTCAGGTGAAAGTCTGGCGGCCAGCCATGTGACGCAAGCTGAAGACATCGCACAGACCGTGCCGAACCTTCAGATGAACACGACGGTGGGGGATAACACGCCGATCTTCTCGCTGCGCGGCGTGTCGATGTATGATTACAGCCTCAACCAGTCGAGCCCCGTCGCGACCTATTATGACGAGGTTTACAAGGGCAGCTTCGCGCTGCTCGGCGCGACGATGTTCGACATTGATCGCATCGAGGTTCTGCGCGGCCCGCAGGGGACGCTCTATGGCAAGAACACAACCGGCGGCGCGATCAACATCATCACCAAGACCGCCAAGCTGGGCGAGTTCAGCGGTTCGGCTGCGGTCGGTTATGGCAATTATGACCGCATCGACCTGAACGGCGCCGTCAACGCGCCGCTGGGTGACAAGGCTGCTGTTCGGGTCGCTGGCACATTCACGCGCGCCGACGGTTGGCTGGACAACCAGACGCCCGGTAAGCCCGATCTCAATTCTGTTCGCGAATTCGCAGTGCGGGGCAGCCTTCTGGTCGAACCGACGGATGGCGCCAGTTTCGTGCTGCGCGTGGCCCACAGTTATCAGAACCCGCGCAACTACGGCATTTATGCAGAACCCCTCGCGGCAAATCGCGCCGGGTTGTCGACCTATCAGATCCGCTCCAACCTTGCCGATGTGCGCCGCACCGCGCGGACGACGGCGGTGTCGCTGACCGGCAATATCGACCTGTCGGACGCGCTGACGCTGACCAGCATCACGTCTTTCGACAAGGGTAAGCTTTTCCTGTTTGAGGACACTGACGGGCAGGACCTGCGCGTGTTTGAAGTGTCCTATGACGCCAAGGCGACGCAATGGACGCAGGATTTGCGCCTGACGTCAGATCTAGACGGCCCGGCCAATTTCATCCTCGGTGGTTATTTCAGCCATGAAAAGGTGTTCAATTCCAACGCGACCTACATCTTCGCGGACACGGACAGTGATGGCGTGCCGGGCAATACCGGCGCAGACTGCGCGGCCGCCCTTCCCTTAAGCTGTGTTTTCACCAACCGCTTCGACCAGAAGAAAAAGAGCTTTGCATTCTATGGCGACGCAAGCTTTGAGGCGGGCGATGCGCTGACGCTGCGTGCCGGGCTTCGCTGGACGCGCGACACGGGGCGTCAGTCGGATCTGACGTCCGTCGCGACGGCGCTGAATGCTGATGTCGTCGACACGCCCATTCCGCTGACGAACCTGTCTTACGCGACCAGCAACCTCTCCGGTAAGGCAGGTCTCGATTATCGCTTCTCCGACGACGTGATGGCCTATGCCACGTTCAGCCGCGGCTACCGCTCTCCCTCGTTCAACGCGCAGGCGTTTTTTGCACCTACTGAAGCAGGGTCTGCAGGGTCTGAAACGATCAACGCCTATGAAATCGGCCTGAAGAGCCAGTTTGCAGATAAGTCGGCGACGCTCAACCTCGCGGGCTTCTATTGTGATTATCACAATCAGCAGTTCATCAGCGTTGACCCGGCAACGGCTGCAGCCAACCTGATCAACATCCCCGAATCCCGCATTTACGGCGCAGAAGCGGAATTGAGCTGGGAAGCCAATAGTGCGCTCACTTTGCAAACGGGCCTTGGCTTTCTCAATTCCAAGGTTGAGCGCGGCGTGATCAGCGGCATTAACATTGCCGGTAAAAAGCGCCCTCGTTCAGTATGACCGGCGGCATTGATCTGAAGCTTATGGACAATGACAGCGGAAAACTCGTCCTGTCGGGCAGCGGCAGCTATGCCTCCAGCCAGTTCTTCGAGATCATGAATGTCGAACGGTTGAAGCAGCGTGGATATGCGCTGTTCAACGCCCATTTGGACTGGACCTCAGCGGACGGGCGCTGGAATGCCGCACTTTGGGGACGCAATCTGGGCCAGAAGTTCTACACGACGGCAGGCATCGACCTGTCGGGCTTTGGTTTCGACTATAAGCAATGGGGCACACCGCGTACCTATGGCGTGACGATCGGCACCAGCTTCTAGGGCTTTCGCTTGAGGCCGGAGGGCGATAAGCCTTTCAGCATGACCAGACTGCTCCTCATGGAAGGCAATGTTGCCGAGCGTCGCGCCCGGGCGAAGTCGCTTGGCATACGCACCTCCAGCGAAATTTACGCGCTGTCGATCAAGGGGCATTTCCCCGAGATCGCGATTGATGTCGTCAACGCCGCCGACCCCGATTGGGCGATCCCGGATGGGCGTGATTTCAGCGATTACGACGGCTTCGTCGTGTCGGGCTCCGCGCTCCATGCCTATGACACCGACTTTGCCGTCACCAACCAGATCGAGGTGCTGAAACAGGCCGCAGAGGCCGGCTTGCCCGTGTTCGGCAGCTGTTGGGGGCTGCAGATTGCGGCGATGGCGGGCGGCGGCGAGGTGCGCTACCATCCCAAAGGCAAGGAAGTCGGTTTCGCGCGCAAGATCATGCCGACAGACGCTGGCAGGGGCCACCCGATGTTTGTGCACAAGCCGCCGGTGTTTGACGCGCCCTGCATCCATTATGACGAGGTGCTGCGCCTGCCCGAAGGATCAACCTTGCTGGCGTCCAACGCGCACAGCGAGATTCAGGCCGCTGTCATTCCGCTCGGCAAGACGCAGGTCTGGGCCGTGCAATATCACCCGGAATATGATCTGCAGCAGGTACTTGCGGTCTATTCGCTCTATGCCGATGACATGGTTGGGCCCGACTTCTTCGCGGATCGCGCCGAGCTTGACGCCTATTGCGAAAAGCTGCGAACGTTGATCGCGCATCCCGGAGATGCGGGCGCGGCTTGGCAGCTTGGCATCGATGCCGACTTACTGGATGATCGCACCCGGCGCGGGGAGATTATCGCCTGGGTTGAAAGTCAGGTGTTGGCCTACCCCAATTCCTCCGGCCAATAGAGCCGCATGGGGTTGTCGATCAGCAGCTTCTTCTGAAGGGCCTCCGTAGGCGCGATCCTTGGGATCATGTCGACCAGATGCCCGTCATCGGGGATTTCGGTGTCCATATTGGGGTGCGGCCAATCGGTACCCCACAGGACACGATCCTGATAGTCCCCCACAAGCGGCGCGACGGCGTCGGCAAAGGCGTTCCACGGGTCACCCGCGCCGCCTTCCTTGATGGCGTCGAGCCGGTCCGGGCAGGTGGCCTTGAACCAGATATCGTCACGGCCGTCCAGAAAGGCGCGGAAGGCCTTCATATCGGCTCCGTCCGGTCCCTGCCGCACATCGGGGCGACCCATATGGTCGATCACCAGGGGGACGGGGATGGCGTCCATGAAGGGGCGCAGCTCCTCCAATATGTCGGCCTCAAAATAGATCACGACGTGCCAGCCCTTGGGCAGGCGCTGGGCGACCTCAAGGAACTTGTCCTTGGGCGCATCATCGACAAGCCGCTTGAGGAAGTTGAAGCGGATACCACGGATGCCGCCATCTTGCAGCGCTTGAAGATCGGCCTCGGAGATTGCCGGGTCAACGACCGCCACGCCACGCGCCTTGCCGTCTGACTTGGCAATGGCATCGAGCGTCGCGGCATTGTCGGTGCCATGGCAGCTGGCCTGCACGATGACGTTGCGCGCAAAGCCGAGATGATCACGCAGCGCGAAGAGCATGTCGGGGCCGGCGTCTTCCGGCAAGTATTTCGCCTTCGCGCTGAACGGGAATTCCGCCATTGGGCCAAAGACATGGCAATGCGCGTCGATGGCGCCTGCGGGCGGCGTATAGAGCGGCTTGGACGGGCTGGCATGCCAGCTGACAATACGATCGCTCATCCGAAAACAACTCCATCCATCAATTTGCGCGCCGTGCGCAGCAGGGCAGCGGTTCTGACCGCGCCGGTTTCGTCGAGCTCAAGCACGCAGCTCATCTCGCCGGTCGGGTGCTCAACAGACAAAGTCTTGCGGCTGCCCTCCGGAATGTCGGCCACCTCGGCGGCGGGGGAACCGGGGATGAGGCAGGCTGTGGCAACGCTCACCGCCCCCAGCACGCCGATGGTGGCATGGGCGCGGTGCGGAATGAAGCTGCGGACCGTCACGGCGCCGCCATTTTTGGGCGGTGCGACGAGCATCATCTTGGGGACGGACTTCTCCGTCACGTCGCCGAGGTTCATCCGTTCGCCCACGGCCAGCCGGATCGCCTCGATCTTCGCCTTGAGCTCGGTATTGGCATCCAGACTGTCTCGGTCTTCATAGCCGGTGATGCCGACGTCTGCGGCCTTCATCACGACGCAGGGCATGCCATTGTCGATCAGCGTGACGGGTACGCCGTTGACGACATCCACCGCATTGCCGCAGGGCAGCAGCGCACCACAGCTCGACCCGGCCGTGTCGCGAAACTCGAGAGGGACGGGCGCATGGCTGCCCGGCACGCCGTCGATCTTGGCGTCTCCGGCATAGGTGACGGTACCGCCGGGCGTCTGCACTGCCGCGACCGCGACCTGGCTGGTATTCTCCATGAAGATGGCGACGCGCGTCTCGTCACCCGTTGCTGCAACAAGGCCGCGCTCAATGGCAAACGGGCCGATGCCGGCAAGAATGTTGCCGCAATTCTGCGCGTCAGTGACAATCGCCTGATCGACGAAGACCTGCAGGAACAGATAATCGACGTCGATGCCATCACGTTCAGATTTGGAGACGACCGCGACCTTGCTCGTCAACGGATCGGCGCCGCCCATGCCGTCGATCTGACGTGGGTCGGGGGACCCCATGACGCCGAGCAGGAAAGCGTCGCGCGCGGCTGTATCGGCGGGCAGGTCGCTCTTGAGGAAATAGCCGCCCTTCGACGTGCCGCCGCGCATCCACATGCACGGCGCGGAATGATCAGACATATTTGAGGCCCATTTCGGCGAGCTTTTCGCGCATCTTGTACATGTCGAGGCCAAGCTCGCCCGCGTCTAGACGTGCGCGCTTGTCGGCTTCATTGGCTTCGCGGGCCTTGGCGGCCTTGGCCACTTCGGCGGCCTTTTCGCGCGGGACGACGACCACGCCGTCATCATCGGCCACAATCACATCGCCGGGGTTGATGGCCGCCGCCGCGCAGATCACGGGCACGTTGACCGAGCCGAGCGACGCTTTGATCGTGCCTTGCGCGAAGACAGCCTTGGACCAGACGGGGAAGTTCATCTCCGTCAAATCACGCACGTCGCGGGTACCGGCGTTGATGATCAGGCCCTTGCATCCGCGCGCCTGCGCTGAGGTGGCGAGCAGATCGCCGAAATAACCGTCTTCGCAAGGGCTGGTCGGGGCAATGACGAGGATGTCGCCGGCCTTCAGTTGTTCGATGGCCACGTGGACCATCCAGTTGTCACCGGGAGGGGCGGAGATGGTGACGGCAGAACCGGCAATGCGCGCGCCGGCATAGATGGGCCGCATATAGCTTGCGAGCAGGCCGGTGCGGCCCTGCGCTTCATGGACGGTCGAGACGCCACAGCTTTCCAGATCGGCGATGACCGCCGGGTCTGCGCGTTCGATATTCTGGACGACGATGCCGGTCATGACGGACTCCTTAGTTTGCTTTGGCACCGTGCTAGCGGATGCCCATCTAAACCATAATCGGAACTGGCAAGCTGGTATAAGAATTTGCTAAGACGGCAATCATGGTCTTGTGGCAACTCAACCTCCGCCATCTGCGCGCCGCCGCAGAAATCTGCGCGCGTGGCAGCGTCAGCCGGGCCGCCGCCGCCGTCAGTCTGACGCAACCGGCGGTCACGCAGGGCATTGCCCGGCTGGAGCAGTTGCTCGCCCAGCCCTTGTTTGAACGCACGCCGGAGGGGATGGACCCGCTGCCCGCCGCCCGCACGCTGGCCGAACGGATAGAAGGAGCGCTGGCGCACATCGCCAGCCCGCGTGTGACGATGGCGCAACTCCGCGCGCTGATCGCCTTTGCCGATGCTGGCAGCTATGCCGGGGCAAGTGCGGTGTCCGGCCTGTCGCAGCCGTCGCTGCACCGTGCGATCAATGATCTTTCGGTCGCGCTCAAGCGGACCTTATTGGAACGGCGAGGGAAGGGCGTCGCCCTGACCGATGCGGGACGACGGACAACGCGTGCCTTCCGTCTGGCCCGCGCCGAGCTGGAAGCCGGGCTCGCCGAACTTGAGGGGCTGAAGGGTCGGGAAACAGGTCGGATCATCGTCGGCGCCATGCCGTTGTCACGCGCGCGCCTGCTTCCTGCGGCGGCGGCAGCCTTTTACGCCAAACATCCGGAGGTGGCGCTCTCGATCGTGGAAGGCTCTTATCTTGAACTGGTCGAGCCGCTGCGCGACGGCGAAATTGATCTGATGATCGGGGCGTTGCGGGATACGGTGTCGGGGCCGGATTTGGCCCAAGTGCAGCTGTTTCGCGACCGCCCCGTCATCATTGGTCGCAAAGGGCATCCGCTGGTGCGCAAGATTGCAGACAGTCGGGATGGGCAGGTTCTGCCTTATCTTGCCGATTATCCCTGGATCGTGGCCGGGCCGGGCACGCCATTGCGTGCGCAATGGGAAATTATGTTCCGGAGCGGCGGCATTGAGCCGCCTGTTGTGCCCATTGAGTGCGGCTCGGTGATTACCATCCGGGAGATATTGACTAAGTCGGACTTCCTGACCTTGCTCTCGCCCGATCAGGTTTCGGTGGAACTGGAGGCGGGCTGGCTTGAGCAGCTGCATGCGGCGCCGGCCAGTCTTGTGCGCAACATCGGGGTGACGACGCGGGCCAATTGGCGGCCCACTTTGCTGCAACAAGCCTTCGTCAACGAGCTCCACGCCCAGGCATCATAATTCGCTTTTCCTTATACCCCTTCCGTGCTTCCGATGAGCGGGGAGGCGGGCGCCTGTTCTATGGATTGGTCCATGACATCCACCCTGTCCCTGATCGGCTTTGGAGAGGCCGGAAGCACCTTTGCCCGTGCGGGGGACTGGTCGGCGCGCGCCTATGACGTGAAGACCGATGGCGCGGCACGCGCGGAGATGCTGGCGCGTTATGACGAAGCCGGGGTGACGGCGGCTGAAACTTCGGCAAGCGCTGTGCAGGGCGCTGACGCCGTGTTCAGCGTGGTGACTGCCGATCAGGCGCTGGCAGCGGCGCGGGCGGCGGCTGAGGCCTATGCGCAGGACGCCTTCTTCTTCGACATGAATTCGGTTGCGCCGGACACCAAGCGGGCGGCGGCTGCGGTGATTGATGCAGCAGGCGGGCGATATGTCGATGTCGCGGTGATGGCCCCGGTCAATCCCGCGCGGATGGCCGTGCCGCTGCTCGTTTCAGGGCCTTATGCCGAACAGGGGGCCGTGCTCCTGTCCGACGTGGGATTCTCCAAGGTCCGCGTCGTTGGCACCGAAGTTGGCCGCGCCTCCACGATCAAGATGCTCCGCTCCGTGATCTTCAAGGGCATGGAAGCGCTGACCGCCGAATGCGTGCTTGCCTGTGACCGGGCGGGCGTGCTGGATGAAGTGCTCGGCTCGCTCGGTGCGGAATGGCCAAAGCTCGCCGACTACCGGCTCGACCGCATGATGGTGCACGGCGTGCGCCGTGCCGCCGAGATGGAAGAGTCGGCCAAGACACTTGAAGCGCTCGGCATCGAGCCGCTTATGACACGGGGGACGATCACGCGGCAGCGGCAGATCGGGTCGCTTGCTATCTCCCCCATTCCCGAAACGCTCGACGCAAAGCTGGAAAGGCTCAACACCCAATGACACTCATCATCGACTGTCACGGCCATTATACGACGGCACCTGCCGCGCATAATGACTGGCGCGATCTGCAAAAGGCCGCGTTCAAGGCTGGGGAGGCCGCACCGGCCTATCCCGCCATCTCCGACGACGAGATCCGCGAGACGCTGGAGAAGAACCAGATCCGCCTGTTGAAGGAACGGGGTGCCGACATCACGATCTTCTCCCCGCGTGCCTCCGCCATGGCGCCGCATGTCGGGGATGAGACCGTCGCCAAGCAATGGGCGCAGGTGAATAACGATCTGATCGCGCGGTGCGCCGCACTCTATCCCGACATTTTCGTGCCGGTGTGCATGTTGCCGCAGTCCCCTGCCGCTGACATGCAGGGCTCGATTGCGGAACTGGAGCGTTGTGTCGACATGGGCTTTGTCGGCTGCAACCTGAACCCCGATCCGGGCGGCGGCCACTTTAAGCACCCGCCGCTGACCGACCGCTTCTGGTATCCGTTCTATGAAAAGATGGTCGAGCTGGACGTGCCGGCCATGATCCACGTGTCTGGCAGCTGCAATCCCGGCCTTCACGCGACGGGGGCTTATTACATTGCGGCGGACACCATTGCCTTCATGCAATTGATCGAAGGCGATTTGTTCAAGGACTTCCCGAGCCTACGCTTCATCATCCCGCATGGCGGCGGCGCTGTGCCCTATCATTGGGGCCGGTATCGCGGGCTGGCGGACATGCTCAAGCAGCCCGACCTCTCGACGCACGTCATGAACAACGTGTTCTTCGATACCTGCGTCTATCACCAGCCGGGCATCAACCTGCTGGCCGACGTGATCGACAACAAGAACATCCTGTTCGGCTCTGAGATGGTCGGCGCGGTGCGCGGGATCGACCCGACGACGGGCCATTATTTCGATGACACCAAGCGTTATGTCGATGCACTCGACATTTCCGACACCGAACGCCACGCCATCTTTGAGGGCAACGCCCGACGCGTGTTCCCGCGTCTCGACAAAATGCTGAAGGAGAAGGGTCTATGACCGCGCCGACCGAAAAGCAGAACATCCACGACTATCTGGCCGAGTTTGATGACATACCGGGTACCCGCGTTTTCACGGCGGCCCGCGCGCGGAAGGGCTATTGGCTGAACCAGTTCGCCATGAGCCTGATGACCCCCGAAAACCGAGAAGCCTGGAAGGCGGACGAGCGCAAATATCTCGAAAACTGGCCGATGTCGGACGAGCAGCGGGAAGCAATCCTCGCGCGCGATTACAACCGTTGTCTGGATCTGGGCGGTAACGTCTATTTCCTCGCCAAGGTGTTCTCGACCGACGGGCTGAGCTTTGCCGAAGCTGTGTCGTCGATGACAGATATGACGTTCCCCGAATATCGGGAGATGATGAACAAGGGCGGGCGCTCGCCACAGGGCAACCGCTCGATCAAGGGAGGTTACTGATGGCCCGCATTACCGCAGGCGTCGCATCGAGCCATGTGCCGTTGCTGGGCGTTGCTGTTGATCAGGGGAAGACGGGCGACGAGTATTTCGGCCCGATTTTCGCCGGTTATGAATGGACGAAGGCGTGGGAAAAGGAAGAAAAGCCCGACGTCGTCATCCTCGTCTACAATGACCATGCGTCGGCGTTCGACATGAAGATCATCCCAACCTTCGCGATCGGCTGTGGCGAGCGCTACAAGTCAGCGGACGAAGGCTGGGGGCCGCGTCCGGTGCCCGATGTAGAAGGCCATGCCGATCTCGGCTGGCACATCGCGCAGAGCCTGATCCTCGATGAATTCGACATGACGATCATCAATGAGATGGACGTCGACCACGGCATGACCGTGCCTTTGTCCATGATGTTCGGGCAGCCGGACAAATGGCCCGTCAAGGTCGTGCCGCTGGCGGTCAATGTCGTCACCTATCCGGTGCCTTCGGGCAACCGCTGCTGGGCGCTGGGTGAGGCGATTGCACGCGCGGTAGAGAGCTTCCCCGAAGATTTGAACGTCCAGATCTGGGGCACCGGCGGCATGAGCCACCAGCTGCAGGGTCCGCGCGCGGGCCTCCTTAATCGGGAATGGGACAATAAGTTCCTCGATATGCTGATCGGCGACAGCGATGCCGCGCGCTTCATTCCGCATCTGGAATATCTGCGCGAAACGGGCAGCGAAGGCATAGAAATGGTGATGTGGCTCGTCATGCGCGGCGCGCTTGGCAAGAAGGCTAAGTGCCTCCACCGCCACTATCACATCCCTTGCAGCAACACGGCCATTGGCCATTTGGTTTTGGAGCCCACGGAATGAGAATAGCCCTCGCAGGCGCCGGCGCGTTCGGCGAAAAGCATCTGGACGGATTGAAGCTGATCGACGGAGTGGAGATCACGTCGATCATCAGCCGCCGTCTGGAGCAGGCCGAAGAAGTCGCCAAGAAATATGGCGCGAAGCACTTTTCGACCGACTTAGATGATGCCCTCGCGCGCGACGATGTCGATGCCGTTATCCTCTGTACCCCCACCCAGATGCACGCAGAGCAGGCCATCGCCTGCATGAATGCGGGCAAGCATGTGCAGGTCGAAATCCCGCTGGCAGACAGCTGGGCCGATGCCGAAGCTGTGCTCAAAAAGCAGCAGGAAACCGGCCTCGTTTGCATGGTCGGCCACACCCGCCGTTTTAATCCGTCGCACCAGTTCGTCCACAACAAGATCGTCGCGGGCGAATTCAACATCCAGCAGATGGATGTGCAGACCTATTTCTTCCGCCGGAAGAACATGAATGCCAAGGGCGAAGCACGGTCCTGGACGGATCATCTGCTTTGGCATCATGCTGCGCACACGGTCGACCTGTTCGCCTATCAGGCCGGACCAATTGTGAAGGCCAATGCCATCGAAGGACCGCACCATCCCGAACTTGGCATCGCGATGGACATGTCGATCCAGCTGAAGGCGGCGTCAGGCGCGATCTGCACGCTGTCGCTGTCGTTCAACAATGACGGGCCGCTCGGCACCTTCTTCCGTTACATCGGCGACACGGGCACCTATATCGCCCGCTACGACGATCTGGTGAACGGCAAGGAAGAGCCGATCGACGTGTCGAAGGTGGATGTCAGCATGAACGGCATCGAACTGCAGGACCGTGAGTTCATCGCGGCGATCCGTGAAGGGCGTGAGCCGAATAGCTCGGTCGCGCAGGTTCTTCCCTGCTACAAGGTGCTGCACGATCTGGAGTTACAGTTCTAAGATAAATGGCCGCGCAGAGCCGCGAAGGACGCAAAGAGACTTAGGTATAATCTTTGCGGTCTCTGCGTCTCTGCGCGAAACCAGAATGAGGAAGAGGAATCGCTATGCCGCCGTTGATTGAACCCGTTGGCCTTCGCCTCGTTCTCGGCGGCAACGTCTTTGGCTGGACAGCCGACCTCGACACCAGTTTTGCGATCCTTGATGCTTTTTACGAGCCCGGTGGCCGCATGATCGACACCGCCGAAGGATATTCGGCCTTCGTTCCGGGGCTTGTTGGGGGCGAGTCTGAGACGGTTTTGGGCCAATGGATGGCGGCGCGGTGCAATCGTGCAGAGATGCACATTGCGACGAAGACGGGAATGTATGGCAAGCCGGGTGATCTCAACCCGGCGAAACTGGCCGCAGCAGTTGAGGGCTCGCTCAAGCGTCTGCAGACCGACTATATCGATCTCTATTACGCCCACCGCGACGAAACCGCGACGGATCAGGCCGAAGCCGCGCAAGGTTTTGGCGCGCTGGTGGCGGCAGGCAAGGTGCGCACGCTTGGTGCATCCAATTTCACGGCAGACCGGCTCACATCGGCCCGGTCGGCTGCCAAGGCGCAGGGCGTTGCAGCCTATGTCGCGATCCAGAACGAATATAACCTTGTCGTCCGCGATCAGTTTGAGGGGGCGGTGCAAGACATGTGTGTGGCCGACGGTATCGCGTCCTTCCCCTATTTCGGACTCGCGTCGGGCTTTCTGACGGGCAAGTACCGCGTTGCAGCGGACCTTGAGCAGGGGCCGCGCGGCTATCGTGTCCGCGACTATTTCGACAAGGGTCAGCCGATCCTCGAAGCGATGGACAAGGTGGCGGCTGACACTGGCGCCAAGCACGCACATATCGCCTTGGCGTGGATCAACGCGCAGCCGGGGATTGCGGCACCTATCGCCAGCGCTTCGCGGGTGGAGCAGGTGGCAGATCTGGTTGCAGGCGCCACGCTGGTTCTGTCACAAGAACACCTCGACTTGTTGAATGCGGCTCGGCCGCGCAGCTGAAGGACTTCTCATGACGATTACAAAGCGCGCAATCAATGGCCGGCCCACCAATCCTGTCGGCCTTGGCTGCATGTCGCTCTCCTGGGCCTATGGCGTGCCACCGACCGACGAGGATGGGGCCAAGCTGCTCCACCGCGCGCTTGATCTCGGCTACGACCATCTTGATACCGCGCGCATCTATGGCCTCGGCCATAATGAGACGCTGATCGGCAAGACGCTCAGGGACAATCGCGACAAGTTCTTCCTCGCGTCCAAGACAGGGATCATCGTCGATGGCGAGAAGCGCCGGATCGACTGCAAGCCCGAGACGATCCGCAAGGCCTGCGACGAGAGCCTGAGGCTGCTCCAGACCGACCATATCGATCTCTACTACCTGCACCGCCGGGATTTCGAGACGCCGATTGAAGACTCGGTCGGCACGCTTGTTGAACTGATCAAGGAAGGGAAGATCGGCAGCATTGGTCTGTCTGAAATGTCGGCAGAGACGCTCCGCAAAGCATCGGCCGTTCACCCGATTGCTGCAATGCAGACGGAATATTCGCTGTGGACGCGGAACCCGGAGATTGCGGTACTTGAGGCTTGCAAGGACGTCGGGACGACCTTTGTGGCGTTTTCGCCTGTGGGTCGTGGCGCGCTGGCCGCGGCGGTCGAAAATCCAGCGGACCTTGTCGACAATGATCTGCGTCGCGGACAACCCCGCTTCAACGCCGACAATTGGCCGCACAATCTGAAGCTGATAGAGGCATTTAAATCCATTGCGGCAGCGCAGGGGGTAACGCCCGCGCAGCTCTCGCTTGCTTGGGTGCTGTCACGTGGCGATCACGTTGTGACAATCCCTGGCACCGCTTCCATCCCGCATCTCGAAGAGAATATCGCGCGGTGGGACTGGCAGCCCGACAGCACGGTGCTGGAAACACTGGACGCGTTGATCAACCAACAGACAGTTGCGGGGCCGCGCTATCCCGAGGCCATGCAGCGGACGATCGACACCGAGGAATTTGCCTGAGCTTAGGAGGCGCGACGATGACGACAGCGGTAATCAACTACGCAGCGCGCACCGATTTCCGGCAGCGTTACTATGCGAACGACCACAGCCGCGACACGGTCATCATTGATGGGCATCCGATGGAGATTACCGACGGGCGCGCGGTCTCGACTGATCTTGATGCGGCCGGGTTCAAGCTCGTACCCCATGTCAGCAAGGTTGCGGACTTTCAGGATCGCGCAGATGTGGCCGCGGTGCACGGGCAGGAGATCGTTGACCTTCTGCTCGTGCATACCGGCGCCGACGCGGCGTTTTGCACCGGCCCCGGCATTTTGCGCTTTGGGGAGAAGTCAAAGCTGGCGGGGCAGCTCAACAATTCCATGCCGGCCCGCTTTGCGCATATCGACATAACCGCTGGAACGGCAGCGGGCTTTGCCAAAGGCGGGGCGCCTGAGGGCAAGTCCATCCGGCGCTATGCCCATTTTAATGTCTGGCGCGCCTTTTCCGCGCCACCGCAGGATGTGCCGCTCGCCGTTTGCGATGCGCGCAGCGTGTCCGCCGAAGACCTGATCATCGCCGATGCCATCTTCGACGATCCGGAAAAGCCTGAATGGTCGTTTGAAAGCTACATCATCGCGCACAACCCAGCGCACCGTTGGCACTGGTTCCCCAACATGACGCGCGATGAGGCGCTTATTTTTAAGACAAGCGACAGCCAGTTTGGCAACCCTATTCCGCACGTTGCCTTTGACAATCCCGATGTCCCGGCAGACGTCGCGCCGCGGTCTAGCATCGAAATGCGGGCGATCGCCTTCTGGTTCGATTGAGAAGGCTTGATTTTCTAACAAATGTTATCGAAGGTGCTCTGATAAGATTTAGGAGAGTACCGTGGCCGCATTTCCCCAATCACCCCATTTCACGGGTCTCAATCGCCCAATCGGCGCGGAATATGACCTCGATAATTTGGTGGTCGAGGGTGAAATCCCCGCAGATGTCGACGGCGTGTTCTTCCGCGCGGTTCCGGATCCTGCTTTTCCCCCCAAATTTGATGATGACAACGTTTTGTCCGGCGATGGGATGATTTCCACCGTCCGCCTTCAAGGGGGGAAGGCCAGCACGTCGATCCGCTATGTGCAGACGGCGCGCCACAAGGCGGAAGTCGAAGCGGGTCGCACGCGCTTTGGGCGGTATCGCAATCCCTTCACGGATGATGCGGATATGGCAGGTGTGGACCGCACCGTCGCCAACACCACCCCGGTCTGGCATGCCGGTCGCCTGCTGATGACCAAAGAGGATGGCCGCCCATACCAGATTGATCCGCAAACGCTGGAAACAATTGGTTCTTATGATTTTGGCGGCAAGCTGAAATCCGAAACGGTGACGGCGCACGTCCGCATCGATCCAGTGACGGGCGAAATGTTCTTCTATGGCTATGAGGCGGATGGACCGGCCTCGACCAAGGTTGCGTACATGATCGCGGATAAGGACGGCAATCTGACGTCGGAACAATGGTTTGACGTGCCCTATTGCTCCATGATGCATGACTTCACCATCACTGAGAATTACGCGCTGTTCCCGGTCTACCCGACGACTTGCAGCCTGGATCGTCTGAAAGAAGGCGACGACCATTGGATCCATGAAATGGATCTCGACAGTTGGCTCGGCGTCATGCCGCGCTATGGCGATGTGTCAGAGATCAAGTGGTTCAAGGGCGGGAAGGGTGTGTCCTGCTACCACATGATGGGCGCGTTTGAGGATGCGGAGGGCAACATCCACTTTGACCAGTGTCTGTCGAACGTGAACGCCTTTCCCTTCATCCGCGAAGCTTCTGGAATTCACATCGCGCCTTGGGATGTGAAAGGTGCCCTGACGCGCTGGACGGTTAATCCCAAGGCACCCTCCGGTGACGTGGTAGAGAATATTATCGGCCCGCCGGGTGACTTCCCGGTCATTCCGGCAGCGGAGCAGGGGCGGCCCTATGCGCGTGGCTGGATGCTGACGATGAACCCTGAAATGCGTGGGCCTCCGGTGGCGGGTGGCCCTGTCGGCGCGATGTTCAACTTGCTGATGCGGCTCGACTTCACCGGT
>Ga0222712_10003593_pt1 | contig 16761 bp, 11 predicted proteins | sample C33_657DmetaG_FD_165043 | JGI IMG/M metagenome (GOLD analysis project Ga0222712, IMG submission 165043) | Estuarine water microbial communities from San Francisco Bay, California, United States - C33_657D | ecosystem: Environmental > Aquatic > Marine > Unclassified | place: USA: California...
CACTCACTGGTGGAGTAGTTACAGAAATTGCTATGCACTCATTAAGAGTTGGTAGCGGATATACAACGGCAACAGTAAGCTTTAGCGGTGGAACTCCTACTACTCCAGCAACAGCAAGAGCAATCATTGCTCCAAAGGGCGGTCACGGCGCAAATCCAGTCGAAGAATTGGGTGGCTTCTATGTTATCGTTGACGTTAACCTTGTTGCAGATGAAGGTTCTGGTGATTTCTTAGTTGATAACGATTACAGACAAATTTGTCTAGTAGCAAATCCACACGAAGTCGATCCATCAGCTGTACGTTTATTGGGCAATTGGGAAGCAAGCACGGCTTATGTAGTCGGCGACGTTGTTTATTATAATAACTATGCATATGTGTGTGATACAGCACACACTTCAGATACTACATTTGCAGTAGATTCTGCAAAGTGGACAGGCCCGAGCGTGGCTTCTGCAGCAACACTAAATGCTCTTACTACAATCACATATAGCGGATTGTCTGGTACTCTTGAAGCAGATCAACAAATAACTGGTGATACAAGCGGAGCAATCGCTTATGTAGATAGTGTAGATACAGTAGATAGTTTAATAAAATTCCATCAGAACAGCACAACTGGCTTTACAAGTTTTCAAGAGGGTGAAACTATTACTATAGGTGCTGCTACTGCAGTAATTGATTCAATCACTGCTCCAGAATATGTACCGATGTCTGGAAAACTAGTATACCTTGAAAATTTATCTCCTGTAACTAGAAATATCAATCAAACAGAAGATATCAAGTTAGTACTAGAACTATAATTCAAATTAAGGCTTTTAAAATATGTCATTAAAGATCTTTTCTCAAGCACCATATTATGATGATTATGATGAGGCAAAGAGATACCTTCGCGTATTATTTAGACCTGCCGTTTCCTTACAAGTAAGGGAGTTAAATCAACTTCAAACATACTTACAAACTCAAGTAGAGCGTGTAGGTTTGCACTTGTTCAAAGAAGGCGCGATGGTGATTCCCGGCCAATCTTCTGTTGATACAAATATAACTTATATAAAGATCGAGAATGAAACTAATGGTATAGACATTAATACTATTGTAGAAGAATTAATTGGTTCTACAATAACTGGTCAAACTTCTGGCGTGACTGCTAAAGTTACAGCTGTAACTCTTGAAGAACCCAATGAAACCAATCCTTTAATAACGGATCCTATAACTCTATTTGTTAGATACACATCTTCTGGAACTGACAAAGAAACGAAAGCTTTCGTAGCTGGAGAAGTATTAGTTGCAGATGCAGCTACTACTACTTTGGGTGTTGAAAGAATAGTTCAGATTAAAGCTGGTACAGGAGTTATTGGTAAAGGTACTGTTGCAGCTATTCAAAAAGGTATCTACTTCATAAAAGGTCAGTTCGCACTTGTTACAGATCAGACATTAGTTATTTCAAAATATAGCAATACACCAAGTTATAGAATTGGATTGGATGTTGATGAAAATATCGTAGATTCTAATGATGATACAACGCTAGCAGATAATGCTAATGGAGTTCCAAATCAAAATGCTCCTGGTGCACATCGTTATCAAATACTTTTAACGTTAACTAAACTACCAGTTGATTCAGTTTTAGATGATACGTTCATTGAACTTATCCGAATTACAGATGGCGTATTACAATCTAAAGTAACAGAAACTGAATACTCAATATTAGCAAAGACATTAGCTAGGCGTACATTCGATGAATCTGGTCATTATACAGTTTCTCCATTTAAGATTGCTGTTCGTGAACATCGCAACAACGATAGAGGCGAGTGGAATGGACCAGGAACTACGTATCAACTCGGAGATATAGTAACTTCTGGTGGTAATTACTTCGTAGCTCTTAAGGGCGGAATTTCTGGAGCTGTTGAACCATCAACATTGTTTGATGCAACGGATCCTTATCAAAATTTAAGTGACGGCATCATTGATTGGAACTATACAACAAATCCTCCTTTCAATAGAGGCTATTTGACGCCAGAAAAAGGCGGAGATGAGAGCGCTGTAGCAGTCGCCATTGAACCCGGTAAAGCGTATGTTCAGGGTTATGAGATCGAAAAGATCGCAACTGAGTATGTAAAGGTATCTAAGGCAAGAACATTTGATCGTATAACAAATGACGCGATCCCTGTAACATATGGTAGTTATGTGTATGTTTCAAATGTATTGGGATTAGTTGATTGTTCAACATTCCAACAAATTGATTTGCACAATGAGTTAACGCCTAGCTCCAATCCTCAAACTGCTGGATCTGGTACAAAAGTTGGTACAGCTAGACTTCGTGGATTTGAATTTCATTCTGGTACACCTGGAACAACCACCGGCGTTTATAAAGCATACATCTTCGACGTTAAGATGGAAAGCGGATACACGTTTGATCGAGATGTAAAACAGATATTCTATGATAGCGGCACTACTAAGACCAATATCGTAGCCGATGTTTATGGTAAGTATACTACTCTTTCTGGTTTCATATCTGCTTCGAGTACTACTATTACCGGTTCTTCTGGGACTGCATTCACTGCACAATTAAAAGTCGGTGATTATATTAGAACTATTAACTCTTCTTCAGTGTATGAATTCCGTAGAGTTACAGCAATCACTGATAGTGATACACTCACCATTGATTCAGACTTTAGCGGTACCGTGTCTGGTGCGGTTTATTCTAGAGTTGGTGCAGAGATCAACGAGCCAGGCAATTTACCATTAATATTCCCGCTTGCATACTCATTCATTAGGAATACACGCGGTGGTAGCGGAGATAACGAACAAGCAACCACATATACGACAACACAGCGCTTTGATGCATCAACTGGTTCTGGTCAAACATCATTGACATTCTCAGTTGGTTCAGCAACTAGCCCCACAACTAGTGGTTCAGAATTTAACCCCGCGGCAACAACTACAGATTATATCTTGGTTAATAGAACAGATGGTACTATCGAATCACCAACTGGCATAACACTCCAAAATAACGGAGTCGACGTATTAGTTAGCGGATTAACAGCTAGCAAAGCATATAGTTTATTAGCTCCTGTTCGTAAAGCTGGTTCTCCAGCACAAGAAAAGAAAAAGACTCTTGTTGATAATGCGACAACGGATTTTGCGACTCTTGCATCTGTAACGCCATTAACTTTATCATTGGGTAAAGCTGACGGTTACAGAATAGTTACTATACGAATGGCTGAAGATTTCACGGCTGCATCATCTAATCCAGCTGATACTACTGACATCACATCTTGGTTTACTTTTGATAATGGTCAACGCGATACTCATTACGATGTTGCAACTATCACACGTAAAGAAGGTTATCCAGTTCCGAGCGGCGCGGTTAGGGTGATATTTGACTACTTCGATCATAGTACTGGTACAGCTGGTGATTATTTCACAGTAAATTCATATACTGGTGAAGTTCCATACAATAAGATTCCATACTACATCTCTTCAACAGGCATAGTAGCCTTATCTGATGTCATGGATTTCCGTCCTCGCATTGGAGATACTGGTATATCGTTCTCTGGAACTGGTGCATCACAATCAGAAATTCCTAAAATCGGTTTCGAAACTTCTGCAAGTTATTCTTATTACTTACCTCGCTCAGATAAGTTAGCATTAAATATTGATGGTGCGTTCTTCTCTGTTGATGGAGTGGCAAGCTTATCTCCTGAAGAACCAAAAGATCCATCTTTGGGAATGCTAATTGCTAAGTTGCACATATCAGCTTACACATTATTCCCATCTCAAGGTTCTATCCAAATTGAAACTGTCGATACTAAACGATACACGATGCGGGATATTGGTAAACTTGACAAGCGTATTGAAAACTTAGAATACTACACCGCGTTATCATTATTAGAACAAGAAACTAAGTCATTGACAATTCAAGATGAATTGGGTCTTGATCGCTTCAAGAACGGTTTCATTGTCGATAGCTTTAAGGGCTCTGATCTTGGAGATACTGCTTCAGTAGATTACCGTTGTTCTATTGATATGACATTGCAAGAATTACGTCCGTTCTATACAATGGATAACGTTAATTTATTAGAAGCAAATCAATCTAATACAGCACGTGATGCTGATGGTTATGCACTAACTGGTGATATTATCACACTACCGTATACAGAAAGAGAACTGGTCAAGCAACAATTCGCATCTCGCACAGAGAATGTAAACCCATTTGCTATCTTTACTTTCTTAGGAAGTATGTCATTAAATCCTCCTTCAGACGAATGGTTTGAAGTAGATCGTAGACCAGATATTGTAAACAATGTCGAAGGTAATTTTTCAGCGGTTCAAACTGCACTTGAAGCAGAAGGTGCATTAGGTACAGTTTGGGGTGCATGGGAAACTAACTGGGTTGGACAAGCAAGAAATATAGATCGTTTAGTTGTAACTCGAGGATTTGATAGCCGCGACTATGGACTTGGCGGTGGACGTTGGATGGATCGCAGCACATTTACACAAGCTGAACTTGCAGCCGGTGGTGGTGAAGCTGGTGCTCGTGTACTAACATTCCAAACTCAAGCAACTCAAGTTGGTCAATCTCGTACAGGTATCCAAACATCTGTTACTGCAAGAGTGGATTATCAAGTTCTTGAAGACAGAGTATTACAATCTGCTTTGATTCCATATATTAGAGCTAGAGATTTATTGTTTGTTTGTAAAGGTTTAAAACCAAATACAAAATTATTCCCGTTCTTTGATGATACAGATATTTCATTATTTGTTACGCCAGCAACAAAGGTTAATTTAAGTGTAATACCTGCAACCGGTGATCAATTTGATACTGACACAAACGTTGGTGGAGCAGCAGAAGAATTTGCTAGACAGGTTGATGGTAAAGCAGAAGTTTCATATAATAAAGGCGATGTTGTCTTTGTCAAACTACGTGGATCTACAACTTATAATACGCAAGCTGTTTCTCCTGGAACTGGTGTAGCAGTATTAGTTGAAAAAACAGCTGATGATAATCCAGCAGAAGCTGTTTATTTGATGAATATCAAAGGTTCATTCCAAGATGGAGATATCTTAAGAGGTTCTATTTCTGGAACAGAATATCAAGTTAGCGGAAGCGTAGTAGTAGCTACTCAAGCAGATGACATCGTAACTAACTTTAATGGTTCTGTAGCTGGTGTGTTTAAAATCCCTAATACAGAATCAATTCGTTTTAGAACCGGTGTTAGAGAATTTAAATTAACAGATAGTAATACTGGATCTTTAGACTTCACTACTCAAGGCCGTGGTCAATATCGTGCACAGGGTATACTTGAGACTAGACAAAAAACTATCAATGCAGTTAGAAACGCCGAAATTTCAACACAACAAGTTTCTGAATCTCAAATTACTGAAGTCTATTCAGACGAACGTTTAGTTCGCGATAGCGGATGGTATGATCCATTAGCACAGACATTCTTAGTACAATCGACAGGCGGTTCATTTATTACTAGCGTCGATATATTCTTTGCAACAAAGGATATGGGTATTCCAGTAACTATGCAAATTCGAGAAGTAGTAAACGGTTATCCTGGTCAACGCATATTGCCGTTCTCAAGAGTGACGTTAACTCCAGATAAAGTTCAAACTGATCCAGTCTCTGGTGGAGAACCAACTACATTTACCTTTGAATCTCCAGTGTACTTACAAGATCTTACAGAATATTGTATTGTATTATTATCTGATTCAAACAACTATAGAGTTTGGATTGCACAGCTTGGTGAAAAAGCTATTGGCACAGATCGTTTCATATCTGAACAACCTTATGCTGGTGTTTTATTTAAATCACAAAATGCTTCTACGTGGACAGCAAACCAAGAACAAGATTTGAAGTTCACAATTCGTTCAGCTGTATTTGACATTGCACAAAATCCAGTAATCGAATTCAATAATGAACCATTGCCTCCTATCGTATTAGAGACTGATCCGTTCCAAACAAAGAGCGGTACTAGTAAGGTGCGTGTATTTGCTAAAAATCATGCTATGCCAAACAACTCTTCAGTCATTATTTCTAATGTGGCTTCAGGAACGTATAACGGAATAGTTACTGCAGCCTCTACTGGTTTAAATGGTACATTTACAATCGTCGATAGCGAAATCGATTCGTTTGTTATTGACGTTGGAGCTAATGCTACTAACAGCGGTTTTGTTGGCGGAGAAGATGTGGTCGTAACTGTTAATATTGGATATGATGCAGTTAACTTTATTGCGCAATCTCAAGTATTCTCAGAAACCACTTTAGCGTTTGGTATGACACCGATTAATCAGTCATATAGCGCAGCTTCTACAGAAACTTCTTTAATACCGACTGTGACTACGTATTTTGATAATAAGAATATCATTGCTTCACAGACTAATGAAAACTTGTCATCACTTGCTGGTAACAAATCACTGACAGTAACTGCAAGATTAACTTCTGAAAATGAAAACTTGTCTCCAGTTATTGATACTTCTAGGATGTCATTGACAACTATATCTAATAAGATAGACACATATTCTTATTCAACTAAGAACAATGAAGATTTAGATTACAAAGTAGTATTGACGACTGCTGGAAACAATGTAGCGTACTCTGGAAATACTATTAGTATTGCAGATGCTGGAAGCTTAAGAAGTGACGTTACAGGTATTGCTGTTGGTAAGTACATTGAAATAACTGGAACTGGATCTTCGACAAATAATACTACTGATCCAATATTAGTAACAGCAGTAGCTTCTGATGGTGCTACAATTACTTGCGACCACACATTTGTAACTCAAGCAGCAACTACTACTACTATTACAGTATTAGATAACTATGTTAGTGAGATTGCACCAACCGGTGGTTCTTCTGAATCTAAGTATGTTACACGTGTTGTCAACTTAGCAAATTCTTCTACATTCTTGAAGATTATGTTTGGTGCTAACATTCCAGCGGTGACTGGTTCAGATATAGAAGTTTATTACAAGCTATTACCATCTGGTTCAACTACGGATATCACAAAGTTCAACTTTGTAAAAGCTACTCCTACTGCTAACTTAATTAAGACATCTAATCGTAATACATTTACTGATGTTGCTTATGAATTGGAAAACTTAGCTGCATTCGATGCAGTCGTAATTAAGATAGTGTTCAAGACTGGCAACTCTGCTCAAGTGCCTAGAGTTAAAGATCTAAGGGTGATTGCTTGTGCTTAGTGAAAAGGCCTTGCTGAAAGTAGAAAATGAAACAGGGTTATATCGCGACCCTGTTTCAAAAGTTGTGATAAATAAAGATGACAATTTGTATAACAAATATCTACAAAATAGACAAAGACTAATTAATGCACAACAACAAGTTGAAAAGAATACTACTGATATAAATGATATCAAAAAAGAAGTAAGTGAAATTAAAAGCATGTTAGTTACTATTCTTGCTAACATTCAAAAATAGAGAGACATAAATGGCAGCTATTAACGTAATTCTAACCGATACCTTTAACGGGTGGAGACTAAAGACTAATCAACTTGGTGATTTCGTAGGAGATACCACCGGTTTATCAACTACTGCGACAAATGTAGTTGCAGCTATTAATGAACTAAGAGATGCTAGCATTATCGATGGTGTTATCTCTACTGATGGCAATGAGTTTAAAATAAATGTAGACTCTCCAGATACATATGAGCTTGTATTAACAGCAGCTGGTAATTTATCAGTTACTGGAGAAATGACTTCTACTAAATTTAATGGTCCATTAACAGGCAATGTCACGGGTAACGTTACTGGTGCTGTTACTGGTAATGCATCAACTGCCACAACATTACAAACTGCTCGCACGATCAACGGTGCTTCTTTTAATGGTTCTGCCAACATAACATTCACTACAGATGCTACTGCTGAAGGTAGTACTAATCTTTATTTTACAAATGCTCGCGCAAGATCAGCAATAAGTATTGCTACTACTAATGGTAATATTACTTACAATTCAACGACTGGTCAATTCAGTCTAACTAATGCTAACGTAGTCGCTGCGTTGGGTTATACTCCATGGCATTCTGGTAATGATGGAGCAAGTTCTGGTCTTGATGCTGACTTATTAGATGGTATGAATAGCGCTACGGCTGCAACAGCTTCTACTATCGCAGCGCGTGATAGTTCAGGCAATTTAACAGCAAACGTGTTTAATGGCGTTGCAACATCAGCTAGATACGCTGACTTAGCAGAAAAATATTCAACCGATAAAGAATATCCAGTTGGAACTGTCATGGTGGTTTCATTAAGTGATGATTCAGAATGTACAGCTTCTTATTCTCCAGGTCAAATCGCAGTCGGTGTAATCTCTGAGAAGCCAGCATTCTTGATGAATAAAGATGCTGACGGTCAAGCAATCGCTCTTCGCGGCCGAGTTCCAGTTAGAGTTATCGGTCCAATTCAAAAAGGACAAACTGTAATTGCTAGTGTTGATGGCAGAGCAATCTATGGTGTCTTAAATCCAGTTGCGATAGCTCTTGAAACAAGTCAAGAATTCAAAGAAAAACTAGTTGAGTGCGTGATATTGTAATGACAAAAGATGAACACAAAAAAATATTTTTTGATTTTATCAAACAACATCCATCACTATCTGATATAAAGTATTCAGAAAATCCAGTTTTAGAACAAGAAATTGTTCGTTTAGTGGTTACTGATAGTGTAGATAGAGATGGCGATAATTATTTGCCGCTTTATAGAAAAACTAAAAAAAGCATAATTTACAATAAAGACTACACGATCGTAGATTTAAACTACGATAATCTATATGATAGTTTTATTAGTATTGATTTTAATTTGCAAACAGTAGAGTTTATTAAATCAATAGCAGTTGGGGCTGAATCTAAAGAAGATGCTGCTAAATTGTGGTTAGAATATTTTGTTGATCCCTTTATTAAATCAAATGTAGATACAAAAACTATATATTTTGTAACTATTAAGGATAATAATGGCTGGGATAGTAAACCGTGGGATAATACCATTGAAATTCAAAACACTGTTGAAGAATTTTTAGAGGTTTAAGATGGCAACTACAGAACGCAATCCAAAAGCTAATACATTTCCAAGCAATGATGCAATTACGACGCTAAGAGGTAGTATTGCTGCTGGAAATGACATCAATGCAAGCGATATTACATCTCTAATCAACTTAACCAATAGTTGGTTAGGTCATTTTCATACATATGATGATGCTTATCAACTGGCGACTTATGGTAATAATGGCGATCGCAATAATTACTATGAAGATAAAAACGCTGCAGCTATAGGAGGTTCAATCTCTGAAGTCACCGCTGGAGATGTTATTTTTGCAGCTAAACACAATGAGATCAGAACTTCAATAGCTGCTCTTGGAAGTCATTCTCATACGATTGACGATCGTACAGGTTAACGCAGTAAGTCGCGATCTTCTACGACTCGACTTACTTTCTCTTTTAATTCATCAAAATATTTTTCAGTAGCATTTAGTGGAATCAATCCACGAGCAATAGCATCATACTTAAACGTGGTCAATTGAAGATCGTGCTTTAAGGCAACTGATGCAAACCTAACGCCAACATCTCGGCGCCATTTCCTAGATTTCATATCAAAAGCAAAGAAGTTCCCAACTTGTCTAGTTGAGGTAATGTCGTGTTCGCTCACTAGCCACGACAGAAAATCTTCGACCAAACCACAGTTATTAAAATCATTTTCTTCATAGATCAGTAGAGCTTCATTTGCTGCTGCTAATGCAGGTACCGATCCGCTATTTGTCCAACCGTGTACAATCCATTCGTCTTGTAATATACCCCAAATATCATTGTGAATGGCAACAGCAGATAGAGGCATGTAACCCGCAGTAATACTTTTTGATAGTACTATGAATGTAGGTTCTATTGGGATTGATGTGTAGTAGAATGAATTTCCAGTCTTAAAGAAACTCGATGCAGATTCGTCTAATATTAGATGGATATCATTTTGTTTACATATTTTTTCGAGTTCTTCCCAAAATGTATAACTACATTCAAACACTCCAGACAAATATGTAAATGGTTCTATTACAATAGAACTAACTCCTGATAAGTCCAACATCTGAAGCTCGTATAGTGTTTGTTGTCCATCGTTACCAAATGGAGATGACAGCTTTAAATTATCTGGCCAATGGGGCAAGTGTTGCCCTAAACCTCCCAAATCACTAATAGATCCTGTCAACCATGTAGATCCGTGGTATGATCCTTTAAACGTAATTATCTTTTTCTTATCACTCTTTTGTTTTAAACGTGTCATATATGACAAACGTAATGCTGTCTCAATTGCATCTGAGCCAGAACTTCCGAAGAAAAACTTTTCATGTTTTGGAAAATAGTAGGATAGACGCTTAGAATACTCTACACCGATCTCAGCCAACATACCATTATTATGTCTACTAAATGGTAATGTCTTGGATGCCATATAAATAGCATTGGATATTGAATGTTGAGAGTAACCCAGGTTGCAGTTAATATTGCCGCATTGGGCATCTAGGATCCGCTGACCAGACTTCGTAATCAAATGGAAGTCCTCAGCGGAACTGATGATTAATGGTTCAAGATCTGCGTGATTTGTGTAAGGAAGAACATAGTTATAATTAAACATGAGGATATAATGAAACCTATAGTATTTTTTCAATGCGGTGAAACTCAAAGTACCCCATGGTTGGATGCTGCAAATACATGGAACTCTGATTATGATAATAAAGGATTTTGGATAAATCCAAAAGATTCACAATCATATCTATATCAGTTCAATAAAAGAGATAATAAGGTTGTTTTTAATAAGAATCGTGGCCACGTGGATGGATATGATTTTGTATTAACAAAACCTTTTGTTGAACCATCGATGGAAATGAATAAGACGATTACGAAGGGTGTCGATCTTAACTTTGTAATTAATTGGCTTGATAATAATCAAGAGAAATCGTTGGGCTTTGGCACATTTATGAATGGCGGTTCTCACAACGATATTATTCAAAATAGTGTGTTCTATACTCGCAATCCTTGGATGGGCGGTCACATCTATGATATTCAAAAAGAAGAATTTATAACCACTGATGACAATAAACATATCAGTGCGGTAACATGGTTTTATGCATATAAGATGAAAGATGCTCCAGTTTATCTTATAGTGTTTAATCCTGCAATAACTGTATTAGGTGATGATGTTGAATTTGAAACGGAGATTGCAAGATTTAGAAATATGGATCAGCATATGGGAGATTTTGCTACTCAATTCTTAAAACCGAAGATGAGTAAAAATGCATATCCATTAGAAGATAAGTGGTATGTAGTACGAGGAGATGAATTTGAGTTTGATGTTGGTGCATTAGGAACACTTCGACAAGCACTAGATGAAAACTTAGACAGTTCATTGATAAAGGTTGTAAGTGATTTAAATATCATCAATTTGGGGTCTAATAAATATAAAGCACGATTTAAAAATGGACAGCACAGCGGTTATATCAGTCTTCGATTGAATACTGGTAATACTATGGATTGGACATTTATTAACAGTGGCAACCGTTTGGTATATAATATAAATGTATCTAAACATTACGAAGAGGTTTAAAAATGGGTGTAGAAAATACAGAACAGTTTAATACGGGATCTACGGTTCCGGCCGATAAAGCCGTCGAAGATCCAATATCAGCTAATACATTTAGGCAAATGCTTGATGTATTAGAATCATTGGCAACGCATAATCATATATTCTATGATGATTACACAACGGTATGTGAATGTCAGTGCCAGTGTGATTGTAGTAGAGGAACACTATAAAGAATTGAGAAATATATTATGAGCCAACCTATAATTTGGTTGAGTAAAGAACAACTTGCAAAAAGAAAAAGTGAGCACTCTGCTACAGTTAATGTTTTAGATGATGGATCTTTTCAATTTAAAAGTGAACAAATTGTAACCCCAAAGGGGTTATCTAAAACCAACAAACTTATTTCTGTCGTTCCTAGAGAACAAGAAACTACTGTTAAATTAGATTCTGTTAAGTATCTTTTCCAAGAACTTAAACAAATGAATCTGATTCTAACTAATGCATGCAATCTATCATGCTCATATTGCTACGAGCAACACAATAAAGATTTCGGAAGATTCACTGCGGATAGCTTATTATCTGCATATAGATTTCTCGTAAATTCAAACACCAGACAACGTAAAGTTTTTAATTTCTTTGGTGGAGAACCTCTTATTCACAAAGATATTATATTAGATTTCGTTCGAAAGAATGAAGCTGAACTACAAGAAAATGCTAGAGGAGATAATAATACCGTAGTCGGAATGGTTACAAACGGATTGTTATTAACAGAAGAACTCGTTGATGAGTTTTTATCTCATGACTTCACATATATTCTTATATCATTAGACACAGATCGTGCTGAAGTTGATCATCGTGAGATCGGTCAAGATAAGATCGATAAGTTAATGGATATGATTGATTATATTCCAGATGGTCCAAAACAAGAAAAACGTATTACCATTCGTTGTACTCTTGCAAGAGAAAATGCTCCACACTTTACAGAGTTTGCTGATCATTTATATGTTCGCGGTATTCGTAGAATGGTTGTACATCCACTAGTTCTCGATTCTAGTAAAGGCTTTATCCGCTGGACAGATGACGAATGGGATAAATTACACAAAGACATCCTTGTTGTTTTGAGTAAGTATCAAGATATGCAAATTCATTTCTCTGAAGGTGTTGGTCAAAAGGGTGAAGAAAATTGTATGATCGGTTCAGACATGATAGCTATTGATGCATCCGGTGATTTTTCTGGTTGCTATTTTTTCACTAACCAAAAAGCCGCTGCTGGTAATGGTGCGATTTTAGGAAATGTATTTAACGATCAAATTTATATAGATCGATATAAACATTTTCAGCGTGAATATGCTAAGATGTTTGAGGAAGAAGAACAATGCCAAACTTGTGATTATAAGAATGCATGTTATCAATGTCCAGCTGGTAATTTAGATACTGGTACTCGCATGTTCAGACCAGATGATATGTGCCAAAAGATCGTTAAGTTGTTTATTGACTTGCAAGAAGATATTGCGAAGAAACAATTTAAAAACAAATACGACATTATTTGTAATTCATTAACTGCTGAAGGCGAGAATATTACTTTCGCTAAGGGATTGAGCTATTTAATGTTTTACTATCATTTTAACTATCATCCAAAAGACTTAAATTTAGTACATGCTCATTCTTATGATATAGATGACTACAGAAAGCTTTTAGCTCTATGGAAAAAGATGATTCAAAATGAAGGTGATTATACTTTCACCACTGAAAATTTTTCTGAATCAATACTAGGATTACTGACCGATGAAGTCGTTGAGGTTGACGATTTTTATCACTTTATTGTAGACCGTGGTAACTTGGTTCCTAGCAATAACCGTAAACACAAAGCAACCAATTCTTATGAGAGAGGGTTTTATTTGACGTTATTGCATTTAGTTATTTTGCAGGTAGCACATAAAACATATGAAGGAACATTTAGTGAAAGACTTATCGATAAGGCAAATAAGTAAAGATCCTCTATTAGGTGTTAAACTACTCGTAATATATCTTGGTGATCAATGTAATTTTGATTGTGTATATTGTGATCGTGGTTATATCAAATCTCTGGGTGGTCAATCTCTCAATCGAAAAACAACTGATGAAATGCAGGATTTTTTTGAATGGGTTGATACACAACCAAATGAAGTTAAGATAGTATCATTTCATGGTGGTGAACCGCTTCTATTCATTAAGCGAATGGAAGAAATTATGCAATGGTTATATCCATTAGCTAAAAAAAATAATTGGCGAGTTTCGATGACTACTAACGGGTCATTGATTAAAGAAAACGAACATTTCTTTAAAAAATATAAAGATGTCATTCGTGCCACTATTAGTTATGATTTTATGTATCAAGAAACTAATAGAGAAGGTTTCGACGTTGAAGAAATGGCCAGAGTTTTGAATGAAAACTGTGAGTGGCAATGGCAGTTTGTTATCCCAATTGATGATCCAAAATCATTTAGTTTTGAGAATATTAAAACGATCGTAAATACATGTTATTCTACTGGTTGCAGGGTAATTAATATTATTCCTCTGCGTCATAAGCGTGGTAAACATAAATTTGAAACCATCTTAGACCGCGTAGATTTAGAACAATTTTTAGATGCTTTCATCCAACTATTACAAATACTGTATATAAAGCGAATTAAAATCTTTATTGATGGATGCTATACAAGTATCGATAAAGCATACTTCTCAGAACATAACAAGTTAATCTTGTCTCCTGACGGTTATCTGTATCCTGAATTTGATTTTTTAGAATACAAGACGGAAAATGCACGTATAGGCGATTGGAAAAATAAACAGGTTTGGAAAAATCAAGGCGATGCAGGTAGAGTACACGATTCTTGTTTATCGTGTCCAAAAAGACCAAGCTGTGGTTTAAAATATCTTTATAAATTATTCGATGAACAGCCAAAAGGCAATTGTGTAAAATTCTATACATATATGGATTATGCCATTATGCACAATGCCAAATTGTATGAAAAAAATAATATACTTGAATGGGTTGGTATCAAAGAAAACTTTGAGATAAATGAATGATTATAACAGAAGAAACTAATCTTGACAAATTTTGGTTGGTTGATGATGCATTAAATATGACATCTAACCTCTATTTTGGCTTAGGTAAATCTTATTTTTGTGGCCATGGATGTAAAGTTTGTTTTATCCATGATGAATTAAAAGCCATGAAAGGTAAGACTCAACTAGTTTATAACCATGATTTAGAAGCTATGCAATCTACATGGGAACAATTATATTCGTTTTTTGACACTGTAGCATTAGATGAAGACCCATATTATTTTAAAATAAATCATAGAAATGAGTATGAATGGTATTTAAAAAATTCTTTTAAGTACAGTTATGGTACTACAGACAACGGGATTTTTAGAATTGCTAAATTAAAAGATATAAAATTTAAGACAATGTTTGAAGTAGCATTAAGCCTTAGTTTCATTGAAAAGGTCGGGCATAAAAAAATCATAGCTGCACTAGAAACATTATTGCCAATCCAAAGGATAAAATTTTTAATTGATAAGACGACAGCGTATCCTGCTGAAATAGTAGATTGGGTTAGAAGCAAAGATTTGCCGGTAGTTGTTCACAAGATGGATTTTGTCAGTGGCATTGAAACAGAATTTGATACTATGGGATTTGATACTATTCAAGATGTTAACTGGGTTGTTGGTAGAAAAGGCGCTGAATTAGTTAAGATACATATTAATTCTGATGTCATAGTTTATTATGATAGTTTCTATTTTTCTAATAATATCGGAGACGTTCCTTATTATAATATGAGTAAGGAAGGATTTGATTACAAAGCATTTCTGTCAAACATGTTATCTGGAAAACAGCAGAACTATTTAAAGTATTCTGAATTGATTGATGATGGAGTATTAAAAGATTATTTTTTAAATACACAAAAATATAAAGTAAACCATGATTTTAATTTTATACCCAATTTTATGGTAAATTATAAGATTAAATTTTTCCAAAGGATGATGCAACTACAATGGAATGCAACAAAATATGGTTTAGTGCAAGGAAGTCCTGATAAAATTATTCCAATTATTGAGAAAATATGAGTTATAGCAAATTTAAAACGAGTAGCGGAAAACAATTCTTTTATAGAAATACTGATAACAGTATTCACAACGAAGATGGTGAACTTTTATCATTGCCTCCAAAAGAAGGCTGGGAATATTTTGAAAATATCAATAAACAAAATATTTTTGGCGTAACACATAAGACGAACAAACCTACGGCTTTGCGCATCTTATTGGGTCATGCATGTAACTATTCATGCGGGTATTGTATGCAAAAAGATATTGGTAATCCTAATGAAAGACCTGAAAACTTCTGGCTGCCATCTTTCATTGAATCAATTAATACTCATCTAGATCTAGAGCAACTTGAAAGAGTTGAATTGTGGGGCGGTGAACCATTTCTATATTGGAATGATATGATGGCGATCATGAAATTGCTTGATGCTCCTAATCGTCATTTTTATATTTCAACTAATGGATCTGCTTTAAGACAAAAGCATGTAGATTTTTTTAAAACTATACAAGCTACTATCATGATGGGTATTTCACATGATGGACCTGGACAAGAACTTCTGCGTGGTGAAGATATCTTTATTAAAGAGAGTGTAGCAGATACTATTAGACAGCTGGGTGAGATGCATCCAAAGATTCAATTTAGTTTTAATACTGTCATCTCTGCTCAGAATTTTGATTTGTTTAAAATCAACGACTATTTTAAAGATGTATCAAACAAACTTGGATTAAAACATGCAAGATTGAGTTTTATTCCAGCTCGTGTTTATGATGACACAGATTCCCAAAATTCTGCCGACCATGTAATTAAAGGCGATTTATTACCAGAATTTAAAAAAATGGTAGACTCGTATTTAAAGGCTGCCATTAAACAAGCGAAAGACGGCGGAGATCGTTTCTTAAATTGTAATATAGTTGATAATGAAGTTGGAGTTTTACGATATGCATTGTTAACTAGACATCAGATTCCAGTGACAATGACTTCAAGTTGTGGTGCGGATGCTGCAGATATATTATCCATGGATATACGAGGTAATGTTAGACTGTGTCCACACACTTCTGAGAAGTTTACTGGAGGACACATCAACAATCTAAAGGGCGTAAAAATAA
>Ga0222712_10003596_pt1 | contig 16757 bp, 12 predicted proteins | sample C33_657DmetaG_FD_165043 | JGI IMG/M metagenome (GOLD analysis project Ga0222712, IMG submission 165043) | Estuarine water microbial communities from San Francisco Bay, California, United States - C33_657D | ecosystem: Environmental > Aquatic > Marine > Unclassified | place: USA: California...
AGGGTGCACCGCGCGCGCGATGCGATCGCGATCGGGGGGCGAGCGAGGGACGATGTGGTCGGTCGGTCACGTGAGTGGTCGGTCGGTCACGTCAGTCGGTCGGTCGGTCGGTCACGTGAGTGGTCGGCCGGTCGGTCACTTGGTCGGTCGGTCGGTCACTTGGTCGGTCGGTCGGTCACGCGCGCTCGCTCGACCCACGCGCGCGTCCGTGGTATCGAATCGATCGATCGCGATCGCGATCGAATCGATCGATCGATCGAATCGAATCGATCGATCGATCGCGAGCATCTTTCGATCGATCGATCGACGCGCGCGATGTCGCGTCATCGCGTCGATCGCGTCGATCGCGTCGATCGCGTCGATCGAACGATTCGATTCGATGCGCGCGTTGGCGTTCGCCGCGCTCGCGCGTTTGCCGAGCGCAGTGCGCGGTCGCGCATTCGTCGTCGTCCTCGTCGCGCGTCTCGTCCGGGGAGTTCGCGCGAGGCGAATGAAATTGAACGTGAAACGCGCGACGAATGATGATGATGATGGTGATGACGATGATGACGATGATGATGGACGAATGACGACGACGTTATCGTGGCGTTCGGTGACGATGACGATGACGACGACGAAAACGAACGAAAAGCGAGAGATTTTACGCGATTGCACGGGCACCGCCCGAGCGGGGAGGTTACTGGCGATCATGGGCCCGAGCGGGTCGGGAAAAAGCTCGTTGCTGAACGCGCTCGCGTCGCGCGCGCCGCGAACGAAAGGAATGACGTTACGAGGACGAATAGAGGCGAATGGGCGAGATTGTCGTCGAGGGAAAGGGTATCGTAAGGCGTTCGTCTATCAGGAGGATGTTTTTTATTCGCAGTTGACGACGAGGGAGACGCTGGAGATGGCGGCGAGATTAGGCGGGGCGAAGGACGTCGGGGCGACGACGGAGACGCTGCTTCGAGAACTCGGGTTAAGGGCGTGCGCGAACACGCGCGTGGGGGATAAGAAGACGAGAGGGATATCGGGAGGGGAAAAGAAGCGGTTGGCGCTCGGCGTGCAGCTCGTGGGCGCGCCGGCGGTGATTTTTGCGGATGAGCCGACGAGCGGGCTCGATTCGTTTCAGGCGCAGCGCGTGATGGAGACGCTGTCGCGTCTCGCTCGCGAGCACGGGAAGACGGTGATTTGTTCGATACACCAGCCGCGGTCGTCCATTGTGGATCTTTTTGATGACTTGTGCCTGCTCGCGGGCGGACGCGTGGCGTACTTTGGTCCCATGGCGTCGGCGCGGGACTGGTTCGCCGCCGCCGGTTACGCGGTGCCGCAAAACGTAAACACCGCGGAGTACTTGATCGATCTCGTGTCCGTAGACGTGACGTCGCCAGAGGCGGCGACATTTTCGGCAAAGAGAATCGAGGCCATCGTTGAGAGGCACGCGTCGTCACCGCCTCCGCAGTTCGCCGCCGCGTCGACGGCGGCGGCGAAGACATCCGCCAGAGCCATGTCCGTCGCGCCAATACGGGTCGGATTTTGGAAGCAGTTTCCGCTTTTGCTCCGTCGCTCGTGGCGACAAGTCAAGCGAGATAAGGCGACGAACATAGTGCGCTTGATGACGAGCTTGAATAGCGCCATGGTTTTCGGCTCAATCTTTTGGAAGATGAAGCTCACGCAAACGGCGATTCAAGACCGGCTCGGACTGTTGCAAGTCTCCGCCATTAACGCCGCTATGTCGGCGTTGATGAAGACTCTCACGTCGTTTACAAAGGAAAAAGTTATCATTAATCGCGAACGCGCGTCTCGATCGTACGGAGTTTTGCCGTATTTTACCGGGAAACTCATCGCTGAGCTTCCGGTGGGCGCTTTTTTCCCGCTCGCCTTCGGCGCGTGCGTGTACCCGATGACCGGACTCCACCCCACTTGGGGCGCTTTCGGGCGTTTCTGCGCGATTCTGACCCTAGAATCGTTCACATCGTCATCCATGGGGTTGGCGATCTCCGCCGTAGCGCCGAGCACCGAAGCTGCCGTTGCCTTAGGTCCGGCGGTCATGGTGCTCTTCATCGTGTTTGGAGGCTATTACGTCAATCCCGAAAACGTCCCGCCCTATTTCCGTTGGCTCAACAAATGCTCGTTGATTAAATGGGCGTTCCAAGGCCTCGCGATTAACGAATTCAGAGGCCTCGAATTCGAAACCTCCAAGCCGTACCATCAACGCACGGGCGAACAAGTTCTCGAACGGCTCTCCTTCGCCGACGCCTCCGCGCTCTCGTCCTTACGCGCCCAAGGGAACATTTTGGCGTTTTGCTACCTCCTCACGCTCGACCTCTTGGAGCGTTCGGAGCCGAAATTCATCGAGATGAAGGATTAATCCGTCTTTTGTCGTCTCACCATTCATCTTTATCATTCGCGTGCGCCTCAATGCACTGTCTTTTCGTCCTCCGTCGTACTAAAACGATGAAAAACGATGAAAAACGCCACTGCGACGCGCGTTACGATGTCCTCCATCGACGAAAGCGCGCTCGAGCTCCCGGTGTTTGAAGATTTCGCCTTGGGCGCCACGCGCGTTGGCTCGCGCACGCGCGACGCGCGCGACGTTAACTCACGCATCACCGCGGAGGCGTTCAAAGAGCGCGGAAACGAAGCGTATAGGATGAAGGATTACGCTCGCGTGCGTGCTCGCGCGACGCGGGCGCGGGCGACTTTGCGACTTTGCGACTTTGCGAGCGGCGATGTGAATGGACGACACTGAGACGTTTTCGTTCGCGACGCAGGCTTTGAAAGAGTACATGGAGGCGTATAAGATGAACGAAGGCGACGTCGCGCTGTTGACGAACATGTCGGCGACGTACGAAAGGTTGGGACGGTTGAAGGAGGCGGCGTCGCTCGCGTCGGACGCGTGCGAGAAAGACCCGACGTGGGCAAAAGGATGGTATCGCTGGGCGTGCGCGTACGAATCGATGGGAGAGATCGATAACGCTCTGGGATGTCTCGAGGAAGGGATGTCTATCACCGGGGCGAACGAACAGATGAAGACGATGTTTACGCGATTGAAAGCGATGCGAGTGAGCGAAAGCTTGAGCGCGGAGGAGATGAAGGAGCGAGGAAACTACAGCTTGAAAGATGGAATGATTCAGTCGGCGTTGGATTGGTACACGAGGGGGATCGCAAAGAGCGGGACGTCGAAAGAGACGCTCACGGCGCTTTATAATAACCGAGCAGAGTGTCGAAGACGCGAATACGAGTACGCTCACGTCGTCGCCGATTGCGAAGAGGTTTTAAAGCTTGACTCGGTGAACATCAAAGCGATGTTGCGCATGGCGACGGCGTATGAGTCGATGGAGAAATACGATAAGGCTATCGAGGCGTACGAGAGATTGTTGGCGGTAGATAAGTTGGACAAAGGTCGCTGTCGCGCCCGCCTCCAGCGATGTCGCGTCGCCCTGAAATGGGCGAATACCGATGTGCCACCGATCGATGACTAGAGCGCAGCGCGCGAGAGAGATGCGTTGAAACGATGAAGGAAGGCAAACGCTAGAGAAGATTTGCTGCGACGGGTCGGGTTTAGTAGTGTACATGTTTTATAAAATTATAATCGCGCTCGGTCGTCGTTCGATCGTCCGGCTAGTCATCCATCATACATCGTCCTCTTCATTCAATCACTCAATCGCCCTATAAAGGGTGATCTCCTGCTGCTTGAAATACCGCCGATCCCATTCGTCGATGAGCACCAAATTCAAAAAGTACTTTACACTAAATTTGTTATTCACTTTGTTGTACGTCGGCGTCAAATCATACGGCGACAGAAACAATCGCACCGGTATTGATTCCCCTCGCACGGGCGCCCCATCCATAACCTCATACTTCGCGATTGTTTCACTTTCGCTGTGCGTGCTCGTTCCGCTCTCCGTGCTCTCCCGCCGTCGAATCTCCAGTTCCATATGCTTTATTTTAATTCGCACCAACAAAAAGTAAATCTTCCCGACGACGACGTCACGCAACGAATACTTCGCCTTAGCGTACTCGAACTCGATGTGCAGGCAATCCTCGATGCCTACTTCCATGCGTATCGAACTGTTGATTTCCGGCGCCACGGGTATTGGGTTTCGCACCCAATACTTGAACTCGCTCGCGACGTTGCTCGCGTACGATCGACTCACCGTCACTCGCAACAAGTACCGTAATCGCACGTTTATCCCGTGATAGCTCTCGTACTGCGCGTCCACGGTTTTAAACTCGAAAGGTATGCTCTTCGGCGCGGTGAGCTCGCCGGGGAGCTCCAAGTCGCGCGTGAGCGTGAGAAAGTCCAACGTCGCGCCTCGATCGTAGTAGAGCTCAATCTGACCGATCAATTCGATTCGCACCCCGCGATGTTCGAGCTTCTTCCCAGGCAACGGCGCGATGTGCACGCAACCGGCGATGGTATCACCGGATTTGAACAGCGGCAAGTGCTCGTGCGCGGTGGCTTGTTCGTTTTTGACGCTGACCATTTGTTGAGAGTCGCCGGCGGCGTACGCGACGTCGACGGTGCACACCTTACCGAACCCGAGGAAAGACATGGCGATGCGAACGACGCGCGCGACGCACCGAAGACACGGATGACGTCGGCGAAGGCGAGAGCTCTCGCCGAAGTGTGGGGAGAAGTGAGGGATGAGTGTGACGAATCTGGTGATACAACTGCCCCGAGACGAGTCGGGACGTCAACTAGGCGGTGAGGGTCGACCCGACGCTCGCGCGAATCAAACGAACGACGAACGTCGCTATTGACGCTTTCATTCAATTATTTCTTGCGCGTATTCGGCTTGCGCGAATTCTCTGGCTTCTTGGGATCCTTTTCTAACGCCCGACGCTCGGCGCGAGGCCGCTTGGCGTATTCCGCTTGCGCGGCTTTCACTTTATTTTCATCCTCCAGCTCCTCGGGCGTCGGCACCGGCGGGGTACTGCTGGCGATCCAGAGCTGCGAGACCCACTTCTCGTGCCCGGATTCCGCGGCCACGGCGCTGTGGAGGGTTCTCGCGTCCGGCATGCACGCCGCGCTCGACGGGAAGAACACGAGCGCCTTGCCTTTTTTTGGCTGCACGTCGATGCCCAGATGCTCGAACCGCGTCGCGCCGCCTTTTTCCACGTCGTTCAAGTACACCAATACCGTCGCACGGCGCTGGTATCCTTTTAGCGCGGCGACGGCGATCGGGAACCCGTCTTCGTGTGCGTTAAAGTATTCGCCCGCGCCGTACCGAGCGACTTGCGGCAGCTCAAACGCCCACTTCTTTTCCCCAGCCTTGGGCGCGCGGAACGCGTCCTCCTTCGCGCTCAAGCCCTCGACGGCGGGAAGTAAATACTCCGACCGGGTCAGGATCGCTTTTTTCGTTGGGTGCGCGTCGAGCCCGTGCGAGTTCAGTGCCACGGTTTTTGACGTCCGAATGTTCGTATCCGTCGCTCCGCCGACGGCGGAAACCGCCAACCCTCCGCTAGATTCCGCGCTCGCCACCAGCGCGTCGCACTCCTTGGCGGATAAAAAGTTATCCACTGTGAAAATCGGCGGGTCCACGTTCAACACGCGCAGGCCCGGCATGTCGCGCACGCGCACCGTCATGAATTCAAAGTTCAGAAACCCGGTGAACGACGAGCGCCACTGCTCCGGGGCATCCTTCAAAAGCACGCCACCTTCGAGCAGTTGCTCGGGCAAAATTTTTGACAGCGTCTTGCGCTCGTGCGCTGGGATGAATCGCGGCTTCTCTTCATTTTCGTCATCGTCGGTGGAGGCGCGCCGAGCGACGTCGCGAAGTTGACCTAGCGGCTTGAGGGTTGTCGAGCGACCAAGCGTGCTCGGCTTCACCGAGCGCGAACGCGCGGGCGCTGCAGACGCGCGAATGCTCGCGTGCGCATGCGGTGCGCTCGCGCCGCGCGCGAATGTGGACATCGGGGTCGAAGTTGCGCGCTGGCGAATGCGGTCAGCGCGAGAAGGGGGCTCGGCGAGAGACTCGCATTTGACAGAGACGAGCGCTTACGATGCAGACTCTGCGGCATAGTTCGGCGAACGCGCGTCTCGATCGCTCGCGCGCGGCGTACAATATATTACATTTTTGAGAGCACGGTCAAACCGAAACCGATGCCCATAAATGTGGCGATGGCGTATCCCAACACGCCGACCAAAATGCCAGGGACGACGAGGGAGGGCCAGGACTTGGAGTTTGCCATCGCCGCCGCCGTCGTCGGACCGCCAACGCACGCGTTGGACGCTAGTAACGCCACGGCTTTATCAATCTTAAACACCTTGGCTGCGGCGAGCAAGAACGCCAGGTGAATCGCCACTTGGAGGCTCGAGAAGAAGAAAATCGACGGCGCGGTCTCAATCATGTGCCGAATCGATCCCGAAGCGCCGACCGAAACGAAGAACGCCTGCATGACGAGCGTCGCTATGGATTCCCCCGAGCGCGCGATCGTCGCGAGTCTCTTCGGCATCGCCGTCGCGAGCGCCACGGTGACGAACGTGCTGATTGGAATCTCCATCCCCGACCAACCGAACGCTCGCGTCGCGCTCTTCGCCGCGAATCCTACGGCCGCCGCGAGCGTCAACGCGTACGACGCGCTCATCACGCTAAACTTCCCTTCGCTTTCGCCCTCAATGCCGCGCCCGTCATCTCCTTTACTACTAAACTCTTTTCCAACATTTTCACTCGGCATAACGCCCTTGGCGATGCGAAACAACACCGCGAAATACGCCGCGTTCATCACGTTATCGGCGCAAAGCGCGGCGCCCATGATCGTATGATCGATCCCGAGCGCGTTCGCCACGGCGACGAAATTCACCGCACCGCCAATATGTCGCGCCATGAGCGCGCTCGCGATCTTCCACCCATCTTCACCGAGCGCGCGCATCGGTATCGCCGCGAACGCGCCCACCGCGCCCAAAACGCCCCCCAGCGCGCCGAGCGCGAACGCCGGCAACACCATCGCGCTCCCTCGCACCACTCTTCGAATATCCGCCGTGAACAGCAACAACGGAATCGCCATGGGTAACATCACCCCCGTGATCGCGTCGTAGGCGAATGAATGATGGGGAATGACCCCGCAATTCGCCGCGACGAGCGCGGCGACCGACGAGCACAACGCCGCCCCGCCGGCGCTCGCGCCCCAAGGTTTTTTCTCCGCCCATAACCCGAACGCCCCGAGCGCGGTTATCGCGAACGACATCCCGAACGCGTCATCGCACGCGATGGCGAAAGAAGACATCGCGCGCGGCGCGCGGGCGAGCTCGCGGCGGCGAGCCGCTCGCGACCGCGGAGCGCGAACGCCATGGCGAGCCGCGAGCGAGCGTGAGCGATGTGAAGCGCTCGAGCGCGCGAAAACATGACGCTGACGCACACCGACCGTGAAGACGCCCATGCGTCGAATGGCGCTCGAGAGAGGTTGGGGCGTGGAATGCGGCGTCGGCTCGCGTCCGAGCGCGGCATTCGCAGACGCGAGCGATGCCTCACCCGGCGTTCGCTCGAGCGCAACCGGCGGCGAATCAAAGGAAAGTCTTCGCTGGTGTTCTCATCGGACTGTGCGTCGCGGCGTTGCCGTTTGCGTTCAAGGAGTTTCGAAGACGCGAGCAAGAGGTGGCGAGCGCTCGGGACGCGAGCTACGCGAAAGATGAGGCGAGGAACGCGCGATTGAAGCGGTGAGCGTGGACGGTCGAATGGAGAGGGTGACAGAAATGAGTTTAAGTAGCGCACCGAAGCGCGTCGCGAGCGCGTGGACGTGATAGATGGGTGAATAAGAATACAAATGATACGAATGAGAACCGTACCGGGGGAGCTAAGGGAGCGACGAGAGCGGGGAACCGAGCGCGAGCGATTGCGATCGCGCCTGGGCGACGGTCATCATGTTCTTCAGCCAACGCATCGACCGTCTGAGAACTTCGTCGCGCACCAGGGCGTCGTCGTCGAGGGAGAGCACGATTCGGCGACCGAGAGCGTCGGCGCGGACGACCAAACGCAGCTCCGCGGAGACTAAAATTTCGCTCCCGTCGCAAAAGTTTGCCTGCATCGTTCTGTTGGACAAACGCCAGAACACACCTTTGGACGTGCGAACGCAGTCTTTGACGTAAGGTGCGCCGAGGCCGTCCGAAGACGCTGCGCTCGGAGCGGGGACGGCGGACGACGACGTCTCGGCGGCTAAACCGCCGCTCGACGTTTCGATCAACGCTTTAATCGATTTGTCATTCTCCGGCGCCGCGCTCGACAACTTGGAGCGAAACGAAAGCGCGATAGCAAGTTTCTTGCGCATATCGTGCGTCTGCGGCGCGTCGGTGCCGATGTCCAAGCGCGATGCCTCGGCGAGTTTTCCCGCTTCTCGATACGCGACGCGCCGTCGTCCTTCAAACACAAACGTCGACAAGTCGTTGAAAAATACGCCATGGGTGCCATCACTCAGCACGTATCCAACGCCGTACATGGAAGTAAAATCGCACCATCGCTTGACCCAAAGGGGCGGAAAGTCGGCGTTAGTGAGATCGCTCGTAGGCGGCGCCAAGGAGCGAAGACGCAAACTGTCGAGCTCGAGAGCCATTCGACTAGCATCAGAGCTTTCGAGCGACATCGCGATGGAACCGCGATGAAGTCGCGGCTCTGCGGCGACTAAACCATCGTCTTCTAACACTGGAAGCGCCGCCATCGCGCGCGTCGGCGATCCGAGACCGCGAAGAGGTGATTTTGCCTCGACGGCGCCGTTCCGCCTCGCGCGCAACGGCGACCGCGCGCCCACCGCGTGCTCCTCGTCTTTCGCCGACGACCCACCTTTGCCATCACGAACCGTTGAGAATGTATCAATCTTTTGCGATTTGGGTGCGGGCGATGTCAGCGCGCGCGCCTCGTACGGCGCCGGCTTGACGTCGCTCAACGTCCAATGGCTCGCGCCGAGCTGGAGCAGTGGGTGTCTGGCAATCTCTTGGAAACTCGGTCGGTGACCGGGGTCGGGATGCAACGCCGCGCGTATGAGGTCTTTCGTAGATTCCGATACCGAGGGCTCGCTCGGGAACGAGTAATCCCCAGCGCGAATGCGCTTGTACGTCTGCTTGATTTCCTTGGTTTGAAACGGCGGCGCGCCGTACAGCAGCGTGTATAAAATAACCCCGAACGACCACGTGTCTACTTCGTAGGAATGCCCGATGCCTTTCGATCCCTCGAGCACCTCGGGGGCGATGTAATTTGGTGTTCCACAAATCGTCTTTCGCCGCGCGCCGTTCTCCAACGCGCACGCCAATCCAAAATCACCAATCTTCAAACGCAAATGGCTGCGACGTTTCTCCTCCCCGATACCGAGCGTGACGTCTTTCCCAGGACCCAAATCCGGATTCGCGACTTCGCCCCAACCGCGCTCGGTGAGAAATAAGTTACTGAGCTTTAAATCTCGATGAATCACGCGCATGGCGTGCAAATGGTTCCCCGCGGCGACGACTTCGCGCAAATACGGCGCCGCTTCCGCCTCCGTGAGCTTTCCTCGCATCTTCACCACATCCGACAGCGTCTTATTCGAACACAACTCCATGATAATATACACATTCGTCTCGTCTTCGAAACAACGCACGAATTTCACCACGTGCGCGCAATCCACCGCGCGATGAATTCGAATCTCCGTCTGCATCTTCTTCCTCGTCCGCTCTTTCGCCAATGTCTCCTTACTCACCACCTTACACGCGTACGCCTTCCCCGTGCGCGTCTCCGTGCACTCGTACACCGTCGCGAACCCTCCTCGCCCGAGCGCTTTCCCTCTGGCGTACCGCCGCGTCTCCTCGTTCCCTTCCTCCTCCCCCGCCCTCGCGCGCGTCTCCGTGATCACTCGCGGACATTTCACCGCGACTTTCCTCGCGCGTTCGTTCGCGTCTCTGTGTGCGCGGTCACTCGTCAGTGCGCGCGTTCGTTCGCATCGCGCGCGCGAGCGAGGCATTCAAACGAGCGCGAGCGAGGCGTCGCGCGCGAGCGAGGACGCACGGCGCGCGCGATTTCTTGGACGACGACGCCACGGCGACGGCGTCCAGTGCGGGGCGATCGTTTTCGCTTCGCGAAGGCGACGCCATCGGCGGCGTGTGGCGACCGAACGACGTGGATTCGATTTCGATTCCATTCGTCCCCACGGCGACCGCGCGACGTCGGGTCGCGCGCGACGGCGACGAGCCGGGGTGATGGGTCATCGACGAGTGATGATTCAGAAAGCTAGGGAAATCCGGGGGACTCGAACGGACTATGTGATGCGATGACGGTTCATGTGACCGTGCCGATGGCCGCGGATGATGACGAGTGATGATTCAGAAAGCTAGGGAAATCCGGGGGACTCGAACGGACTATGTGATGCGATGACGGTTCATGTGACCGTGCCGATGGCCGCGGATGATGACGAGTGATGATTCAGAAAGCTAGGGAAATCCGGGGGACTCGAACGGACTATGTGATGCGATGACGGTTCATGTGACCGCAGCGATCGCAGCGGCGCGGCACAAGACGACGACGACGGATGAAACGAACGTACGAAAAGTGCGCGTTCGCGTCGAACGCCCCGCTCGGGGTGGTCGTGAAAACGACGACGAGCGCGATGACGCGCGGGAGGAAGATGATTTTTCAGTTCGGGCGCGACAAGGCGCGCCCGCGGGTCGTCGTCAAGGTGGTGGCGAGCGGCGTCAATCCCGTGGACGCGAAGTATTTGGTGGGCGATAAGTGCCCGACGTTCGTGTCGCGATTGGCGCGGAATTCAGTAGAAGGTCAAGGGGTTGGGTTTGATTTCGCCGGCGTCGTCGTCGAGGCCGATGGGAAAGGGGATTTCGCCGTCGGGGATGAAGTATTTGGATGCGCCGAGCCCGGCGCCGGTTCCATCGCCCAGTACGTGAACGTTCCGTGTGATCAAATCGTCGCCAAGCCCAAGTCCATGCCTTGGCGCGAAGCGGCTTCGATCGGTTTGGTTGGAACCACCGTCGTGCAATCGCTCGATCGGTTAAGGACGCCGAAAAGCTTGGCACCGTCGCCGGCGCTCGTCGTTGGCGCATCCGGCGGCCTGGGACACGTCGCCGTGCAATGCCTCGCGAGCGAAGGCGCCGACGTCGTCGGCGTGTGTTCCGTACGGAATCTCGATTTCGTACGCTCATTACACTCCAGTGGTCGCGTCATCGCCGTGCCGTACGACGACCCGGCCAAGAATTTGGAATCGCACCTCGCCGAGTCCGTCGCTCGATTCGGCCCGTTCGCTCTCGTCGTCGATTGCGTCACGTCCAACAACGCAGGCGACCGCGCGTTCGATTACCCCAATCGAATTCGCCCGTACGTTGACCATCGAGGGATGTATCTCACCTACGGCGGTCGCCCGATGCAGTGGGCGTGGGCATTACTCAAGCGCGTCGGCCCGATCGACCGCGTGTTCCATCCATTCAAAGACGAACACGACGCGCATCAAACGATGGAGTGGGTGTATTTCCGCCAATGCGAGCGGCAGTTGCGCTACTTGACCGAACATCGCGACGTGCGACCGCGCGTGAGCGCGCGATTTCCATTCACGAACCAAGGCATTCGCGACGCCATGGAAGCGATGCTCTCGCGACGCGTCGTCGGGAAAATCGTCATCGACGTCGACGCGGACATTCTGCGCGAATCCGACGACGCTCAACCCGACGTCGCGCCGAAGAAAGGGAAACAAACGAAATCGAAATGATTCTAGCTCGGCATCATCGCCGTCGTCGCGTGTAACGCAAGAATGACGTTCCAAATGTTCGCGCGCGAGAGCGAGCGATTCGAATCGCGACGCCGACCGTCGCGTCGTCATTCGTCGTCGCCCATGCGCGCGCTCGATGTCGTGTCAACCCCGGGAAAGGAGTTCAAACCAACATCACGAGAGATTGCGAGCGAAAAAGCGTCGTCGTCGTCGTCGGAGGAGGAGGAGTCGCCGGTGGAGTGCACGCGAGACGACGCGCGCGCGGCGCTCGACGCGAGCGACGACGGTTGCGCGGCTGATGACGTGACGTGCGTCGATCGCGCGATCGATGACGTCGGGGAAGTGAAGAAAGTAAAGTATCGCCCCGAAATGGCTATCGGGCGGTACTTCGCGGAGACGACACGAGGGAAGGCGAATGATGAGACGGTGGACGCGCGCGCGGACGCGTCGAAGCGTCGACGTTTGGGAGTCGCGACGTTGAAATTTGATGACGCCGCGCGCGAGTCTTTCGAAGTGCGCGCGATAGGAGGATTGAAGGTGAAGTTTCCGTCAAAAATGAAACCGCACCCGGCGCAGTTGATGACGATGTCGAAGATTATTCAGGCCCTGACGAAGGGCGAGCACGCGATGATTGAGTCGCCGACCGGTACCGGAAAAACACTGGCGTTGTTGTGCGGCGCGTTAGCGTGGTTGGAGTCCGTCAAGGCGGAGTTTAAAGCGAGTTTACAGGAGCAGTACGCGGAGAAGGCGAAGTGGGATAAAGCGCGCAAAGCGTACGATTTAGAAGTCAAACAGGCGAAAAAGGTTGGGAAGGCTGAACGAGACGTCAAGGTTGAGACGGGAGACGGATGGACGGCGTCGAGTCCATATTTCGACCGCGTCCCATCGAAACCAGCTCCGCCGAAGATTTTCATTTGTTCTCGCACGCACTCGCAGATTGAGCAAATACTGCGCGAGTTAAAGCGGACAGGGTACGCGCCCAAGTACACGGTTCTGTCCAGTCGTCAACGGATGTGTCCAGTGAAGAAATCCGACACCGAGTGCAAGGACTTGCTTGGCGCGAAAATCGCGCAAGAACTTAAAGAAACGCAGTGTGGACATTTTAATCGTCACGAGATGGTGGGTGAATCTATGTCGGAGTATTCAAAGCACAATCGCGCGTGGGACATGGAGGATTTCAACAAGGTTGTTGAAGAAATTGAAGGGTGTCCGTTTTATTCGTTGCGCCATATGCAACAAGGCGCTGAGGTCATATTCTGCCCGTATAATTATTTGTTCGACTGCAACGTTCGCGAAAAGATGAAGATTGAAGTCCAGGGCGCGGCAGTGATTATCGATGAAGGACACAACATTGAAGACGTCTGTCGTTCGGGAACATCAATTGAAGTGTCGTTGGCGCAATTGACCGAGGGAACGAACGCGTTGGCGCAGTACTTGGACAAGGACAAATTTCACTACCATCAGCTCATGGCGCAGTTTATGTCAAAAGTTTTAGCATTCCTGACGCGCATCATGCAGAACATGGGAGCCGGTCAAAAAGATGTCGTCGTGCGCACGCACGAGATGCTCGGCTTCATCCTCGACGTACTCGGTCAGGTTTCGATCGAAGACGCGCAAGAGTTTTTGAACAATATACACGAAGCGTCGTCGAACGTCGCGCGAGGAGATGCCTCCAACGGGCCCGCGATGCAGCACATGAATTTAGCAGCCGATATCGCGAGTATCTTGGCTCTTTGTCTTAGGAGTCCAGATTCGTACGTGGTCATCATCGGTAACGTCGACATCAACGGCGAAGAGTGTCCAGGGATCTGTGTCTCGTGCATGGAACCGTGCGTTGGGTTCAAAGCCGTCGCGGCGGCGGCGCGATGCGTCGTTTTAACATCTGGTACGCTTTCACCGATGAGTACGTTTGAGGCCGAACTCGGCGTGCAGTTTCCAATAAAGATTGAAGCGCCGCACGTGGTGCCAAATTCGCAAGTCTACGTCGAATTGAGCGACGCGCTCGGCGAAATCACGTACAAGCAGACTCAAGGTGCTGGTGCCGAGCGATTTGCCAAGAATCTTGGAAACTTTTTACTGAGCTACGCCAAAATCATTCCGGGAGGGATGCTGGTGTTCTTTCCAAAGTACTCGCTCATCGACAGCACGATGCGTGAATGGCATCTCAACGGAATGTTTGGCAAAATTGGCGATTACAAGCACATCGTGTGCGAGAATCGTGGTGCGGCTGGATTCGCCGACACGCTCGAAGATTTCGACCGCGGCAATCGCCGAGGCAAGGGATCACTCATGTTCGCCGTGTTTCGTGGAAAGGTTTCTGAAGGCATTGACTTTAAAGACGACAGTGCGAGAGCGGTATTTTGCATCGGGATTCCGTTTCCGAACGTTTTCGATGTCAAGGTGAAAGTCAAGCGCGATTTCAACGACCTTCCGGCGTCGAGACAGAAAGGCATGCTTTCGGGCTCTGCATGGTACAGCGCGCAGGCGTACCGCGCGTATAATCAAGCGTTGGGTCGGTGCATTCGACACCCCAAGGACTACGCCGCACTGTTCTTGTGCGATTCGCGCTTCAGAGAAAGCGGACCAATCATGTTGAACAACATTTCGAAATGGATTCGGAATAATGTGTCGACGAGCACCAACGTGAACGAGAGCGTACGGAACGTTGATGAGTTCTTTAAACGCACGAGAATGAATTTACGAGAAAAGGCCCAACAGGAAGCCGCCGCTGCGGGAGAGCGAGCGGTAACCGCGGCCGAATCCGTGGTACCGACGCAAGATCGCGTCGATCTCGGACCCAAAACTGATGACGTCATAGAAGTCACCGAGATCGTCAAAGAACGACAGAAAGAGAATGTATTCAACGCGCTCGGGTGCGAAGATAATCGTAAGCTGTGCGACGCGATGGACAAATTGCTCGAAGCCGCTCTTCGTTGCGAGGACGCGAGCCGCATCAACGCGAGCCGCATCAACGCTATCGCTCGCGCCGCGACGAGCATTCGTGCGCTCACGTATAAAGTCACAAGCGGATCTCAACTCGCGCAAATCGGACCTGGAAAGGTCCAGGGCGTCGGACCCTCGATTGGCGCTCAGATTGACTACTTTCTCGAGCACGACAAGTTTGAGCGCCTGGAGCATTATCTCCGCGGCGAGCGCATGCCGAAATGAATCTTTCATCGGCGCGTACAAATATCTTAGCCCAATGAATACGTAGTAATTGTACAGTACATATTTGATATCAATCCAATGTCGTGACTCAGCGCCGCTCGATTTTCGCGTCGCGCCTCTCAAAGTACCGACTCAGCGCGATGACCGCCGCGTGCGTCACCGATAACGATTCCACCAACCGTCCCATGGGAATCGAACACACCGCATCGCACATGCGCAGCTGCTCCAGCGACAACCCATCCGCTTCGTTCCCAAATACCAAAACCAGCTTCCGTCCGTCGTCCGCCCCGCCTGGAAACCGCTCGATCAACGCGTCCAACTCATCAAACCGTTCAACGCCTTCGCCCAACTGTTCCACGGTCCACGGATGAAACCCAACCACCGCACTCGCGCCTTCGATCGCGTGTTCTAAATCTCTCGCCATCATCGCCTGTCGCACGACGTACTGCGCCCCTTTCGCCGCGCTCAGCGCCGCTCGCGATTCGCAGTCGCACGTCGGCGCGCACAAAATCAAACTCTCGCACTCGAACGCCGCGCACGCGCGCGCCATCGCCCCGACGTTACTCGCTGTTTTCGGTTCCACGAACGCCACGCTCACGTCCTCGAGCACCGCGCGTGGGTTCGCGAGCGCTGACCCGGGCGTCGGCGTCGTCCCGCGCCGCGCCGCGTCTTTCGCGCGCTTCACTTCACTCGCGAACGAATCTCGCGCCGCGCTCTCCCCTCGGCGAGCGCCGCGATGGCGTCGAGGGATGTCATCGATCGACGACCGGGCGCGAACGACGCGCGCGACGTCGCTCGTCATCGTCTTCATCATCAGCGCGGGTCTGTCGGTCGTGTGGTGTCGTCATTTTTGTTTCATTTTTGTTTCATTTTTGTCTCATTTTTGTCTCGTGTTTGTCTCATTTTTGTCTCACTTTTGTCTCGTGTTTGTCTCGTGTTTGTTTCATTTTTGTCTCATTTTTGTCTCATTTTTGTCTCGTGTTTGTCTCATTTTTGTCTCATTTTTGTCTCATTTTTGTCTCATTTTTGTCTCATTTTTGTCTCACTTTTGTCTCGTGTTTGTCTCGTGTTTGTTTCATTTTTGTCTCATTTTTGTCTCATTTTTGTCTCGTTTTTGTCTCATTTTTGTCTCATTTTTGTCTCATTTTTGTCTCACTTTTGTCTCGTGTTTGTCTCGTGTTTGTTTCATTTTTGTCTCATTTTTGTCTCATTTTTGTCTCGTGTTTGTCTCATTTTTGTCTCATTTTTGTCTCGTGTTTGTCTCGTGTTTGTTTCATTTTTGTTTCATTTTTGTCTCATTTTTGTTTCATTTTTGTTTCATTTTTGTTTCATTTTTGTTTCATTTTTGTCTCATTTTCCCTTTTTCCCCCCTGGTCGCGCCTCGCGCGTCCCTCGCGCGCCGTCGCCATCGATCGATCGATCGATCGATCGATCGATCGACGTCCATCGATCGACGTTTTTTCGCCGTTCGTCCGCGACGCGCGTTCGCCTTCGCGCGCCCGTCGCCGTCATCCGTCGCGTTCGCCCGTTCGCCCGTTCGCGTTCGCCCGAATCCTCGTCGTCGTCGCCCGTCGTCGTCGTCGTCGTCGTCATCATCGCGCGTGCAACGGTGGAACATGAACCGACGCACTTCACGACCATTCAAAACGGACCACAGCCACTTTCCCATCGCGTCACCCCACATCGTCAGTCCCTCGACGTCGATGCCACATGAAGCGCGCGAGCGCGTGGACTCGGGACGATCGTTCGTCCACGTCGACGTCTACGCCTCGCACGCGTCGACGTGGACGAATGCGGACGCGCTGTGCCGCGCGTTCGCGTCGCGCGCGACGGCGCTCGCCTGGGAGCCGCGACGCGACGCGCGCGCGTGGGAATTTCACCCCGTCGACGCGAAAGATTTAGACGTCGAAAACGACGTCGAGGAGTGGCGATTG
>Ga0222712_10003597_pt1 | contig 16757 bp, 6 predicted proteins | sample C33_657DmetaG_FD_165043 | JGI IMG/M metagenome (GOLD analysis project Ga0222712, IMG submission 165043) | Estuarine water microbial communities from San Francisco Bay, California, United States - C33_657D | ecosystem: Environmental > Aquatic > Marine > Unclassified | place: USA: California...
CGCAAGCTGGTTCCAGGTCCATTGCAGCGACTGCCCGCTGCCCGCCCAGATCCAGAGCGCAGCCAGGGTGAGAACGGCCCCCGCCACCAGCAGCAGCAAGCCCATGAGCAGGCGGCGGGCGGTCAAAACACCACCCCCACGCTCAGGTGCAGGCGCAGCCGCCGCGGCTGCACTGCCCAGGCCAGGTCGGCCCGCAGGGGACCCACCGGACTCGCATAGCGCAGCCCGGTACCCACTCCGGTGGACAGGCGCAGCTTGGCGGCGCGGTCGGCCACTGCGCCGGTGTCGATGAAGAAGGCCTGCTCCCACAGGCGGGAGCGGCCCGCGGACCGCAGCGGTCGCAGCCACTCCACGCTGGCTACCGCCAGGGTGTGGCCAGCGGCGACGCTGCCGTCGTCCTGGCGCACGCCGATCTCCCGCAGGCTGTAGCCGCGCACCGTGGTGTCGCCACCGGTGCGAAAGAGGACAGTCGCGGGCACCCGCGCTTGGGCCGGCGCGAACACCGCGCCGGCTTCGGCGCGCAGTTGCAAGCGCCAGCCGGCGAAGGCGGCCAGCCGGCCAGGGCCTGCGCTGTCTTTACCGACTTCGCGATCCGGGTCTTCAACACCGCCTTCACCTGCCCGAGCCGAGTGTGACCCAGCACCGGCCGCAGCACGGGCCGCATCAGTGGACGCCACTTGGGTGGCTGTATCTTCGTTTCCGAGGGGATGTAGCCACAGACCGCGCAGGGAGGTCCGCTCAAACGGCTGGCGGGGCCCGAGCAAGGTGATGCCCAGGCCCAGCTCCAGTGCCAGGCCAAAGCCCCGGCTTGCGTCGGGCAGCTGGTCGAAGCGGCGCGTGGTCCAGGCGTAGTTGGCGGTGACCGCGCGACCGTCGCGGTGGTCGCCGGTGGCGGCGAGGGTGGGGCCCTTCACCTGGGCCTGGTCCAACTGCAGGTAGGCGTTGCGGTCAATGGCCTCGCCCGTGATCAACTGACCGGCGCGCAGGCGCAGGCCGTCAGTGCGCAGCTGGCCGTCACGCTGGCGCTCGGCGCGCAGCAGCAGTGCGCGTCGCCAGCCGCGCGAATCCGGTAGGCCCAGCCACTCGGACTGCAACGAGGGCGTGCGCCTCTGCAGATCGACGCGGCTGTCCAGCCGGCCGCCCACCCCCGGCAGTTGCAGGTGGCGGTGCTCGAGGGTTGCACGCGGGCCCTGGTCGGTGGAGATGCCCAGCCCCAGCACCACCTTCTGCAGCGGCGCCTCGCGCAGCGTGGCTTGCACCGGGGCCGCGGCGGGATCGGCCTCCGGTTCCACATGCAAGAAGGCGGAGTCAAAGTAGCCGCTGGCCACCAGCCGGTCCTGCGCGTTGAGCAGGGCCTGCGCGTCGTAGTCGTCGCCCTCGCGCAGGCGCGCCAGGCGCGTCACCATCAACGGTGTGTGGCGCACCAGACCGCTGGGCTGTATTGGCCCGAGTCGCATGCGCGGGCCCGAGTCCAGGGTGAGGCCCAGGCGCGCCTGGGCGGTGCCGGGGTCGATGTCGGCCCGGCTGTCCACCTGGCGAGCCCGCGGGTAGCGGCGTGCCTGCAGCCCACGCAGGGCGCTGGCCTTGGCCTCGTCCCAGCCGGCCTGAGTGAAGCGACGGCCCGGAGGCAGGGACCAGCTTCGTAGCAGGCCCTCACGCTGGGCCTGCACGGAGGGGCCTTCGGCGCTGGCGATGTCTCCTGCGAAGTTGAGATTCGCAGCGACCACTCGCGTGATGGGCCCGGGCTTGACCCGCAGCACGATCCGAAGCGGCTGCGCGCCCGCATCCCGCTCAAGGGTGATGTCCGGGCTGAATCCTCCGAGCGTGCCGAGCAGCGTACGGCTCTCGCGCTCGGTCAGCGCCAGCAGCTGGCTCAGCTCGGCCTCGTCCAGGTCGGTGACCGCTTGGTAGCGCGGCAGGCTCAGGTGCTCGGCAAGCAGGGCCCGCTCGGCGGGAGGTGCGGCAATCTCGAGCACGAAGGCTTGGCCTGAGGCTGCGCCAGGGGACAGGGCGCCCGCCAGCAGTACCACCCAGAACGACGCCAGGCGGGTCGGTCGGGTTGCGGGGCAGGCCCGGGTTCGGGGCTGGGAACCATGGGCGCAGAGGTGCTTGCGCATGACGGCGAGGATGCCGCCACGCGCGCAGCGCTCGGGTAGGACGAAGGCGAAGGCTGTGACGCCGTCGGGCTCATCCGTCGTGGTATCGGCGCCGGCCGTCAGGCGTCTGGACCTTCCCGTGCCGGCGCCCGGATATCTCGCTGCCTGAAGCGGCCCCGTCCCGCGCCGGACCAGGGCCCTGTGGTCGACTTTGATTGGGCCAGCGCCAGCGAGAGCGAGCGTGCCAGCGCGTTTTTTGCAATCGCCTGCCGCATCGCCACACGGGCTGACCTTCAGGTCGGGAATGATTGGCTGCCCTCCGGGCCTTCCACAGTGGCGGAACTGGGGAACCAGACCCGCCACGCTGCACCTTCGGAGCCGGCGAGATGATTCCCCGCTGCAGCATGCACCCCTCGCGGGCCTGTGCGGTCCTTGCCTCAGCGAGGTGGGCTGCGCAGGTCCAGGGTGAACGGAAACTCGCGGCTGCCGATCACGTCAAGGGTGGCAGGCGGCAAACCCAGGTGGCCAGGGGTATGCCCCATGCGGAAAAAGCGCGCCAGCCGCCGGCTCTCGGCTTCGTAAGCGTTGACCGGGAAGGTGACGTAGTTACGACCGCCTGGGTGAGCCACGTGGTACTGACAGCCGCCGAGTGACCGGTTCATCCAGCGGTCCACGATGTCAAACGTGAGGGGCGCGTGGGTGCCAATGGTTGGGTGCAAGGCCGAGGGCATCGCCCAGGCCCGATAGCGCACCCCCGCCACGAACTCTCCGGCCACACCGGTGGGCTGCAGGGGCAGGGGCCGGCCGTTGACCGTCACCACGTGACGGCTGTCATTGAGGCCACTCACACGCACCTCCATCCGCTCGAGCGACGAGTCGACATAGCGCACGGTGCCGCCGCTGGCGCCTTCTTCTCCCATCACATGCCAGGGCTCGAGGGCGTTGCGCAAGGTCAGCTCTACCCCCTGGGCCTGTACCTGGCCGACCAGCGGGAAGCGGAACTCCAAGTGGGGCGCGAACCATGCCATATCGAAGGCATAGCCCGCCTCGCGCATTTCCGTCAGCACATCGCGCAGGTCCATCTCCACGAATGTATGCAGCAGCCAGCGGTCATGCAGCTGGGTGCCCCAGCGGGCCAGGGGCGCGCGGTAGGGCGTCTTCCAGAAGCGCGAGACGAGTGCACGCAACAGCAGCTGCTGCACGATGCTCATGCGCGCATGCGGCGGCATTTCGAAAGCACGCAGCTCCAGCAGGCCCAGCCGCCCGGTGGCTGAATCGGGCGAGTAGAGCTTGTCGATGCAAAACTCGCTGCGGTGGGTATTGCCGGTCACATCGACCAGGATGTTGCGCAGGGTGCGGTCGACCAGCCAGGGCGGCATGTGCGGGGTATGCAGCAGCTTGCTGCGGTCGATTTCGCGCAAGGCGATCTCGAGCTCGTACACCTGGTCGTTGCGTGCCTCGTCGACCCGAGGCGCCTGACTGGTTGGGCCGATGAAGAGCCCGGAGAAAAGATAGGACAGGGACGGGTGGTTGTGCCAGTAGGCAATCAGGGAGGCCAGCAGGTCGGGCCGGCGCAAGAAGGGAGAGTCGGCCGGTGTGGCGCCCCCCATCACGAAATGGTTGCCGCCCCCGGTGCCGGTGTGGCGGCCGTCGGTCATGAACTTTTCGGCCGACAGGCGGGTTTCGAAGGCAGCCTGGTAGAGAAACTCGGTGCGTTGCACCAACTCGGCCCAACTGGCGCTGGGGTGGATGTTGACCTCGATCACGCCCGGATCGGGCGTGACCTGAAGCTGCTTGAGACGGGGATCGCGCGGGGGCGGGTAGCCCTCGAGCACAACCTTCACGCCCCGCTCGCGTGCCGTGGCTTCGATGGCGGCAACGAGACCCAGGTAGTCATCCAGGCGCTCGAGGGGCGGCATGAAGACGTAAATGAGCCCGCTCTTGCCGCCATGCTCACGCTCGGCCTGGGGCCCGTTGCCTCGCTGCGGGTCGCGCACTTCCACGCACAGGGCGGTACGGGTGACCCAGTGGGCCGACTCGAAGCGCCCCGGTTGACGCGTGGCGTCTGCCGCCCGGCCCCCGGGCCCCGCCGGGGTGCCGCCTTCGGCGAACGCTTCGCCGGTCAGATGCGCCGGGAATTGGGCTTGTCCCTGCGTTCCCGTCTGAGTCCGCATCTGGGAGGACGTCTGGGTGCGTGTTTGAGTACGCGTTTGAGTGAGCATCTGCGCCGGGTGCGCCAGCGCCTCGCGCGCGGCATACGGGTCCTGCTCCACCAGGTACGGGTAGTCACCCTGGCTCACCCAGGGCAGCGAGTCCAGCGGCAAGCGATAGCCCATGGGCGAATCGCCCGGCATCAGGTACATGCGCTCGTCGCGGAAGAACCAGGGGCCGGTGCTCCAGGCGGGCCCCGCCAGCGCGGGGTCGGCTGCCTTCAGCGGCAGCACCCAGCCCACCACCTTGTCCAGGCCCTGGCCAAAGACACGGCGCAGACGTTGCCTTTCGAGTTCGTCGTCCAGCCGCGCGTCGAAGGGGTCGACGTTGACCGGCAGGCGCCGCTCGCGCCAGAGGTAGTACCAGGTATCCTCGTATCCGGGCAGGACCCATTGGTCGGTCAGGCCGAGATTGGCGCTGAGGCCGCGGATGAAGCGCTCGGCATCTTCGTTCGTGTAGTGGTGGGCGTGCCTTTCATCGGCAAAAAGGGAAGGGTCTTCCCAGCAATGCAGGCCGTCGGCACGCCAGCAGATCGACAGCGCCCAGCGCGGCAGCTGTTCACCGGGGTACCACTTGCCTTGGCCAAAATGCAGGAAGCCGCCTGCACCGTACTCGGCGCGCAGCTTGTCCACCAAGTGGGTGGCAAAGCCGCGTTTGGTCGGGCCCAGGGCATCTGTATTCCATTCCGGTGCGTCGCGGTCTTCGGCGGCCACGAAGGTGGGCTCGCCGCCCATGGTCAGGCGAACGTCGCCGGCGGCCAGGTCGGTGTCGACCGCCTCGCCCAGAGCCAGAACCTCTTGCCACTGCTTGTCGGTGTAGGGCCGGGTGACGCGGGGCGATTCATGGACACGGGTGACCGCCATGTGGTGGGCGAACTCCACCTCGGCATCGTCGACCAGCCCTTCGATCGGCGCCGCGCCGGAGGGTTGGGGCGTGCAGGCCAAGGGAATGTGGCCCTCGCCTGCCAGCAGGCCCGAGGTCGGGTCCAGCCCGATCCAGCCTGCGCCCGGCAGGTACACCTCGCACCAGGCATGCAAGTCGGTGAAGTCGACCTCGGTGCCACTGGGGCCGTCCAAGGCCTTGGTGTCTGGAGCAAGTTGAATCAGGTAGCCCGAGACGAAGCGCGCCGCCAGGCCCAGGTGCCGCAGCAGCTGCACCAGCAGCCAGCCCGAGTCGCGGCAGGAGCCGCAGGCTTTGCTCAGGGTTTCCTCCGGCGTCTGCACGCCAGGCTCCATGCGGATCAGGTAGCGGATGTCCTGCTGCAAGCGTTGGTTCTGGCCCACCAGGAAGTCGATGGTGGGCTGCTGCTTGCGGTCGACCTTGTCCAGCCAGGCCTGAACCTGGGGGCCGGCCGGGTCGACGGCCAGGTAAGGCGCCAGTTCAGACTGCAGCTCGGGCGCATAGGCAAATGGGAAAGTCTCGGCCGCCGGCTCGAGGAAGAAGTCGAAAGGGTTGTAGACCGCCATCTCGACCACCAGGTCGACCGTGACCTTGAACTCGCGGGTCTTCTCCGGGAACACCAGCCGGGCCTGGTAGTTCGAAAACGGGTCTTGCTGCCAGTTGATGAAGTGCTTGGCCGGCTCGACCCGCAGTGAGTAGGAAAGCACCTTGCCACGGCCGTGCGGCGCCGGGCGCAGGCGCACGACCTGCGGGCCGAGCTGTACCGGGCGGTCATAACGGTAATGGGTGACGTGGCTCAGGGCTGCATGAATGGCCATGGTGTTGCTTAAGCAAGAGCAGTGCCGGATTGTGCTGCAGCCCGGCTCGCCAGCAGCCGTTCGAGGGCTCTGGCGTCGACCGGCTTGGTCAGGTGGTGGTCGATTCCGGCCTCGGCACTGCGTCGCTGATCGTCCTCGCTACCCCAACCGGTGACCGCCACAAGCAGAAGACCGCCTAGGCGTGGCTCGGCACGCAGGCGACGGGCCACTTCGTAGCCGGTGAGATCGGGCAGGCCGATGTCGAGCAGCGCGACGTCGGGCACCCATTCGGTGGCCTCGGTGATGGCGCTCGCCCCATCGTGGACGCGGTGGACTTGGTGGCCCAGAAGCTCGAGCATCATCGACAGGCTCTCGGCGCCGTCGACGTTGTCGTCAACCACCAGCACCCGTAGGGCGTCGCCGACGGACATGCCGGCCGGTCCCAGGTCGCCGGCGTAGATCTGGCCGGGTGCGCTGCGGGCCAGCGGCAGGCGCAGGGTGAAGCGGCTGCCCAGGCCCAGGCCCTCACTCTCGGCCATGATCGAGCCGCCGTGCAGCTCGACCAGCTGCTTGACCAGGGACAGGCCGATGCCCAGTCCGCCCTGCGAGCGGGACAGGGTGTGCTCGATCTGGGCGAACAGGTCGAAGACCTTGGGCAGGGTCTCGGCCGACAGGCCAACGCCGTCGTCGCTCACGGCCAGTGCCAGCATGGCGCCCTCGGTTCGCACATGCAGTTTGATGTGGCCCCCCTCCGGCGTGTACTTGGCAGCGTTGTTCAGCAAATTGCCCAGCACTTGGGCCAGGCGGGTGAGGTCGCCGTCGAGCCAAAGTGGGCCCTCGGGCAGCACGATGGAAAGCTGGTGACCGCCGGCGTCGATGGCCGGGCGCGAGGCCTCGAGCGCGTTGTCGATGATGGACTGAACAGTGATTCGCTCACAGCGCAGGTCGACCCTGCCCCGACTGATACGGGAGACGTCGAGCAAGTCGTCGACCAGGCGTACCAAATGGCTGGCCTGGCGCTCCATCATTTCCTGGGCCCGCGCGGCGGCGCCTGTGAGCTGGTCACAGCGGCGCAGGATTTCGAGTCCATTGCGGATCGGCGCCAAGGGATTGCGCAGCTCGTGCGCCAGGGTGGCGAGGAATTCATCTTTGCGCACGTCGGCGTCGCGCAGAGAGGTGTACATGCGCGCGTTGTCCAGGCCGGTGGAGGCAATGGCCGCCAACTGCGTGAGGATGGACTCGTCCTCTGGGCTGAAGGGCGCCCCCTCGCGACCGCCGTCACGGCTGACTTCGCGGCCCCAAACCTGCAGACGGCCCAGCGGCCGGCCGCCCTGGCCGGTGAGGTGGACGCTGAGCACGCCCTGCGCCGGCGGGTCGTCCGAGCCCATGCGGTCGCAGCAGCGTGCCACGGCCCGGATCGGCGGGTGGCGGTCGCCGTCGTGCATCTGAACCGTGGTGCAAGCCCGCTGCGCCCCCAGAATTTCCCGCGCCTGCAGGGTGAGCACTTGGGCAATCTCGTCGGCTGACAAGCTGGCATGCACCAGGCGCGAGGCCTCGGCCAGGTGGGACAGCAAGCGCGCGTAATGGCGCTCCTCGCCGAGGAGACGGTTGACGCTGTCCTCGGCCCGCTTTTGCTCGGTGGCATCGTGCAGGACGCCCAGCACGCAGCCGATCGCGGCGCCGCTGGGGCCGTACTCGGGGACGAAGCGACCTGTGTAGTGGCGCGGCCCGCGGCGGCTTTGGAAGGTGAACTCCAGGGTTTGCGCCAGGCCGTCTTCGCGCACCGCGGCGATGGCTGCTTCCCAGCGCTCGCAGAGCTCGGTGGGCAGGCCCGCCTCGCGGGGGGTGGATCCAATGAATTCACGCGGCAGACGCCCCGTCATCCGCTGAATGGCTGCATTGACGAAGACCATGCGCTGCGCGCTGTCGAAGCGGGCCAGCACGTCGGGCGTGTTGTCGGCCAGGGACTGCAGCTCACGCTCGCGTGCCTGCAGCGCGTCTTGTGCTTGCTTGAGGGGCGTGATGTCGGTGGACAGGCCGCCCAACGCCCAGGCCTCGCCGGCGTCATCGACCAGCGGGAACTTACTTGAGAGGTAGGTGGCGGGCTGGCCGTGGTTGGCGGCTTGCTCCTCGGCGACCATCAGCCCGCCGCCGGCCAGGGCTTGGGCGTCATTGGCCCGCAGCGCCGCGGCCAGGGTAGGCCCCCAGGCCTGCTCGTCAGTGGTTTGCGCCGCCTGGCGTTCGCTCAGGCCAGTGCGGTCCCGCCAGCTGCGGTTGGTGAGCAGGTAGCGTCCTTCGAGGTCCTTGGCATAGACCAGTGTGTCGGTGCCGTCGATCACCCCCTGGATCGTTCGCAGCGCCTGGCGCAATTGCGCCTCGGCGCGCTTGCAGCGGCTGATCTCGGTGTGCGTCACCACCAGGCCGGTGCCAGCCGGATGCCGGCTTAGGTGGATCAGGAAGCAGCGGCCGCCCTGCCAGTCGTATTCCAGGCCGACTTCGGCGTGAGCCCCGGTGGGGGTGGCCAGCAGGTGCCGCACCTGTGCCAGCAAGGCCGGTGCGTCGGGCTCGCCGGCCGCCACCGCGGCCTGGCAGGCTTCGAGATAGCTCTGGCCCAGGCGCGCGCAGGAGACCGCGCCCTGGCCGTGCCGGGCGAACCGCTCCCAGGCCTGGTTGCTGGCGATCACCCGACCCTGTGCGTCGATCAGCAGCACATGGTGAGGCAGGGCGTCGAGGATGTCGCGCGCGAGGAGCGCTGGTGGGTCCGCGTCGGTGGTGCAGGCCGGTGCACTCACCGGAGCGCCTCCAGGTGCGCGACCCGCAGGGCGGGAAAGCCCTCGTGGTTCGGGGGAGGCGATGGGCAAGGGGGGGGTGGATGGTCAGACATGGCGGGCTCCCAAATTCAATACTTTAGAAGTATAAAAGCGCGATGGTGGCAAGGGCTCCCGTGATTGCCGGCGAAGCGACTGGCGCTGTCGACCCGGCTTGCCCGACCGCAGGACCTGTGGCGCCAGCAGCCGGTGTCAGCGCCACTGATGTGCAGGGTTCACCGCCTGCAACGAGCCCGGCCGCGCTGGCCCTGGGGTGGCTGGTGGGTTGCGCATGCCAACTGCAGCAGGCGCAGCTGTGGCGGCCCGAGATTTATGCGGCCTGGGGCGCCTTGTGTGTGATCGTCGGACTGGCGGGTCTGTGGGCGCTTCAATGGACACGGCCGCACCTTCGCCCCTCGCACAGGGCTGGGGTTCGTAGCGCGGGGTCATGGTGTCTTGTCTTCGTACTGGCCTCCGGTCCGGGCTGGAGCACTACCGCGCTGCGCGCGGTGGAGCGCGCAGCGCGGGCCTTGCCCGCCGCCCTCGAGGGCCGGGACCTGCAAGTAGAGGGCCGTATCGACGCACTGCCGCAGGCGGTGGAGGGCGGCTACCGGTTCGAGTTTGCAGTGACCTCGGCCCGCGCGGTCTCCAGCGCCGGCGCTGAGCTGCCGGCTGCGTCCCTGGCTGGGCTTCGGCGGGTTCAACTCTCTTGGTACGGCGCGGTGACGCCGGCTGATGCGGGTCCGGATACGGGTACGGATGTCAACGCGGATACCAATGCCAATTTCAATGGCAATACCGACACCCGCGCCGGGGTCGCCAATCCGGTGCCTCCGGCCGCACCGGTCTCTGCTCGCACCACCCCGGTGCTCAGGGCTGGCGATCGATGGCGCATTGTGGTGCGTCTGAAGGCGCCCCATGGCCTAGCCAATCCCTGGGGCCCTGACCCAGAGCTGGGCGCCTGGGAGCGTGGCATCCAGGCCTGGGGCTATGTGCGCCAGGGCCCCCGCGACCTGACTCCGGTGCCGCTCGGTTCTGCCTGTGTCTTCACAGGCGGCCAGGACGGGTGGCCCTGCCTCGACCGCCTCCGGCAAAGCGTGCGCGATGCCTTGCTCGCACGAACCGAGGCCCGCAGCGCGGCTGGCGTGTTGGCAGCTCTGGTGGTGGGAGACCAGGGGGCGATCTTGCCGACCGACTGGGCCCTCTACCGGGCGACCGGCATCGCGCACCTCGTGAGCATTTCGGGTTTGCATGTCACGGTCTTCGCCTGGGTGGCGGCACTCGTGGTCGGCGCAGCATGGCGTCGCAGCGCCTGGTTATGCGAGGCATGGCCGGCGCCCCATGCGGCCATCGCAGGAGGCCTGCTGCTGGCGGCTGCCTATGCAGCCTTCAGTGGTGGCGGGGTACCGGCCCAGCGCACCCTGGGCATGCTCGCCGTGGTGGGCGCGCTGCGCTTGTCCGGACGTCGCTGGCCCTGGCCCACGGGGTGGGCCGTGGTGGCAGCCGCCGTCTGCGTCTGGGACCCGTGGGCCCTGCTGCAGCCAGGCTTTTGGCTCAGCTTTGTTGCGGTGGGGGTGCTGATGGGGGCGGGGTCTGCAGACCTGCCTGCTGCGCGCGGGTGGCAGCGTCATGGTCTGGCATTGCTGCGCGAGCAGGCGGTGGTCACCCTGGCGCTGGCGCCCTTGACGCTCCTCCTCTTCGGCCAGGTGTCCTTGGTGGGCCTGCTGGCCAATCTGCTTGCCATTCCCTGGGTGACCGGCGTCGTGCTGCCGCTGGCGCTGCTGGGCGTGTTTTGGCCGGTTCTCTGGCATCCCGCCGCCTGGGCCGTGCAAGGGCTGGGCTTGGTGCTGGAAGCCCTGTCCGTGGTGCCGGGGGCGGTGCTCTCGCTGCCTCAGGCGCCGACCTGGATGGGCGCGGCGGCACTGGCCGGCGCGGTACTGGCGGTGCTTCGGCTGCCGCTGGCGCTGCGGCTTTCGGGTCTCCCGCTGGCCCTGCCCATGCTGCTGTGGCAGCCGCCTCGACCGGCACTTGGACAGTTCGAACTCTTGGCCCTCGACATTGGCCAGGGTCAGGCAGTGCTGGTGCGCACCGCCGGCCACGCGCTGCTCTACGACGCCGGCCCGCGCTGGGGCGAAGAGATCGACGCCGGTCAGCGGGTGGTCGCGCCCGGTTTGCGGGCGCTCGGGGTTGCCCTCGATCGTCTGGTGGTGAGCCACCCCGACGCCGACCACGCGGGCGGGGCCGCCGCGGTGCTGGCCGACCAGCCCCAGGCGGATCTGCTGGCCTCCCTGCCGGCCGGGCATGCGTTGGCCCAGGCGCGCCCGCCCATGCCCTGCTTGCAGGGGCAGCGCTGGTCCTGGGACGGCGTGGTCTTCGAGGTGCTGCACCCGCGGGAGCAGGACCTGGAGAGCGACCCCACGCTGCGCAATCCGAATGCGCATTCCTGCGTGCTGCGGATCCAGGGGCAGGGCGGGACGGTCGCCCTGCTGCCTGGTGACTTAGAGGCTCCGCAGGAGTTGCGCCTGGTCATGGAGGTCGCGCCCGCACTGCGTGCGGACGTTCTGCTGGTGCCCCACCATGGCAGCCGCACCTCCTCCACCGAGGCTTGGCTGGCGGCAGTGCAGCCGAAGTGGGCCTTGGTGCAGGCGGGTTACCGCAACCGCTATGGCCACCCGGCGGCCGCGGTGATGGCCCGCTATGCGGCGCAGGGCATTGAGGTGATCGCCACGCCGTCCTGCGGCGCGGCGCGATGGGTCTCCAGCCAGCCAGACCGCGTCGAATGCCAACGCTGGGACGCGCCTCGCTACTGGTGGCACCGCCCCGTCGAGACCGACGGAACGTCGCCCGGCCCAGACCTCCGGCGGGGTCGGTGAGCGCCGCACTGAGCCCGCGCCCCGAGGCGCTGGCGCGGTCGCACGGCCCACATCTTGCTATCCTGAGGGTGAGGAGCCCGCCGATGAAGAAGTTTGACGAAATGGTCGCCACCCTGCCGGAGGGTTTGGTCCGTTCGCTCCCCTGGGAGGGGCAGCCCATGGCGGGCGTGCGCCCCCACTATCAGGCCTACGCCGCCTGGCTGGCCGGTCGCAGCGCTGCCCAAATGGCCGCGCGGCGTGAGGAGGCGGAGATGGTGTTCCGACGAGTCGGAATCACCTTCGCGGTCTACGGCGCCAAGGACGAGGACGGCGCCGGCACCGAGCGACTCATTCCCTTTGACCTGATCCCCCGCGTCATCCCCGCCCACGAGTGGCGGCTCATGGAAAAAGGCCTGGTGCAGCGGGTCACTGCTCTCAACCGCTTTTTGCACGACGTCTACCACGAGCAGGAAATTCTCAAGGCCGGCGTCATCCCGTCGGAGCAAATCACCCAAAACGCCCAGTTCCGCAAGGAGATGATGGGTGTCAATGTGCCCAATCAGGTCTATTCGCACATTGCCGGCATCGACATCGTGCGTGCGCCCGACGCCTCCGGCGAGGGCGTGTACTACGTGCTTGAGGACAACCTGCGGGTGCCCAGCGGCGTGAGCTACATGCTGGAAGACCGCCGCATGATGATGCGGCTCTTCCCCGACCTATTCAGCCAGCACCGCGTGGCGCCGGTGATGCACTACCCCGACCTGCTACTCGAGACGCTGCGCGCGAGCTCGCAGTCGGCCGCCCAGTCGGGCGCCCAGGACCCGACGGTGGTGGTGCTCACCCCCGGCATGTACAACAGTGCCTACTTCGAACACGCCTTCCTGGCGCAGCAGATGGGGGTGGAGCTGGTCGAGGGCCAGGACCTGTTTGTGAAGGACCGCTATGTCTACATGCGCACCACCCGCGGCCCGCGCCGGGTGGATGTGATCTACCGCCGTGTGGACGACGACTTCCTCGACCCCGCCGTCTTCCGGCCCAACTCCACGCTGGGCTGCCATGGCCTGGTCGAGGCCTACGCCGCTGGCAACGTGACCATCTGCAATGCAATCGGCCCCGGCGTGGCGGACGACAAGTCCATCTACCCCTATGTGCCCAAGATGATCGAGTTTTACCTCGGCGAAAAGCCCATCCTGAGCAATGTGCCCACCTATATGGGGCGTGACCCGGAGGACCTGAAGTACATCCTGGCCCACCTGCCCGAACTGGTGGTCAAGGAGGTGCATGGCGCCGGAGGCTACGGCATGCTGGTCGGCCCAGCCGCCAGCGCGCAGGAAATCGCCGACTTTCGTCGCGTGCTTGAGGCCAACCCCGTCGGCTACATCGCCCAGCCCACGCTCTCGCTCTCGTCCTGCCCCACCTTCGTCGACAGCGGCGTGGCCCCGCGGCACATTGACCTGCGGCCCTTTGTCCTCTCGGGCAAGGAGGTGCAGATGGTGCCCGGCGGCCTCACCCGCGTCGCGCTCAAGGAAGGTTCCCTGGTGGTCAACTCCTCGCAGGGCGGTGGCACCAAGGACACCTGGATCCTTGAAGACTGATTGCAGCAAGAACAAGATACCCACCATGCTGTCACGCACTGCCGACCACCTGTTCTGGATGTCCCGCTACACCGAGCGCGCGGAAAACACCGCCCGCATGCTGGACGTCAACTACCAGACCTCGCTGCTGCCCCAGTCTGCGCAGGCGGCGCAAATGGGCTGGCAGGGTTTGCTGTCCATCAGCGAGCTCCTTCCTGCCTACCAGGCCAAGCACGGCGAGATCTCCCCGGGCGCGGTGATGGAGTTCATGGTCGTCGACCCTGGCAACCCGTCGTCCATCGTCTCCTGCCTGCAGGCCGCGCGCGAGAACGCCCGCGCGGTGCGCGGCACCCTCACCACCGAGGTGTGGGAGACGCAAAACCAGACCTGGCTCGAGTTGGGTCGGCGTATTGCAGCCCAGGAGCATCTGCGTGACCCGGGGCAGTTCTTCGAATGGGTGAAGTTCCGCTCCCACCTCTCGCGGGGCGTCACCGTGGGCACCATGCTGATGGACGAGGCCCTCTACTTCATGCGCCTGGGCACCTTCCTCGAGCGGGCCGACAACACCGCGCGCTTGCTGGACGTGAAGTTCAACGCGCTCAAGAGCGAGTACCACGGTGCCGTTGCCGGCGATGGCTCGCAAGGCGCCGACGGCGAGGACTACGACTTCTACCAGTGGAGCGCCATCTTGCGCAGCGTCTCGGCCTTCGAGATTTACCGCAAGGTCTATCGCAATGTGATCCAGCCCGAGCGGGTGGCCGAGTTGCTCATCCTGCGTGCAGATATGCCGCGCTCGCTCCACGCCAGCGTGGCTGAGGTCGTGGGCAATCTGGCCATGGTGGCCGGCGATAGCGCGCAGGAAACCCGGCGACGTGCCGGCCGGCTGCTGGCCGAGCTGCAGTACGGCAAGATCGACGAGATCCTGGCAACCGGATTGCACGCCTACCTGACTCAGTTCCTCGACCGGGTCAACGAGCTGGGTGTGCGCATCAGCAGGGACTTCCTCGTCCCTGCATGAGGTCGGCGCTGTCTACGGTTGCGCAGTAATCGCTGCAACTGAGCACTGCGCCGCGAGATCTCCGTTACAGCTTCTTGAAGAAGCTGCGACGCAGGTCACAACACGGCTGGGGCTTTGTGGCTACGCTGGAGGTCTTCCCTAGCACCGGCCTTGCCCCATGTCCGAACCTATCGCCCAGGCCCCGCCGGCGCCCGAGGATGCGGGCGCCGCCCCAGAGATCTCGACACAGAATGCGCAGACCGTGCCCGAAACGGGCCCTGGTGCGGCCGACAGCGTCGCCGCTCCCGAGCCCACCGGTCCGGCGCTTGCACAACCGTCCGATGCGTATTACCGCCAGATCGTGGGCAGTGCGGTCGACCATGCCATCCTCACGACGCAGAGCGATGGCTGCATCACCACCTGGAACAGCGGCGCAGAGCGTTTGACGGGGTGGACTGCGACCGACATGGTGGGCCAGCCGGTGACCCGACTGTTTACACCGGAGGACATCGAATCTGGCGTGCCGCAGCGCGAGAGGGAGACGGCAAGTGAGAAGGGCCGGGCCATCAACGAGCGCTGGCATCTGCGCAAGGACGGCAGCCGCTTTTGGGCCTCGGGCGAGACCCTGCCGTTACACGACGCGCCAGGGCAGACCGAGGGCTTTCTCGCCATCATGCGCGACCGTACCGAGCAGCGACGTCAGGCGCTCGATCTGCAGTTTCTCGCCCGCGCCAGCGACGAGCTGGCCGCGCTCGCGGAGGTGGACACCACCCTGGACAAGATCGCGCACATGGCGGTGCCCGACTTCGCAGATTACTGCGCCATCGACCTGCTGGAGGTCGACGGCACCCTGCGTCGCGTTGCGGCCGTTCACGTCGATCCCTCGCGGCAGGCCACGCTGGAGGGGCTGCACGAGCGCTATCCGCCGGACCCCCGTACCCGGGGCGGTACCTGGCATGTCCTCACCACCGGTCGGCCGCAGCTGGTGCCGCGCATGACCCGTGAAATCCTCGAACGCTCTGTCGATTCGCCGGAGCGTCGCGAGGCTCTGCTCGTGCTGGGCATTCATTCCTACATCGCGGTACCGCTCAAGGCTCAGAACGAGTCGCTGGGGGCGATCAGCTTTGCCACCGTCGGTAACACCCGGACCTATGGCGAGTCCGACCTGTCACTGGCGGTCGACCTGGCCCGGCGGACTGCGGTTGCGCTGCAGAACGCCCGCTTGCTGCGCGCCTTGCGCGAGGCGGATCGGGCCAAGGATGTGTTCTTGGCCACGCTGGCCCATGAGCTGCGCAACCCGCTGGCGCCGATTCGCAACGGCCTGACCATCTTGCAGCGAACCCCTAGCGACCAGGCGCGGGTCGAGCAGGTCACTCGCATGATCGAGCGCCAGGTCGGCCAGTTGTCTGGCCTGGTTGATGACTTGCTCGATGTCTCTCGCATCGGAACCGGCAAGCTGGACCTGAAGCGGGATCGGGTCGACATGGTCGAGGTGCTCGCGACCGCGGTTGAGATGAGCCGCCCCCTGATCGAGGCGGCCCACCACCACCTGGTGCAGGCCTTCCCGCCCGGCCCTGTGCTGGTGCGGGGTGACGGCCCTCGCTTGGCCCAGGTCTTTGCCAATTTGCTCAATAACGCGGCCAAGTACACCCGCCATGGCGGGCGTATCGAGCTGGTGCTGCAGGCCCTGCCCGAAGAGGTGGTGGTTCGGGTGCGTGACAACGGCGCCGGCATTGCGCAAGACATGTTGCGGCGCGTGTTCCACTTGTTCACGCAACTGCCGCAGCCGCAGGAGCGCCGGCAGGGGGGCTTGGGCATTGGCTTGTCGCTCGTCGACGGTCTGGTGCGGCTGCATGGGGGCCGGGTGGAAGCGCACAGCGCCGGACTGGGGACCGGAAGCGAGTTTGTCGTTCGCCTGCCGCAACCAGGCCTGTTGGCACCCTGGGACCGGACCGGCTCCTCCGACGCCAAGGGTCGGTCGGGGCCCCCAGGCCCGCCGGGGCCCGAGGGCCTGCCAGGGCCGCAAGGGCCGCAAGGGCCGCCGGGTCCACAGGGCCTGCGGGGGCCGCAGGGTATGCCCGGCCCACGGGGTATTGCGGGGCCGCAGGGCCTGCCCGGCCCACGGGGCTTGCCGGACGCGGCGGCCCCGGCCCGTCCGGGCGTGGCTGGCCGCCCCCCTCCAGCGGCTCGTGCCCCTGGCGATGCCTTGCAGGCACGGCGGGTCTTGGTGGTCGACGACAACGTTGACGCCGCCACCACCGTGTCAGAGCTGCTGTCGATGGCCGGCTGCGCCGTCGCGGTGGCCCACGACGGCCAGTCTGCGGTCGATCAGACCCTGGCCTTCCGTCCCGATGTGGTGCTGCTGGATATCGGCCTACCCGACATCAGCGGTTACGAGGCTGCGCGCCGCATCCGCCGACTGCCCGAGTTACACCCACCGCAGCTGATTGCACTCACCGGCTGGGGCCAGCAGCAGGACAAGCAGATGGCCTCCGATGCCGGCTTTGACCAGCACTGGACCAA